>ERZ507065.107-NODE-107-length-76423-cov-8.648151_pt1 | contig 76423 bp, 84 predicted proteins | sample MGYA00513785_ERZ507065 | MGnify/ENA metagenome assembly ERZ507065
CCCTATCATCTTCATATGCCATCTTATTTTTTAGAGACATTTACTGAATATCCCTAAAAAACTAAAGAAAGGGTCGTATCATTACTCAAGACAGAGCTTGATACGACCCTTTTAAGTTTATAATTACTATCTGTAACTTTTCGGAACTGTCATTTTAGTTTTAACACACCTCCTCCCTCTTTTCAGGAACTATCCTTTTACTTTATCCACAGTAGGAGCAACTTGAGTTCCATAGCAGTCCGAACACATAATATCAGTATCCTAATTCATAAGGCTGTTCTACAGCCGGAACCCCATCGGACATCCATCCAGGCATTGCTTCTTTTTTCAGATAATGATTAAAGAACTGGAACATACGTTTTTGAAAATCTATTTTGTTGGCAATCTTTGTCGGCCAATGCGGTTCGCCTGTATAGTTCAGCATCCAGCAAGGCTTTCCAAGACGTTTCATTGCCACAAAATATTCTATTCCCTGATACCAGGGCACATGTCCGTCAGCGTCATTATGCATGATTAAAACAGGTGTTTGTACCTTGTCCATCGTGAACAGAGCAGAGTTTTCCAAGTAACGCAACGGAGTACTCCAAGGCGTACCGCCCAGACGGCTCTGAGTATGTTCATACTGGAACGAGCGTGCCAGCCCCGATCCCCAACGGATACCTCCGTAGGCACTGAACATATTGACCACCGGAGCACCTGACTCAATAGCCGCAAACAAATCAGTACGTGTAGCCAGATAAGCCACTTGATAACCGCCCCAACTATGTCCCTGCGCCCCTATGGCTTTCTCGTCAATATAACCTTTGCCTATCAACATGGCAACCCCCGGCATCAGACAGTTATAGCAACTCTCACCCGGATAACCGTCTACATAACGTATGTCCGGATTGAACACAATATACCCGTTACTGTTATAAAGATGATAATCAATGGTAGACCGATGGGGTTCCGGCATCCGGTAATTAAACAGAGTTTCCGAATTTCGCTCATAGAAACTCACAATCATCGGGTATTTCTTGGCCGGATCAAAATCGGCAGGCTTGTACACCACCCCTTCCAACTTACGGCCATCTAAAGATATCCACGAAACCAGTTCGGCAGTTCCCCACAAATAGTCTTTCTGTTGGTCAATGCCATGAGTCAGCCGAATAGATTTCTTGAAATCGAGTGTAGCATAATGAAGGTCAGGATATTGCTCAAAACTTTCCATCGTATAGATTACATGGTCTGTATTTTTCGCCTTAGAAATACTGCGTAACATATAGTTACCCGCCATCAATTCTTTGGGAGAAGCAGCGGTGGAAAGACGAGCCTTGTAATACCCGTTCCCTTTGGTCACTTCGTTAAAGCCTTTCAACAACTGTGGCTTGTTCAGGTCAATCACACGCTCCTCCTTATCCAGTTTTACCAAACGATATGAAATCCGGTTCTTACGTCCATTCATCGTCAGATTGACAGGTTCCTTCATGGCATCCGGATCGAATTTCCAAATATCATAACGGTCATAAATTAAAAGGGACTCATCCCGTTCCGTCCATCCGGCAGTTCCATGTGCGTTCGGATAGTCAGGTACATCATTCTCTTCATCCCATGCGAGGAAAGAAGCGGGGGTAGTCAACTGATTTTTTTTCCCGTCTGCCATAGAAAGAGTATACCAACAACTGTCTGTTTCAGCATACCAATACGCATACTTGCCTTGTGGTGAAAGACGGTATCTGCCATAATCCGCCGATGCCAGTAATTTACGGCTGCCATCTTCCAAAGACACTGTGTAATAATCACTGCGTGTCCGCCCTTCCCACATGGAGGACAATGAATAAGGACGCGAAGTGGAAAGCAATGCCAACGGGGCATCTCCTTCATCTCCCAGCAAAATCTGAGACAGCTCCTCATCTGCCAGCTGACAAATACGACCACCATTTATATGATAAACCGCTTGATAGCTTCTTTTCAGCTCTTTCTCCTTATTATAATCCTGTACAGTATATTGCACCGGCTCGTCCCAACTCCACACCTGCACATTGGGACGGTTCTCCGCCAATTGCAACGTATCCTTTTGTCTAGGCTCAGGCGATGTGCCAAAAAACAACCGGGAAGCACTCTTCGAAAATTGTAATTTCCCATGCTCGCTGATTACCCATCCTTTCGGAAAAGCCCGATTGCCACGTGCCGCAACTTCTGTTGCCGGTGCTCCCTGCTGTGACAGCCACAAGCTCATGGCTTTATAACAAGAATCTTTCTGTGCACAATATAAGAAAGCCAAGTTTGCTCCATCTTCATCAAAAGTTACCTGTTTAAACACCCCGTCACCTTCTTTTATCAGCGTCTTCACACCTGTTTCCGTATTCAGAAGATACAATCCCGGCTTTTCCTCTGCTTTATCACCTGCGGTAATATAATAAAGCATTCCGCTTTTCTCCGCAAAGTTGAAAGCTTTCACAGCAGGAGCCTCATACCGGGTACTGAGGTTTGCATTCAACGGTTGGACATACAAAGTCGAGTCTTTCCTTCCCTTCTGAAAAGCAACCCAGTCCGCCTTCTCTGCCAGCCTGAATGTTTTCAGTGAATCAATCACTTCCCTGCCGCCCGAAAGCGAATAAATGACCAATGCATCCATCGGCATCTTTTCTTTCTTCGTTTTCTTTATTTTCAGAGAATCCACTATCATCTTGCCGGGTTTCTGCGACACAACCAAATAGTCGGAAGAAGCCGAGAAAAGAAAACGGTCCGCCCGCGGAAAAGTGGCAAGTTCCTTCCCTTGTGCATCATACAAATTCACCACAGCATCTCCTTCCCAAGGTTCCATCTTGCATGCCACCCACTTTCCATTATCAGAAATAGCTTGCCCGCTGATACGCTGCCAGGCAACTAAATTGTCTACTGTGAGACTTTTCGAGGCTGTCTGCGCCATCACAGGCGACAGATTCCCTATGCATAGGACAAGAGCCAGATACTTTACATGTTTCATATCCATTTTATCGTTACTGATTAGTTCGATTTTTATAAAAGCTTATCTTTCTCATATTCCGTTTTATCTTCGGCCGCAACCAGATTTAATTCCCTGCCGCTCTCTCCATACGAAACCGCATGACGTACTGCAAAATTTTCCAAGAACAAATGGTTCAGCGTAAACAATGCCCCATTCAAGTGCTCATTTCTGACAGAAGGTTTTGTATTCCTACTACGAATCCGAGACATGCATTTACGATGCTGTCCGGGAGTCAAGACACCCGCCATCCATCCACTTTTTAAATAATGCAAATATATAAAAAACGGATAAAAGTCTGATTCTAAACAATAATTTTGTACTTTTACTGTCGCATATAATCCATATACATTCAACACCAAACAATAAAAGCCATGACAGCAAGAAACAAAGTTCTAACCATCATGGGTATCATTATACTTATCGGGATTATCTCAATAGGATTCTTTGTATTTCCAATCGGAATTTCCATGTGCGCCATTACAGGCTTATGCTATGGCTGCAAATATAAAGACAAGTTGTTTATCAGATGGTCATCTGTAGGATTGGTAACAGGTATCGGACTTTCCATTTACACCTGGTGTTTAATCTCGTCAATGTAAAACAGCATAAGTTCAGTAAAAAAAAGAGGGGTTACGACAACCCCTCTATTTCACCATTCACGATATCAATATGCAATGCCTGCGGTTCCTTCGGCAATCCCGGCATACGCATTATTTCTCCGGCAATGACTACCAGCATCTCAGCTCCGGCATTCATCACAATATCTTGTACATGGAATTCAAAATTGTCTACCGCACCGTAAATTTTGGGGTCGGTAGAGAATGAATACTGCGTCTTGGCAATGCAGATAGGGAAATTTCCATATCCCAATTCTACAATATGCTTCAGTTTCTTACGGGCAGCGGCACTATACGTAATAATGCTGGCACCGTATAAATTACAAGCCACCTTCGATATTTTAGTTTCTACACTATCCTCATCATCATAGGCATATTGCAAAGGCTCGGAAGGTTGTTCCTCAATGGTTTTCACAACCAGTTCCGCCAATTCTACTGCCCCTTCGCCACCATCAGTAAAGGCGTTGTTCACTGCAAAGCCCACACCTTTCTTCTCGCAATGGGTACGGATATAATCCACTTCTTCCTCCGAATCATCCCCATAACGGTTAAACGCAACGACAACTGTCTGACCGAAATATCTCAAATTACGCAAATGCTTATCCATATTGGCCACACCCTGCTTCAAAGCTTCCAGATTGGGTTCCTTTATCTTATCCTGTGATACGCCGCCATGCATTTTCAATGCACGGGCAGTAACCACCAAGACGGTCAGTTTAGGTGTGATACCTGCTTTACGGCACTTGATATCATAGAACTTCTCCGCTCCCAGGTCAGCCCCGAATCCGGCTTCGGTAATAGTATAATCACTAAAAGTCATTGCCATCTTGGTTGCCAGAATAGAGTTGCAACCGTGAGCGATATTGGCAAACGGCCCCCCATGAACAAAGGCAGCAGTATGTTCCGTAGTTTGTACCAGATTAGGAGAAAGAGCATCTTTCAAAAGAACTGTAATGGCTCCGGCAACTCCTAAATCTTTTACAGTAAAAGGCTTGTTGTCATACGTAAAACCTAATAAAATATTTTCAATGCGACGACGCAGGTCCTTTTCATCCTTGGCCAGACACAGAATAGCCATAATTTCAGATGCAGGAGTAATATCAAAACCTGACTCCTGGGTAATTCCGTTGGTCTTCGGTCCTAGTCCTGTAACAATATAACGGAGGGAACGGTCATTCACATCCAACACACGACGCCACAGCACTTCCTTCAATCCGAAACCATTATCACGATTCTGATAAAGGTAATTGTCCAACAAGGCCGAAATCATATTGTGAGCGGAAGTGATGGCATGAAAATCACCTGTAAAATGAAGATTAATCTTATCCATCGGCAAAACTTGGGCATATCCTCCTCCGGCAGCTCCCCCTTTCATTCCGAAACAAGGACCTAGCGACGGCTCGCGCAAGGCAACAATTGTTTTCTTTCCTATTTTATTCAGTCCCAAAGCCAATCCGATGGAAACAGTGGTCTTACCAATACCGGCTTTGGTAGGAGTGATGGCAGTAACTAGAATAAGGTTACTCTGCTGCACCTTTTCTTCGTTTATCTGACTTTCATCCACTTTGGCAATATAGCGCCCGTAATTACTGATGTGCTCTACAGGAATACCGGTTTCCCTAGCCACTTGTTTAATCTTGACCAGCTCAATGCTGCGTGCTATTTCAATGTCCGTTTTCATCTTTTTACTAAATTTAGGCGGCAAAGGTAATATATTTCCTTAACTTTGTTTTGGTTTCAAACAACAAAATAATATAAGGAGTAAGCAAATGAACAATTTTGTATTTTACAGCCCTACCGAGTTTGTATTTGGCAAGGATACAGATATCCAAACCGGTACTCTTGCTAAAAAGTATAACGCCCGGAAGGCAATGATTGTTTACGGTGGAGGCTCTATTATTCGCAGCGGATTACTGCAACGCATAGAAGATTCTCTGCAACAGGCAGGAGTGGATTATGTAAAATTAGGAGGCGTACAACCTAATCCTACTGACCCGAAAGTTTACGAAGGCATTGAACTGGCGCGCAAAGAAGGCGTGGACTTTATGCTTCCCGTAGGGGGAGGCTCTGTCATTGACACTGCAAAAGCCATTGCGGCAGGAGTGCCCTACGAAGGTGATTTTTGGGATTTCTATATAGGAAAAGCCAAAGTGAAGAAGGCCTTAAAAGTGGGTGTGGTACTTACTATTCCCGCTGCCGGCAGCGAAGGTTCGGGCAATACGGTGATTACCAAACTGGAAGGTCTGCAAAAACTAAGTTTGCGTGTACCGGAATTACTACGGCCTGTTTTTGCTGTGATGAATCCGGAACTGACCTATACTCTCCCCCCCTACCAGACAGCTTGTGGCATTGCCGATATGATGGTACACATTATGGAACGTTATTTTACCAACACTCCCGATGTAGAAATCAGTGACCGGCTGTGTGAAGGGACTTTGATGGCTATCATCAAAGAAGCATATAAAGTGAAGCAGAACCCGAACGATTACGAAGCACGCGCCAATATCATGTGGTGTGGGACAATTGCCCATAACGGTACTTGCGGAGTAGGTTGTGAGGAAGACTGGGCATCACATTTTCTGGAACATGAAATCAGTGCTGCATATAATGTGACACATGGAGCAGGACTAGCAGTAATCGTACCTGCATGGATGACATTCATGGCAGAACACAACCCGAAAAAGATTGCCCGGTTTGCAAACCGCGTTTTCGGAGTTCCCGAGAATGAGGATTTGGAAGAAATGGCACTTGCCGGCATATCACGATTGAAGCATTTTTTCAGATACATGGGCCTGCCGGTCAATTTCAAAGAATTGGGTATAGAACATCCTGATATTGAACTGCTAGTGAAAAAACTGCATGAAAACAAGGGAGAATGGGTAGGCAATTATGTGAAGCTGAACAAAGAATATAGTAAAGAGATATTCGAACTAGCCTGCAAATAACCCACACAACTAAACAGTTCTAAAACATAGGCACCCGGTTTATCAGTCTTTACCGTAAAGTTCCTAAAGTATTCTATTTTCCAGACGCGCCGGCACGAACTACGTTATTCGTGCCAGCCGCATCTGAGAAATATAGCACCATTAAGCGACAGACACTTCATGCAACAACTTCCCTCTTGCCCATTTATACTCCAACATTTTCCACCTTTTACTTCACTATTTATATGCTTTTTAGCATAAAACGCTAGGTTTTTCCAACCATTTAAAGTAACTTCGCCGGACTTTTTTGGAGAAAAAACAATGTATATATTCCGATCAATTCACGAAATAATAAATACGATTTTTGTAGCTAAAGGGCTATTGGTAGAGATGTTTGAGAAGAGAAAAGTACTTAGTTTTCGATACTCGGACGCACTAGCCCTATTGAAAGAGGATGAAAACCGTTTAAAGATACTCATCGAAAAGGAAATCATACACCAAAACGGAAATTTTGTGGAACTGGATGCCCGATTCCTTGATTTCTTCGAACTGCTGCTGGAAGCGAACGAGGAAATCAACACGGCTACCGTAGAGGAAAACATAGAGTACCTGCACGAACTGATGGACTACTACCTGAAAGAAAAGATCCAGTCGCGCAAGGAAAGTTATGTACGCAATATCAAGATTACCTTTCAGAAACTGGCACGTGTAACGATACGGAACATTATCAACCTTCAACACAATATTGATAATGCTTTCAAACACGAGCCCACATACCAGATAAAAATAGCCAAACTGCAAAATCTGGACAAGAAACGAATCAACATCCAGCGGTTGATAGACTCTACCGAACATCTGATTCTGCATGAAGAACGGGATTTCTTCCGCCAGGCCACTGACGAAGAGCTGACCCGCATCCTGCTCGAACTGCGGCAGGAACTGCAACTATCAGCTCACAGTCTGATTCGTGCCCAGCAGGATATCATCAATTACCTGAACCAAATAAAGAATCAGGTGATACTGGTAGAAAAAATACGAAAAGTAAAATATCTGCAAGATCAGTTCGAGTTACGTGCCCGGAGTAATCTGTCTGAAATAATGGAACGGGAACGCTCCCTCCTGTTGGAAGGCAATACACAAGCATCGTTCAAACTGTCCCCCAGCTATCTGGCCAGTGACGAAGTGCGTCCCATCATTCTGAAAGTTATCAGCAATCAGAAGTATCGTGAAATTGTACGGAAAAATGAAGCCGGAGCTTTCAGTGAAGAAGACTTGGAAGCACAGGCCATGTACGAAGAAGTGATTAATCTGGACGAAGTGGTAACCGCCTTTGTGCAGTCGGGGGCAGAAGCCCGCTGGAAAGGAGAGCCGGTCAGCGACCTTTTTTCCTTTCTGTTGCAATATCATTTCCATCGCGAAGTGGATGAAAAGGAACGTACCACGTTCTTCTGTCAGATTGTTTCACTTTACGAGAGCCAACTGGAAATCCGGAACGAGTTCGGACTCCACAATCAATATGAATATGCTAAAATATACCCACTCTGAGAATTATGGATTTAAATATACAAATACCCGATAATACCGCATCCATCTTTGAATACCTGCAAAAAGGACTGTTCATCAGTTCCAACAGCACCAGCGAAGAAGTACGCGATATGTATAATGAAATAGATGAGAACTACGAATCTCTCTATCAGTATTTCTCACAAATAAACTATACACTGGAACGGGGAAACGAATATTTCTTCTTCTCCCGTATAGAACCTAAAGCCACACTGGAGCAAAAAATCATGCGTGCCTATTACTGGATAGATGTGCTCGATTTTTTCAAAACCTACGATGAAACATTCGGTCCCGGATTCCGCTTCCAGCCCGAACAGATATTGGTGGAAACCAACATCAACATGCTGCTCCAAAACAAACTGGACGGTATGCGGAAACACTTCTCGGACAAGGACATCCGCAAGGAAGTGCTGGAAAACATGATACGCCAGCTCACCAAAGACTCGTTCCTGGAACAGGAAAATGAGAAAACCAATACGTATAAAGTGATGAGCGCCTGGCATTATCTGGAAAGACTGATTGAAAGTATCAACATTTACGACGAAACCGAAGATGAGAAACCTGAGTAGAATTATCTTTATCAATAGTGCGAATATCCCTTATTCGGACGATATCTATCTGGACGGAAACGTTCACTTCATCGGTACGCAGGGAGTGGGAAAAAGTACCCTTCTGCGTGCTATCCTTTTCTTTTACAATGCCGACACGCAACGGCTGGGCATTTCGGTGGAAAAGCAGAATTACACGGATTACTATTTTCCCTACTCCAATTCGTATATCGTTTACGAAGTGGCAACAGAGAACGGCGCGTTCTGTATTCTGAGTTTCAAATCGATGAACCGTGTATGTTACCGCTTCATCCACTCTCCTTACCGCAAAGAATTCTTTATAGACGAGAATCGGGTGGCCTATAGCGAGAGCGACCGCGTGCGTGCCGTGCTGGACCAATATGGCATAGAATATTCACGTATCATCTATACCTACGACGAGTATCGGAACATTCTGTATGGAAACAGTACAAGTCCTGAGTTCAGCCGGTACTCGCTGATGGAGAGCAAGCAATACCAGAATATTCCGCGCACTATACAGAACGTGTTGCTGAATTCGAAACTGGATGCTGAATTTATCAAGAAAACAATCATTTCTTCTCTGAATGAAGATGAAACGGCCATCGACCTGAACAGTTACAAGGAGCATCTGAAAAACTTTGAAACCCGTCTGAAGGATATCGAAGAATTTCAGAAACGGGAAACCCGGAAACAGGCTCGGGAAATCACACTGTTATCCCAACAAACGTCCAAACTGCAAGGCGGACTGGTGCAGAATTGCCGCGAACTGGTTGCCGCTTTCCGCAAAGCCGAAAGTATCCTTCCCCAATGGAAAGAGAAACAAGACCGCACGGATGCCGACAAAGGAAAACTGATACGCCGGAAACAGGAGCTTCAGGATGAATCGCGCAAACGCAGCGACAAGTTACAGGAAGCGCTGGCAGTGCTGAACAACGAACTGCAAAAGGCATTAGGCAAAGAAAAGGACTATCAGAACAAGAACATAGAAGAGATTATAGAACGCTCTTCCAAAAAAGAGGAATGGAAGAACCGGCAGGTGGGATTGCTGGAAGAACAACGCATCCTTACCTCACAATATATGGAAATATCCACCAAGTATAAATCGCTGATTCAGGCCTTGGACGAGCAATGGAACAAGATTCATGAAGCGAAAATCAAACAACTGGATACATTAAACAATGCATACAACGAGCGTCTGGAAGAGGCCCGCAAAGAATACCAGCGGTTCACAGATTCCCTTTACCAGGAGTTCGAAAGCCTGTCACAGCAACTCCATCCGCTGAAAGCCGAGAAACTGGGCGAACTGAACGCTATAGATTACCAGATAAAATTATGCAGAAAGGAGGTTTTCTTTGAGGAAGAGCAACAAGAATTGAAAACACGTATCCAAAACTATGCCAACTTCCACACGGAACGGAAAAACCGTATCGCCCAAGCGCAGCTCATCATCAAGGAACTGACCATGACTTGGGAAGAGGAACAGCAGAAACAGTTGAAAGAAAAAGACCTGACTTTGCAAAAACTGCAACAGGAGATGCTGCAACTCCGTCCCCGCATAGACGAATTACAAGCTTTTCTGAACAACAGCAAAGACACCTTGCAAGGCTGGCTGAAAGAAAACAAAAAGGGATGGGAAGAGAATATCGGCAAACTGTGTGATGAGAGCATTTTATGGCAACGGGGGCTTTTTCCGCAAATTACCATTGAGGGGGGAAACTCATTCTATGGCATTTCCATTAATTTAGACAGCATCCACCGCCCCATCAAATCCATAGACGATTATATCGTCGAGAAAGAAAACGGTGAAAAACGTCTGGAAGAAATCACTGCTGCCATGCAACGCCAGCAAACTGAAAGGGAGGAGTTGCAGGAACAGTTGAAACGCAAATACCAACCGCAGATAAAGGAACAAAAAGCCATTATCAGCCAAATAGAGTATGAACTGGAACAATTGGAACGCCAATACCAGCAGGATATGCTCGACTTGGAAGAGTGGAAGAAGAAAGCCAATGAGGAACGGAATGCCAAAATAAACCGATTGGAAAACGAACAGCGCAAACGGGTTGCCGAACTGGACGGTATAAACAGCAAGCTAAAAAACCTGAACAAAGAAAAGACAGAGAAACTGGATAGCCTGAAACAGGAATGGAACAAGCAACAACAGGCTCTTGCCGCCGAAAAAAAGACACAAGCGGAAGTTATCGGGAAGGAAGAAAAAGAAGAACAACGCAGAATTTCCTCCATCAAAACCGAATATGAAGCGGATATGCAGAAAGAGCTTCACTCGCAGGGAGCAGATACCGAACGTCTGCAAGACATTGCCAACCAACTGGTCCAGCTGGAAAAAGAGCTTTCTTTCATTAAGGAGAATGCGACACTGGTCATCGAATACCAAAAAGACAAACGGGATTTGATAGACCGTATTCCCGGATGGCAACGGGAGCACGATGAACAAAAACGTCTGCTCCAATTGGAACGGGAAACGCTGAGAGTGGAAACATCCTCCCTACAAGAAAAAATAGACCTTCTGAACAAAGAATGGGAAGAAGCGGAAGAAAATGTAAGGGAACTGCAAAAGAACCTGGAGGCTTACAGCAAGATTCCGGCATACGACTGGTATAAACCGCATCAGGATATATTCCGTTCCGAAAACACGCAAACCATGCAGACCACCAAGACCTGTATGGAGCTGATTGACGAACTGACCCGCCAGGCCAACCAATTCACGCAGGTGCAAAGCAAGCTCCGTAAAGAAGTGAACCTTTTCACCGGACATTTTGATGAGGACAACACCTTCAAGTTCCGCGTAAAATTCAACGAGGATTGGGAATATGTACGCTTTGCCGACGAACTGCACGACTTTGTGGAAGAACACCGCATAGACGAGTACATCCGCCGCATCAACAACGAGCATTGGGATACCTTCAAACGTATCAGTATGGACACCTCCATGCTGACTTCATCGGAAGATGATATTCAAGATGTGATCCGTGAAATCAATAAAGGTTTCGCCACCTGCAATTTTGTGGGAGTCATCCAGCGCATTGAAATGAAAGTGGAAGAGAGCAGCAACCGCGTAGTGAATATTCTGCGTGAGATACAGAAATATTACCATGATTACGGCTATGACCTCTCACCGGAAACCAACCTGTTCTCCTCTGCCAAGGAGCAATTGGTGAAAGAAGAGGCTATCACTTTGCTGCGTACCTTTATCAAGGAAATACATGCTTACCGCTATGACAGTATCCGCCTGTATGATTCCTTCGAGTTGCGTTTCCGCATTGTGGAGAACGGCAATGACACCGGATTTATCGAGAAGATAGCCAATGTGGGGTCGGAAGGAACCGACATTCTGGTAAAAGCGATGATAAACATCATGTTGCTGAATGTGTTCAAGGAAGGAGCATCCCGCAAATTCAAAGATTTCAAGTTACACTGCATGATGGATGAAATAGGCAAACTACATCCCAACAACATCAGCGGTATCCTGAAATTCGCCAATGACCGGAATATCATTCTTATCAACGGTTCTCCCACCGAACTGAACCGCGATGCGTATAAGCACGTTTACCTGCTTACCAAAGGAACACAGAACAAGACCCGCATCGCACGGTTAATCTCAGATAAACAGCTATAAAAGCCAGTAATAACAATCTGTATATTTCTATATTATAATGCACAATCTCTCAAAAAAAGATTGTGCATTATTCTTTTTCCGTGAACATTCTCCTTACATATACCTGCTACGGTTGGGACGGAGAGCTTGTGAAAGTTCCTCCACCTTTTTTCCACAAAGAAAAGAGCGGCTTCCATTCCTGCAATATTCATATCAGAGTAACCCAAACAACCGGACAAAGAACAAATTTACATCCACTTTTCTCCATACAAAGGGAATAACATTAAACATATTTGTGTAATTTCGCCCGGTAATAAAACTACAAACCAATACGCGCTATGATATTTAACCGGACTGAAAAGGAAGAAAAAGCCTATCTCATGGATATTATTGCTTTATTAGCTGCCAATATCGAACAGATGGATAAGGCCATTGAAGATAAATCCAAAGACGTAATGGAGCACAAACTCTACTTGTGGGAAAATCTGTCCGAACTGGACCGAGCCGAGAAAAGTGCGGTCCGGCAGATAGTCACCCAACAAGTAGCAGCCAGCGAGTCCTTGGCCGAGAAAAAGAAACGTTATCGCAAAATGATGGCCATCCCCTATTTCGGTCGCATCGACTTTCAAGAAAAAGGGCAACCCGAAGTCCTGCCATTATATATAGGTATACACTCATTTTTCAATCCTCCCACCAATGAAAATCTGATACACGACTGGCGTGCCCCCATCTCCAGCATGTTCTATGATTATGAATTAGGAGAAGCACATTTCGACGCCCCCTCGGGAGAAGTGAAAGGTAACATCCGTCTGAAACGCCAGTATCGCATCCGTGACGGAAAAATGGAATTCATGCTGGAAAGTTCACTGAATATTCAAGATGACATCCTTCAGAAGGAATTGAGTGGAAACTCCGATGACCGGATGAAGAATATAGTCGCCACCATCCAACGGGAACAGAATAAAATTATCCGTAATGATACATCGAACACCCTGATTATCCAGGGAGTAGCCGGTTCAGGAAAAACATCCATCGCCTTGCACCGCGTAGCCTATCTGCTATACCGGCACAAAGGGGAAATCACGTCCAATGATATCCTGATCATTTCCCCCAATAAAGTATTTGCCGATTACATCTCGAACGTACTTCCCGAATTGGGAGAAGAAAAAATTGAAGAATGCGGCTTTGAGGAATTAATGCTCAAAATACTGGACAACAAATATAAAATACAAACCTTCTTTGACCAGGTGGCCGAAATACTGGACAAAGAGGAAGAAGATTTTATAGAACGTATCCGATTCAAATCCACCACCGAGTTTATCCAGCAGATGGATAAATACATTCTATATTTGGAACAAAACGCATTTCGGCCAACCGACCTGAAAGCAGGGCGTATCCCTATCCCTGCCGAGTACCTGAAAGAACGTTTCGCGGCATGGCACCGCCTGCCCATGCGCAGCCGTTTCCAACCAATGGCAGAAGAAATTGCCCGCGAACTGACTTTCACCTATCACCAAGAACCGATGGGAAAAATACAGATACGGCAGTTGGGTAATGAACTGAAAAAGATGTTCAACAATAAAGACCTCGACTTATACAAGGGATTTTATGACTGGCTGGGAAAACCGGAAATGTTCAAGCAGGGTAAAAACCGGAAATTGGAATATGCGGATGTAGCTCCATTACTTTATTTGAAACTGGCCCTGGAAGATAATAAAACCATGTATGGCATCAAGCATCTGCTGGTAGACGAAATGCAGGACTATACTCCGATACAATACAAAGTTCTGGCTAAATTATTCCCTTGCCGGAAAACAATATTGGGAGATGCAAAGCAATCAGTAAATCCATACAGTTCCACCACCTGCGAACAGATCCAACGTGTACTGGTCGGCTCGGAAGTGATGAAGCTTTGTAAAAGTTATCGCTCCACGTATGAAATCACAGAGTTTGCCCAACGTATTGCCAAGAACGAGGAACTGGAAGCTATAGAGCGTCATGGAGAGGAACCGGCAGTCGCCTTGCTGCCTACTGAAAAGAAAGAGATAGAATGGATAGAAAACCTCATCACCTCTTTCCTGAAAGGAGCTGATGTATCCATGGGTATTATATGCAAAACCGTAAAACAAGCGGACAAGTTGTATGCAGCCATCAATCATTTGTCTGATAAGATCTGTTTGCTGACAGAAGAAAGTGTAGCTTTTGTCAATGGGGTGGTCATTACTACAGCCCACATGGCAAAAGGGCTGGAGTTTGACGAAGTGATTGTTCCATTTGTAACTGATAAAGACTATAGAACAGAAATAGACCGCAGCATGTTATATGTAGCCTGCACCCGTGCCATGCATAAACTTTATATTTCCGCATCGGGTAATATAAGTACATTTCTATCATAAGCATTGACAAAACATCATCCATTGCAGGAATGGAATGAAATCCATCCCTACAGTGGATGGGCAAGTCTGCAAAAGGGTATTCCTCCGTAAGGAATGCGTAGCCTTGTAATCTGATTCATCCTTAAAAGATCTTACCCATATCTCTAAACCTTTCCCGCCGTAGGGGTAAAGGTTTTCTTCCTGTTTGTTTTATCTCCACAAGTCTTTGGAGTTATCTCCATAGCCTTGGGAGTCAACTCCAAAGCTTATGGAGATAACTCCAAAGACTTGGGAGATAGAATACATCCGTATAAAAAGGCTTGATCAAGGAAGAGAAAAGGCTTATGTAACAGCGACGGATGCGATATGTTGTTATTACAAGCCGTTTCCAATGTACGAATCATAAAGACAAAATCTTTTTTTCCCTCTCCAAATCATTTTCATTCAGTTGGGGAGACGGAACCATGCAGGTACGGATACAATCTCCCTCCTGACAAGTATAGTCATAATACTTCTTTTGTAATTCTGTCAACTTATCGAGTGGAACCAGCTCCCCTTTCAGTTCCAGGAATTCCTCCATGTCTGTACTGTCTCCTTGCTTTACAAACAAGATACGGCGCGCTATCGGATTCCTGTTGTAATCCAGACTAAGATACAAACCTTTAAGGAACGGCGGAAAATCATACATCGGCAATTGCAGATAAATACTGAACAAAGCCATTTGCGGTGACTCGCGCTCATTAAAGAAAATATACCCGTTCTGATGATTATTGAATAATCCCACTCCCCGATGCGTTGTATTATAGGCACTCATGTGAGTCACCTTCACATACGTATTGTCTTCGGAAGCCTCTATCAGATAGGGTTCCACTTTAAGGCATTGGCACGAAGAAGAAAGACTATAGCTCAGATAACTTCCGCTATAATTATAAACTTCCTGCACGGAACGTTGCATCTCGGCAGTCATCATCTCCATAAAAGGATTGGTCTTTGCCTCACCATGGGCAGGTTCCAAACTGAAAAGCAACTCTTTGATACTTGCCAAATTGCCCAACAGACGTTTTTTTGACACATTATTGACCTGCGCCAAAGCCAAATCTAATGAATCTTCTTCAGAGTGTCCTTGTTTCAATGAGGTTACATAAGTGGGCAGAACGCTGGAATAAAGAGCAGACAAGACACTGGGAGCTATATCTACATAATCTGCTATCTCCTTCATTTTCAAACCATTGTTACGGAGATATTCTATTCTTCGGTATATTTCTATCAAATCATTCATTGTTCTCTTCTTCTTTATTGAACTTGCAAAATACAAGTTTTTATATGAACATACAATGACATATACATTACATTAATGTTACATCATACAACAGGTGGAATATGAAAAATATTAATCATAAAGATTCATTTTTTCTCTCTCGGAAGGCCCCTACTTTTGCTTCCGGAAACAGCAATCCAAGGACACGAGGAGTGAGGTTCCTACAAAGAAAAGAAACAAAACAATTAGTCAATATCAATTAGTATAATGGAAGCAAAAAGCGAAACAAACAAACAGATATCCAGTTTCCTGTTTATCCTGTGGGCAGGAGGGGCGGCACTACTGTCATACTCACTGGTATATGCCCTGCGCAAACCTTTTACAGCTGCCACCTTTGACGGAATGGATTTCTTCGGGATGGACTATAAAGTAGCCACTACCATCATGCAGATTTTCGGCTACCTTATTTCAAAGTTCTTTGCCATCAAGATTGTTTCAGAATTGAAGCGCGAGGACCGGTTGAAGTTCATGGTATGCTCCGTAGCCCTTGCAGAACTCGCTTTAGTCTTCTTCGGATTACTCCCCCAACCCTTTAATGTGTTTGCCCTATTCTTCAACGGACTGGCATTGGGATGCATGTGGGGAGTCATCTTCAGTTTCATAGAAGGACGCAAAGTTACCGATATATTGGCCAGCTTGCTGGGGGTAAGTATGGCGGTGAGCTCAGGAATGGCTAAATCTATGGGATTGTTTGTAGTCAATACATTTGGTGTCACAGAATTCTGGATGCCCGCCCTGATAGGTGGTTTAGCCTTCCCGCTCCTTATCCTCATGGGGTGGTCGCTCAACAAGTTGCCACAACCCACAGATGAAGACCGCGCCCTCCGTTCGGAACGTGTCACCTTGAACGGAGAGCAACGCAGACAACTGTTCAAAAGTTATATGCCCTTGCTGATCATGCTGTTCTTCGCCAATCTGTTTATCACTATTTTACGTGATATAAAAGAAGATTTTCTGGTCAATATCATTGATGTCAGCACTATTTCTTCCTGGTTGTTCGCACAAGTGGACGGTATGGTGACGCTGATTATTTTGGGAATCTTTGCCATGATGTCGTTAATAAACAGCAACTACAGAGTATTGCAGGTGCTTCTGGCTATGGTTATTGGTGGAGCGGGCACAATCAGCTATCTGGCTTTTAATTATGATGCATTGCAACTGCCTACCCTTTACTGGCTGTTCCTCCAAAGCCTGAGCCTGTACATCGTTTATCTTAGTTTCCAGACTCTGTTCTTCGAGCGCTTCATAGCCTGCTTCAAGATTAAAGGAAATGTGGGATTCTTCATTGCCACCATCGACTTTATCGGATATACAGGAACTGTCTGTGTACTGCTGTTCAAGGAATTTTGCAGCCCGGATATCAATTGGATGGAGTTCTATAACCAGTTCTCGGGATGGGTAGGCATTGTGTGCAGCATTGCATTCATCGGTTCGGCCATCTATCTGATGCAACGGTATAAATTGGAAAGACAGCTGAGAAAAGAAGAAAAAAATAAAAAGATCATCGTTTCACCGATGGCGTTAACCAACTTAAAGGAAACAGCAGAAAACATCTGTAACCCATAACATAAAAATAAAAGTATAACCAAATAAACAACAAACAAGAAGATGAAGAAAATTGAGTGTGTTATTATGGACTGGGCCGGAACGGCTGTAGACTATGGATGCTTCGCTCCGGTAGCCGCTTTCCTGAAAGCTTTTGCCGAGAAAGGACTGACAGTGACAATGGAAGAAGCACGAGGCCCCATGGGTATGACCAAAATAGACCATATCCGTGAATTATTCAAGTTACCAAGTGTGACGGAGCAATTCAAACAAAACTATAACCGCAACTGGACTGAGGAAGATGTGGTATCCATATACAAAGAATTCGAAAAACACTTGTTCGCCTCCCTGGAAGAATATACGACTCCTATTCCCGGTGTAATCGAAGTAATCGAGAAACTGAAAAGGGATGGCATCAAGATAGGTTCCACCACCGGATATACTACTGCCATGATGGACATTGTGCTGCCCGGTGCCGCCGCCCATGGCTATACCACAGACAACTGTGTGACTTCCAACAATCTTCCGGCAGGACGTCCGCAACCCTACATGATTTACCAGAACATGATTGATCTGGCCATACCTTCCGTTCAAAGCGTAATAAAATACGGGGATACGATAGCCGATATCAAAGAAGGTGTGAATGCCGGTGTATGGACTGTCGGTGTGATTCTGGGCAGCAACGAAATGGGACTCACCCAAGAGGAAACCGGAAAACTGCCTGCAGAAGAGTTGAACAGACGCATGGCAGCAGTCAGAAAACGTATGTATATGGCAGGTGCGCATTATGTAGTAAACACCATTGCCGAACTTCCCGAAATTATTGAAATTATTAACCATAAAATGAATTAAACGATTATGAGACCATACTTACTTTTAACCCCCGGCCCTTTAACCACTTCTGAAAGCGTAAAAACAGCCATGATGACCGACTGGTGCACATGGGATGAAGACTACAATGTTCACATCGTAGAGGAAATACGTAAAGGATTGGTACAACTGGCTACACGAAAAACAGATGAGTACACCAGCATCCTGATGCAGGGAAGCGGTACTTATTGCGTAGAGGCGACCTTGGGAAGTGTGATTACGCCCAAACACAAATTATTGATTCTGAGCAACGGTGCATACGGAGACCGCATGGGAAACATTGCAGAATATCATGGAATGAACTATGATATGCTGGCCTTTGATGAAACAGAACAAGTATCTGTGGAGTATGTGGATGATTATCTGGCACACAATGCAGAAATCACGCATGTGGCAGTGGTACATTGCGAAACTACAACCGGTATCCTGAACCCGTTAAAGGAAATAGCCCACATGGTAAAGATGCATGGTAAAAAGCTGATAGTGGATGCAATGAGCAGCTTTGGCGGCGTGCCGTTGGATGTAGAGGAATTAGGCATCGACTTTATGATCAGCAGTGCCAACAAATGTATTCAGGGAGTTCCCGGCTTTGGTTTCATCATTGCACGTAAATCCGAATTACAATATTGTAAAGGAGTATCAAAGAGTCTTTCTCTGGACATCTACGACCAATGGGATGCGATGGAGAAAGGACATGGAAAATGGCGTTTCACCTCGCCTACACATGTAGTGCGTGCCTTTAAACAAGCCATGGACGAACTGGCAGCCGAAGGCGGTGTGGAAGCCCGGCATGCACGCTACTGCCGTAATCACGATGTACTGGTAGAAGGTATGCGGTCACTGGGATTCAAGACCTTACTGAAAGATGAAGTCCAATCCCCTGTCATCACTTCCTTCCTTTATCCTGACAAGGAGTTCGATTTCAAGGAATTCTATCATCAGTTGAAGGAAAAAGGATTCGTCATCTATCCGGGAAAGATTTCCCAGGCAGATACTTTCCGCATCGGAAACATCGGTGATGTGTTCCCCGAAGATTTCAGCAGATTGATTGAAGCTATCAAGACCGTCGCAAAATAAAAAATAAATCTAGCTTTATGGCTCGGGCGCAGTGATTGCGCCCGAATTTGTTTCTACCCTTCTTCCGTTACAAGATCATTTGGAACCGGAGCTGCACGACACTGAAATTCTTATCACTAATCTCCTTTATATGCTTTCCCGGCATCACCCAGCTATAAGCCAGCTTCATCCCTATATGCTTATTCATGTAATAATTCACGCCCAATGAAAAATCCTTTTGAGCCCCTCCCCACACACCGGCTTCCTCATTATTCATATCAAGGATATTAAATCTTCCATACAGCTCCAATGCCCGCCCCACAGGTCTGCCCGGACAAGCCAATGCTTCATCATACCCATATTGCCTGCCTGTCAACAACCAGGAGCATTGCACATATCCGCCATGTCCTGTATAATTTGTGAAATTCTGTTCACGCTTCACCATAGTCCGTATATACTCCCCTTGCAAAAAGAACCTCTGATGAGCAATCATTAATTCCACCCCTTGTTTCAACTGGTACTTTGCATGATCTACCTTGGCGTAAATAAGATTCCGGTTATCAATAGTGCTCACCCCCGGAGATTTATAAATAAACGTATTCTCGTCTTCATCTCCCGGCAATGCGCTATCCGGAGTACGATACACCACCGCCGCACCTATGTGTAACAATTTTCCCTCTTCGTTTACAGGACGATACACCAAACGACCGTCTATGGCATATCCTTGTGAAATGTTTTTCACATTACCCAGGTCACTGTCTGTAAAGAAGCCTCCGGAAGCATAATAATGTTTTCCATTGTAGGTATAGGAGGTTCCCATCCGTCTGCCATTGGTCAAAGCCAGCACGATTCCCGGTGACTGGTGAAAACGAAGGTCGTACGTACTGCATAGCATGTCCAAGGTGAAAGGTTCATAAAATTGTCCCACCTGAATAATATGCTTGCCCGAAGTATAAGCAGCAAAGGCATCCTTTATGGAAACCTTATTCCCTACATACCCCACCTCCATTTTCATGCTCCAATTCTGATAGGTCGCTTTCACCCCCAACCGCAAGTCATTAAACTCCGTACCGTTACCAAACTGGTTGTCATTCTTTAAATAAACGCCACCATCCATAAGCATCCGTCCGGTCAGTTTACACTTCAAATCCCCGGCAACCGGGTGTTGCGCGCGGGCAACTAAAGCAGCAGAGGGGAATAACAGGCACATCAATGCTTTAACATAAGTCATTCTTCCCATTGTATTCTTTTGTTTTTTACTTTATAACAAATGTAAGAGGAATGACCTATACTAAAAATGAATAACCATTAATTTGATGATGAAGTTATTACGCGCAGAAAGCAAGTAATATTCATTTCATATTTATGTAACAGAATTGTAACTTACATTTCCCAATAACGTTCACAAAGATTCAAGTATTCCATCTCAGGCTTGTTGCCGAACACCAATCCGAAGAAAGAGGTCTTCCTCCGCTTAATCACTTTTACCTGTTCCATTAAATCGCGGGATAAAGGCGGCATCTCGAAATCTGAGATCAATACGATATCCGATTCACGGAAATCATTTCCGTTGATGATATGCGCAGCTTCCCGAAGAGCCGGCTCTATATCCGTTCCACCGTCAAAACGTTTATTCAGAAACTCCGCCAACCTGGGCATATCCCGCCCCAAATCTTCAATCAACAACGATACAGCCTCATCCGAGAAATTGATGACATAACATTTCCGATGGGTTTTCTCCGTCAGTTGCGCTATAGCCAGAATAGCCGATTTGGACAAGATCTCTCTGTTTCCCTGCATGGAGCCGGAAGTATCCACACAGATAATATAGGGTCCTAGCCCCGAAACCTTATGCTTGTCATCCTTTACCGGTTCCGTTTCCTTGGACTGGTAATCGAACTGTTGCAATCTCTTTTCGGCATATCGTTCCATAAATACGGCACGCAGCGCATCATCCGCCAGATAGCAATACTCGACGGGCAGCAAACTGTTCAAATCATTTCCCAAAGTCACCCCTGTGATATCACTATGCGGAGAGTGCCTGATCAGCCTCTTTTTATCTACGCCCGACAAAGAATCGTATTTTTGTTGGTCCCGGTGCTTCTTGCCCAGCAGACGCGCCAATTGCCGGATAGCCGGATTGCGCTTCATCACTGTTTCATACGGAAGCATCCTCCGGTACAAATCAGGATAATTATGAAGCAGCCACTCCATGCGCGACCCCAACAGTTTGTTACCCGACTCCTTTCCTTGCTTCCGGATCAACAAATCAAAACCTTCACATAAACTGTTTATATGCATGTACTGATAGTCATACTCTTTGCGGGTAAGCAACTGATGCCATTTATCCAAAAAGAACTCCTTGGTCCGGGCCCCCTCTCCTCTCAGCAGAGAAGCATTCTCCAGCAAACTGATATAATAGTCAATATTCAGTTCCGCCAGTTCATACCTCTTTTTGAAAGCACCGCGCATCTGCTTCAAGTATTGCAAGAATGCCATATCCGGCAGATGTTCCGAAGAATAGAAAGCCTCCCACTCCGGAGTGTAGCGGGAATAATATTCCTGCAAAGAAGGTGTGGTACGCCGATAGTACATCAACACTTTCTCTTCCAGTTCGCGTTGACGCACCACCCCGTTGCTCACATCCTCCTCGTATGCTTTGAATGTCCTATCTTTCAGTTCCTGAGAATAGATCATCTTCAGATCTCTCAACCTTATATTCCTGGTTCTCTTTTCGGTACGCATCTGCCATTTCGTTCAAATCATTCTTATATCGGTCTATGGTATTCTTCTGGTGGCGAAGCATCCTCCGCATGGAAGCCCGCTGCCTTTCGCTGAGAAACAAATGCTTCTCATAATATTCCGTTTCCGCATCCAGCAGCCCGGACCAATCCTTCTCCACTCTGTCCAACGCTTCGGCCACCGATTTATATTTGGCTCCGAAATCCTCCGGCTCGGGTTCGGGCGGCGGTGGAGGACAATTCTCATAGCACATCAAGTGATATTCATAATTATTGATATAAATGGAACGAAGCCCTTTTTTCAGCGTATATATCTTATTACGCGGAACTTTGGCATGGAGTATGGAATCATATTTCTTCAGAATACAGCAGTTGGCTTTGTACTTGTCCTTATGCAGGTAGAATAATTTACCGGTCTGATCCAGATGTTGATAGTCGGCTGCAAAAATAAGGAGGCGCTCTTTCATCCGGACGCCCTCTACCTGGTAATAGTAAGTATCGATGACCTGTATGCCCGGATCGTTCACTTCACGCAAACTGTGTTCGGACGATTGTCGGTCTTTCAGTTCTTCAATGTCCTGTTCCAGCCCTTTTATATTCAGCAGATAGCCTTCGGCACTTTTCTGAATGGCAGCATTCACCATCTCCTCTGCCGCCTCCATCTGATCCATCTCACTCCAAAGGCAATAGGACAGCAATGTACAGTCCGAAAGGCGGATAGTGTCCGATCCGTTCAGGAAAGCGGAAGCTTTCAGCAGCTTCACCATTTTCTTCCACCGGCGGTCCGACACATACAGAGGAGACGACACACCCCCCTCATTTTGTATCTGGAGGTTATATTGCTCTATCCGGTCTTTCAAGGCATGAATCACTTCGAAAATAGAGTAATGGATTTTAATGGCAGCCATCTCCTTTTCCCACCGGATGTATTCCTCATCGGTGATCTGCAGTTGCTCGTCCACCACCGGTTCCGTTTCATCCGTAGAGGAAATCATCCGGTCAAATTCTCCCATATCCTCAATGCCTCCCACCAGACAGCGAAGCAGGAAACGGTCCCACAAGGCCTCCAGTCCCTGTCCCTGGGCAGGCAGTTCATTGGAAGCGGCAATCAGCCCTTTCAGAGGAACACGGATGGAAAACTGTCCGTTACGGTATATTTTTTCATTGATAATGGTGAGCAATGCATTCTGAATGGCCGGTCCGGCTTTCCATATCTCGTCCAAGAAAGCAATGGTGGCAGAAGGCAGATAACCATCGACAATACGCTCATACGTATCTTCGTCTTTCAGTTTGGAAATGGAGACAGGACCGAATATTTCGTCCGGCGTACTGAATCGTGACATCAGATATTCAAATGCGGAAGCGTTGCGGAATGCCAGTTTCAGCCGGCGCCCTACCATACTTTTAGCTACTCCCGGAGGGCCTAAAAGGAAAATGCTTTCCCCTGCCACAGCCGAAAGCAGAGCCAGAGCCACAATATGCTCCTTTTCAAAAACCCTTTCATTCAGTTGTTGTAACAGAGATGCTATACGAGGTTTCAATGTATTCATAAAAATTATCGACTAATGATGATCAACTAGTGGTGCATTAACCACCAACCACTCCTTGTTTCTTATGCAAATATCTGAAAAAAGGATGTATTTCTCACTAGAATGTATTTTTTCTTTTTGCAGAATTGCTGTTTTTTCATGATAGATTGGATAAGTTACAGTGACAAGGTTTATATCTTACACAAGCATGTAGTATTTTCTCCACTAAATTGCCTACCTTTGCAACTTCAACAACAAACAATGATTCCAAATGAAAACAAACTTGCTTTCCTCCGATAAAGACCCGATGGGAACTGCCATCGCCGATTATTTCAACCACAACAAAGCAGATAAGTTACGTGTATTTTCCTCACAGTTCGAGGAAGACGAAATACCCGTGAATCAATTATTCCGCCCTTATGACGAAATGCCGGAACTGGAACAGATTGCCTTACAAATGGCCGAAGGAAATATTCTGGACGTAGGAGCCGGAAGCGGCTGCCATGCACTGGCCTTGCAAGAGATGGGAAAAGAGGTATGCGCCATCGACATTTCCCCCCGTTCTGTAGAAGTAATGGAAAAAAGAGGGGTAAGGAATGTCCGTCAGATGAATCTTTTCGATCCGCATTTTCTAGAAACATTCGATACAATCCTCATGCTGATGAACGGATCGGGCATTATCGGGAAGTTGGAAAATATGGCAGCTTTCTTTCAAAAGATGAAACAACTGCTTCGCCCCGGGGGATGTATCTTGATGGATTCCAGTGATCTCCGTTATCTTTTTGAAGATGAGGACGGGAGTTTCCTGATTGATCTGGCAGGAGATTATTATGGCGAAATAGACTTCCGGATGCAATACAAAAATATAAAAGGAGATTCTTTCGACTGGCTTTATGTCGATTTTCAGACACTCAGCCTGTATGCTGCCGGGAATGGATTCGAGGCGGAGCTTATCAAAGAGGGGGAGCACTATGATTATTTAACCCGCCTTCGATGGAAGGGATGACACTTATAGAAAGATTCCGATAAACTTGTCGCATGATATTCAAATTCTTGGGGCAAGATGCTGCGTATCTTGCCCCAAGAAAAAAAATCAGGCCATTGAACCGCCTACTATATCCAACAGCTCATTGGTAATTGCCTGTTGGCGGCTCTTATTGTACATCACCGTCAGATCCTGCAACAAATCATTCGCATTGTCTGTAGCAATCTGCATAGCCATAGTACGGGCGGCATGTTCGGAAGCATTCGAATCCAGTAATACCGTGAACATCTTCATACGGAGTACCTTCGGGAGCAATTCCCTCATCACCACATCTACAGACGGTTCCACAATATAATCGGGTATCCTGCCTTTGTCCTCCTCTTTCTTCTCTTGTGTCAAGTCTATCGGAAGATAGGTTTCACGCGTCAGGACCTGTACTGCTGTAGAACGGAAATGGTTGTACAGCAACTCCACCTTGTCTATGTCACGATGCAGAAAGCGCCTCATCAAGTCCTCTGCCAAGGCGGCAGCTTCCTGATAGGAAGGTTTATCCGCCATATGCTGGAAATCGCCTTCGGCCTTGAATCCCAATTTCTTCACACCTTCCGCTACCTTTCGGCCTACCGGGTATAAAAGCACGTTCTCCATACCCAGAGACTTGTATTCATCCAGAATAACCGTCAGATGCCTGATGATATTTGCATTGAACCCGCCACACAGACTGGTATTGGAGGCAAACACGACGATAGCCACACGCTTCACTTCACGTTTCACAATGAAAGGAGACTCCACCTCACTATCCGCACTCAGAAAATTGGTCAGGATGTGATTCAGCCTTCGTTCGTAAGGAAGCATGTTTTCTATGGCAGCCTGCGCCTTATGCAACTTGGCAGAGGCTACCATCTTCATAGCCGAAGTAATTTTCCGCGTATTATTTACTGAGGCTATTCTTCCTTTTACTTCTTTCAGTGATGCCATGACTATTCGTTCACTTTAAATGGTTGAGCCGTATCAGCTGCTACTTTCTCTATAATTGCAGTTACATCATCATTTATCACACCGCTTGACAATACATCAAGCACATCTTTCTGATGGTCGGCACGCATCATCTCCAGGAATGATTTCTGGAAATCCTGCACCTTATGCAAGGGTACATCACGCAGCAAACTATGTGTACCACAATAAAGGATGGCTATTTGTTCTCCGACAGGCATCGGACTGTACTGCGGCTGTATCAGCAACTGGTTGTTCTTACGTCCCCGGTCGATAGCCATTGCCGTTACAGGATCCATATCACTGCTGAACTTGGAGAAAGCCTCCAGTTCGCGATATTGTGCCTGATCGATCTTCAATGTACCTGCCACCTTCTTCATGCTCTTGATCTGGGCACTACCTCCCACACGGGATACGGAAATACCCACATTGATAGCCGGACGGAAACCCTGGTTGAACAAATCGGTTTCAAGGAATATCTGACCGTCTGTAATGGAAATGACATTGGTTGGAATATACGCGGAAACATCACCTGCCTGTGTTTCGATAATAGGCAATGCAGTCAGTGAACCACCTGCCTTTACCTTGCCTTTCAAACTGGGTGGAAGGTCATTCATCTGTTCGGCCACTTCCTGCTGGTTGATAATCTTCGCCGCACGCTCCAACAATCGTGAATGCAGATAGAAGATATCACCGGGATATGCCTCACGACCGGAGGGACGACGCAGAATCAAGGATACTTCACGATAGGCTACGGCTTGCTTTGACAAGTCATCATACACTACCAAGGCATCCCGGCCGGTGTCACGGAAATACTCTCCGATAGCCGCTCCGGCAAACGGAGCAAAATACTGCAATGCAGCCGGATCGGCAGCAGTGGCAGCTACCACTATGGTATAATCCATCGCACCGCGTTCACGCAGCGTATTCACCAGACTGGCTACAGTGGAACCCTTCTGACCAATAGCTACATAAATGCAATATACAGGTTTTCCTGCTTCATAGTTGGATTTCTGATTCAAAATCGTATCTATAGCGATAGAGGTTTTTCCGGTCTGACGGTCCCCGATAATCAACTCACGTTGTCCACGCCCGATAGGAATCATGGCATCCACAGACTTCAGCCCTGTCTGCAAAGGCTGGTTCACAGGCTGACGGAAGATCACTCCGGGAGCTTTACGCTCCAAAGGCATTTCGCACAGTTCCCCGCCAATCTGTCCGCGGCCATCCAATGGTACGCCTAACGGATCGATGACACGCCCTAACATACCTTCGCCCACATTAATAGAAGCAATGCGTTTGGTACGTTTCACCACCATTCCTTCCTTAATCTGATCAGTAGGACCTAGCAATACCGCACCTACATTGTCCTCCTCCAGGTTCATCACGATAGCCATGATACCGTTTTCAAACTCCAGCAACTCATTGGCTTCCGCGTTGCGCAGACCGTAAATACGTGCTACGCCATCGCTCACTTGCAGCACATTCCCCACCTCGTCAAATTGCAGGTGGGTGTCGATGCCTTTCAGCTGCTGAAGTAAAACTTCGGATACTTCGCTGGGTTTTATATTTTCAGACATAATCTTTTTACATTAAAAATTGAAAATTAAAAATTAAAGTCCGACCAGGTATTAACCTTAAATTAAAAACCAAAAGATACAAACTGATATACTTTTACTTTCTAACTTATAATTTTTAATTTTATACTATTCTTCTATTTTTAGCTATAAACTGTTGCTTTACCCGTTTTATCTGGTTAGCTACGCTCGCATCCAATCTGTAAGTTCCGATTTCAAAGATAAAACCACCTTCCAGTTTCGGATCTATTTTGGTTTTGAACTCTACAGTTCCATGAGTTTTCTCTACGACCAATGCCCGTATGCGGTTGACTACCTCTTCCGCTACCGGACAAACAGTCGTGATTTTACCGACGCTGATATTCTTCTGTTTCCGATAAAGGTCAATGTATGACATAATCATAAACTGCAAGAATTTCTCTCTTCTTTCCTCCAGTACCAATTCCACAAAGCGTTTCAATTCTTCGCTCACCTTACCTCCTCCGGCGGCTTCGCAAATCAGTTTCAACTTTGTTTCAGCAGGCAATACAGGATTATCCAATGCCTGTCGAAGTTCGGGGATTCTCGAGAAACTATCTGCCAATATTCCGGCTTCCTCATAAACAGTATCCTCTGTCCCCTTTTCGTCGGCATAGGCCAGCAAAGCCTTAGCATAACGCATTGAAATGACTCCTATATACATAACAATCAGTCTTTAGAAACAGTTAATTCATCCAGCAAACGGTCAATCATTTCCATTTGTTCTTTCTCATCATCGAGGTTCTTGCGCAAAACCTTCTCAGCAATGTCGACAGACAGTACAGCTACTTGGCGGCGGATGTCGCTGATAGCGCTGTCTTTTTCTGCCTGAATCTGCTTTTTCGCTTCATCCAGCAGTTTCTGTCCTTCAACCTGAGCCTGTGTTTTGGCTTCCTTCAGAATACGTTCGCGGGTTGCGACCGCTTCATTCAGGATGCGCGCCTGCTCCTCGTGAGCCTTAGCCAATATCATTTCACTGTCTGCTTTAATATTAGCCAATTGCTCATTGGCTTCACGTGCAGCAAGCAGTGACTTGTCTATATATTGTTTTCGCTCATCCACCATTCTGGTGATCACCGGAAAACCGTATTTTGCCAGAATGACAAAAACGATACCGAAAACGATGACCATCCAGAATAACAGACCGCTATCAGGTGTTAATAATGACATGCTAAATTAATTATAAGAACAAAGTTAATAAACAAACAATAATGGCGATCAGGGCCACACCTTCTACCAGCGCGGCGATAATAATCATATTCATACGGATATCTCCTGCCGCCTCCGGCTGACGGGCAATTGCCTCCATGGCAGAACCACCGATTTTACCGATACCGATACCTGCACCGATTACTGCAATAGCTGCTCCAAGTGCAGCACCTAATTTCCCTAAACCTGCCGCAGCAGCGGACTGTAATAAAACTGCTAGTAACATAATAGTTTGTTTTTTGAATTAATTATTTAATTTATTTCATTTCTTTTTCTTCACGCATCTCTTCTGTACGGGACAACCCGATAAAGACCGCGGACAACATGGTAAATACGTATGCTTGAATAAATGCGACCAATAATTCCAGCGCAGTCATAAAGATTCCGAATGCCACAGCAACAAATCCCATGGAACCATTGATCAGAGGTCCCATATTCGCCGTAATAAAAATGATGGATATCAAACTGAGAATAGCAGCATGACCGGCCATCATATTGGCAAACAAACGGATCATCAATGCAAATGGCTTCGTAAAGATTCCGAAAATCTCAATAATCGGCATCATCGGGAACGGAGCCTTCAACCACCAAGGAACATCAGGCCATAGAATCTCTTTCCAATATTCCTTGTTCCCCCATAGATTCACAGCCAGGAACGTACAGATAGCCAGCACAAAGGTAACGGCAATATTACCTGTAATATTCGCACCGCCGGGGAAGAAAGGAATCAATCCCATCAGATTATTGATCAGGATAAAGAAGAAAGCCGTCAGCAGATAAGGTGCATAACGCTTATAATCCTTACCGATACAACCCTTTATCACATCATCATTGATTGCCAGGATACAAGCTTCCATCATGCCCACCATTCCTTTAGGAGCTTCCTTTTCTACTGGATGTTTTTTGTACCAACGGGCACAACTCAACACTAGAATCACCAGAATGGCACTATTGACAAACAACCCGGTAACATTCTTTGTAATAGAGATATCCAAAGGTTTTACTTCGTTACCGCTAGCATCCTTTTCCACTATCTTACCTTTATATTCACCGTCTTTAGCAATGTACAGTCCTTCATACTCTCCGTTTCCTTCCTCAAACCTAGAAGAAAGAAAAGCGTGCCATCCTGTACTGCTTTTTACGATTACCGGCAGTGGTATAGCTATAGGTGTATCTCCTATGTCAGTGATATGCCATTCATACGAATCACCTATATGTCCGAAAACGATTTCATTTACGTCTACCTGCTGCTCTTTATAGTCAGTTTCCGACTCTTCCCGGGCATTGGCTCCTTGCAGAAAAGCGATCAGCAACATTAAAACCGTTCCTATATATCGTAAACTTCTCATATTACTTATACTTGTACCTATTACTTTTATGTTTTATCTCAAAATGAAAAAAGAAGCGGGTTTCAAAAATCAGAAAGATAATATAGAATACCATGTAAGTTCCTATAAATGACAGTACTTGATGTGCCACCGCCACTGCATAGACGGACATAATCAAGATGCTCAACATCATCTTCGTCACTTTCGCCACCAAGTAAACCGCCACCATTTTTTGCGGACTTACCCGATAACAGCATCCGAACATAAATATGTAAAAGAGGCCGAAAAGATAAAAAAATATCGGTATGGAGGGATACCAGGCAAAATAATACCTAGGCAACAAGGTGTGAAATACCAGGGCTCCTCCCCAACTCAATACAACCATTAATATGGTCAACGATATGATAAATTTTCTCTTTACGGCTAACAAAAACATAATTATGTATTAGATTTCCACACAGGCCGAAACTATATTGTCCCTCACCTCAACGAACCCACTCGATATTCCAATTGATTTCTCCAATTCGTCCTCCGTGTATTTTATCTCGCCTTTTATCAGTGATGATATCAGCGGAGCATGATCATACAGGACAGAAAAAGAGCCTAATTCCCCCGGTAGTGTCACTATTTCCACTTTGCCGTCAAACAAAGTACTTTCCGGAGAAACCACTATCAAATGAAGATCTTCATAATGTTCCATACTTACTTTTATTTCTTATGGCTGGCAGCATCCAGCAACTTCTTTCCCTTTTCTATTGCTTCCTCTATCGTTCCTACATTCAGGAATGCCTGTTCCGGCAAGTAATCCACCTCACCGTCCAAAATCATCTTGAATCCTTTTATCGTATCTTCGATAGAAACCATGACACCCGGCACACCTGTAAACTGTTCGGCTACGGCAAACGGTTGTGAAAGGAACCGCTGCACCCGACGCGCACGGTTTACAGTCTGACGATCTTCATCACTCAATTCGTCCATACCCAAAATAGAAATGATATCTTGCAACTCCTTGTTGCGCTGCAAAATCTGCTTCACACGCTGAGCCACATCATAGTGCTCCTGCCCTACAATCAGCGGATCAAGAATACGTGAGGTTGATTCCAACGGATCTACAGCCGGATAAATACCCAGTTCGGTAATTTTACGGCTCAATACGGTCGTTGCATCCAAGTGAGTAAATGTAGTAGCGGGCGCAGGGTCTGTCAAGTCATCAGCAGGTACATACACAGCCTGTACCGAGGTGATAGAACCATTCTTGGTAGAAGTGATACGTTCCTGCATCTGTCCCATTTCCGTTGCCAGTGTCGGTTGGTACCCCACGGCTGACGGCATACGGCCCAACAAAGCCGAAACCTCGGAACCTGCCTGAGTGAAACGGAATATATTGTCGATAAAGAACAAAATGTCACGTGGTCCGTTGCTGTCACCGTTTTTGCGGTCACGGAAAGATTCGGCAACGGTCAGCCCCGAAAGGGCAATGGAAGAACGCGCGCCGGGAGGCTCGTTCATCTGTCCGTACACCAATGTGGCCTGTGACTTTTCAACTTCATTATAATCTACTTTGGAAAGATCCCAATGACCTTCTTCCATGCTTTTCTTAAATTCTTCTCCGTAGCGGATTACACCAGATTCAATCATTTCACGCAACAGGTCGTTGCCTTCACGTGTACGTTCACCGACTCCGGCAAAAACAGAAAAGCCGTTATGTTTCTTGGCAATGTTGTTAATCAGCTCCATAATAAGCACGGTCTTGCCTACACCGGCCCCCCCAAACAATCCGATTTTACCACCCTTTGAATAAGGTTCCAGCAAATCAATAACCTTGATACCTGTGAAGAGCACTTCCTGCACAGTAGACAATTCATCAAACTTAGGGGGCTCACGGTGAATGGGAAACGCCCCTTCCTTACTCAACGGGCGCATACCGTCCACAGCCTCACCTACTACGTTCATCAACCGGCCTTTAATCTGATTACCAACCGGCATAGTAATAGGATGTCCTGTCGGAATTACTTCCATACCACGTTGCAAACCGTCCGTACTATCCATAGCTACAGTACGCACTGTGTCTTCACCAATGTGTTGTTGAACTTCCACGACTAGAATTCTGCCGTCATTGCGTTTGATAGTCAATGCATCATGAATGCTTGGAAGAAGCAGATCGGTGTCGATGCCTTTGCCCTCAAAATACACATCGACTACCGGTCCGATAACTTGTGAAATATGTCCAATAATCTGTGACATAAGCTTCTATTTACTTTTATTTGATAATTTACCTTTTCTATATTAACAAATATCGCAGGCTTTTTGTTTACCTACCTTTTGCTTTATATGCGCAGCAAAGGTAAAGATTATCTCAGTAGATTGAACTTAAGCTAACATTTTTTACACATCAATACGACATTATTCCACCAAAAGAAGAAAAAAAGAACATTTCCGCTACTTTTTGTGCATTCCTTCACGAGATAACTGTTTACTTAAATTAGCAATTCCCAAAGCAACCACTGCTGTTACCGTAGCTGCATGCTCTTGGTATTCTGGTATATTCTTCGTATAAAGATCACGTTCCGTATGCCATATTTCCCCATAAGAGAAATTATATCCTTTTATGTCTTGTGTATTGAAACCAAAAGTAGGCACTCCTTCCACTGCAAAAACACTGGCATCCGTACCGCCGCTTTGAGTAGGACGTTTAAAGGGTTTCGCTACCTTTACCTCAAACGGATAATCCGCACGGATCTCTTTCACAGGCTTACACACTTCCACAAAATCATCATACATAGCCTGAGGAACGGAGATTCCCACCGGTGGAGTCGGCCCTCCGTCCCGGTTGAACAGATTGGCAATCTTTCCCAATTCTTTTGCATGAGTCTTGACATATGCTTTTGCACCCAATAATCCAAATTCCTCTCCAGCAAAAGCCACAAACAGTATAGTACGTTTAGGTTTTGCACCGGAAAGTGCAATCATACGGGCAGCCTCCATCATAGGACCAATGCCTGTGCCGCAGTCTATACCACCGGTTGCCACATCATAAGAATCAAGATGTCCGCTTATAATAACATATTCATCCGGATATTTAGTGCCCTTAATGGATGCTACGACATTATGATATTTCACAGGACCTAGTTTGAAATGATTACGAATATCAAATTCCAGCCAAAAGTTCCGTCGTTCTTTCACCATCTGTTTAATAATCTTGTATTGATGTTCATCCAACTTGATATCACAGACTTCGGGCAAATTATCAAACGTAGTATGGGGATCATTCAATAAAGCACGATCATACAAAGCACGTAAAGGTACAGGTGCCGACTGAATAAAGCCAAGTGCTCCTGCCTCACACATCTCTTTATAAAATAGTCCCGGCATTTCACGCAAAGGCTTCATGGCATGTTTGGTTCCTTTGCTCCAATTCTCTTCCATCAAGGCAGCATTCTGCTTTTCTATTTCTATATTTTCAGCTTTGATAGCAGCTCTCAACGAATCTCCTTTAGCAGAACGGTCAACAGGCCAACCTACATTTTCACCTGAGATCAACACCCAAGCGCCTTTCAACTGATGTTTCATGCGGTCCAGCTCTTCTTGAGTACGGGGCTCTATCAAAACATGCCCGCGTTGCAGACCTTTAGTACCTGAAGTGTAGGATGGAGTGACAAAATGCAGATCCATTGCCTGATCTCCCCCGATTAAACGTCCGAACCATGGACCACGGTTAAAACCTACCGGCAGTTCTCCAGCTTCTTCCAAGCGTACATCAATACCCCATCGTTTATATTCACGCATCATCCACTCGGCTGCATTCTCATACGCATCCGAGCCTATAACTCTTCCCCCAAAACGATTGGTGAGAATATCCAACTGATGCATCACCCGGTTATCTGTTTGGCCCGTTTCAATGATTTTCTTTACGGCGGCAGGTTGGGCAAAAGTAGTCCCTGCATACAAAGAAGCAGCTATAACAGCTGCCATGCACATTTTGTTCATCATGGTATTTCTGTTTGTTAGTTGTTAACGATTACAAATATATAGCAAATTTTGGAACTTCAACTATTAATTTCCAACAATTTATCAGGAGAAACCGAATATTTTTGAAGTCGTACAATACAAACAGTATTAAAATGAAAGTTTATTCAGCTTTCATTTCTTTCTCAAGGCTTTTGGCATACAGATTGTCAATGATACCATCAGACAGTCCAATGACCGGAACATAAATATATTCTGCATGCACTACTTCTGCAATTTTCAGAAAAATTTCCGCAGCAGGCACAATTACATCGGCACGGTCTTGCTTTAGACTGAATGCCTCTACCCTTTCCTCCGGAGTCAGCGGTTTCAACACATCATAGACTGTTTGCAACGAACTGACCGGCAAACGTTGCAACTTCTTATCCTTCTTATCTGCCAGGCGGAACAACTTATTAATATTCCCACCCGATCCGATGATATTGATCGCGGCAACACCTTCCGTCACTTTCATAAGCTCTTCTTCCATTTGCTGCCAAGTTCCTTCTTTAACAGCATTACTTAGCATACGCACCGTACCGATGTTGTAAGACACCGACCATACCAACTCACCGTTAGTCAACAGATTAATCTCTGTACTGCCACCACCCACATCCACATACATATAATTACCCAGACGGTCTTCCATACACTCTATATGATTATTATAAATCATTCGAGCCTCTTCCTGACCATCAATTATCTCAATGCGGATACCTGTATCCTTTTCGATTTTCTTGATTATCGTCCTCCCGTTACGCGCGTCCCGCATAGCCGAAGTAGCACATGCCCTGTAATCATCCACATCATAAATTTTCATCAACTGACGGAAAGCCTTCATCAAACGTCTCAGCTTATCCGCTTTCTTCTCGGACAATTCACCTATGGAGAAAACATCGAACCCTAGTCGTAGGGGTACGCGAAGCATCATCACTTTTTTAATTTTTTTCTCCTGCACAGCCTCCCTGTCAATGCTTTTTATCAAAAGACGCACAGCGTTAGAACCAATATCAATAGCAGCATAATTCACTTTTCCCATCTTAATCCTTTATTCTGTTTTCATTTAAATAATATTTGTATAATTCCTCCTGCGAACGGAAAGCTGTCTTATCTTCCGATATCCAAGGACGATTCTCTCCTGTTCCGTCCACCACCCGTCCTTGCAGAGTATCTTTCAAACCATATTCCACTACCCGCTTCAAGTCTGCCTTTATTTCCGGATCGTAAACGGGAGCAATCACTTCCACCCTGTTATCCAAATTGCGCGGCATCCAGTCAGCCGAACCAATGAACATTTTCTCATCACCACCATTGGCAAAAATAAAAATACGCGAATGTTCCAGATAACGGTCTATGATGCCATTGATACGAATTGTATCACTCACTCCCGGCACTCCCGTAATCAGTGAACAATTACCACGAACCAGCAAGTCTATCCGAACACCATGCGAAGATGCTTCATACAGTTTCTTCACCATTACCGGATCAGTAATATGATTAATCTTTATCAAAATGTAAGCAGGTTTTCCGGCCTGCTTGTTCTTAATTTCTTCATTAATAAGACGGCTAAATTTTTGCTTCATCTCATTAGGAGATACCAACAGTTCTTTGAAGCGAACGGGAGAATAAGGGCGTTCTATAAAATCAAAGACCAAACTCACGTCACGCGTCACATTCTTAGCAGCCGTCATCAACATATAATCAGTGTACATACGGGCGTTACCTTCATGAAAGTTTCCTGTACTGATACAAGCTATATCCGCACCTGTTTTCATGGATATATAGGTAATCTTAGAGTGTACCTTCAGTCCCTCCACCCCAAATATCACACGGATACCGGCATCCTGCATTTTCTTTGACCAATCTATATTGGAAGCCTCGTCAAAACGTGCCAGCAATTCAATAACTACTGTTACTTTCTTTCCATTGCGTGCCGCATTAATCAATGCTTTTACCACTTTCGAATCTTTAGCCAAACGATAGAGGGTTGTCTTGATACTTTTTACTTCTTTATTAATCGCCGCTTCCTGCAATATACGGATATAAGAATCGAAACTATGATAAGGCACATGAATAAAACGATCTTTCCTACGGATCAGCTCCAACATGCCAACGTTACCCGAAAGCTCATTTTTCAAAACAGGAGTCCATTCAGGGTATTTCAAATCTTTCCGGCCACAGTCTGGAAAACGCATCAGGTCCTTATGGTTATGATATTTTCCACCGCCCAATACTGTATCCAACTTATCCAGATTCAACTTGTTCATGACACGTTTTAAAAGATCTTTAGGCATACTGGCATCATAAATAACCCGTAAAGGCTCACCTCGTTTGCGACTCTTTACTCCTTTAGAAATTTTCTGCATCATTCCGTTACGCAGATCATTGTCTATCTCCATCTCCGCATCTTTGGTAAACTTGAAAGCATACGCTTCAAAATGTTTATAGTTCATACCATGAAATATCAATGGTAAACAATAGCGTACCACATCATCCAAATACATCAGGTAATTTTTACCATCCTTATCCGGCAGACGGATAAAACGCCCTGCCTGTGCTACAGGCAGCTCTATAATTGCATATTCTCCAACTTTATGTCCTTCTTTCCTCATCTTTACAGCCAAAAAGATATTTTCATCCGCTTCGTTACCCAGTTGTTTTACTGATTTCAGCCAGACAGGACTAATAAACCCATTCAGCCGTTGTTGATAAAAAGAATCGACAAATAACTGTTGTTCCTCATCCAGTTGTACATGATTGACTAAACAAATATTTTCTTTCTCCAATTCTGCCGTTACCTGCTTGATCGCACCTTCATATTCTTTAGAGTACCTGTTGTTCAGTTTATTTATCTGTCTAATCAGTTTCAATGCTTCTTCCCGTTCAGAATGCGCCGCTTTATCTTCGCACTCGGCCACCCGGCTTTGAGTAGCTACACGTACTCTGAAAAATTCATCCAAATTATTAGAGTAAATTCCTAAAAAGCTCAACCGTTCCAGTATAGGAACACGTTCTTTCATGGCTTCCTGCAAAATGCGACGATTAAAATACATCCAACTGATATCTCTCGGCAGATAATATTTATCTTCCTTTTTCTTCTTCTCCATACGGTTTTAATATTTTTAGCAAAAATACGTCATACACATTACAATAACATGTCAATATAACTACAAATCAATAACAATAAAAAAGTCACAGCCGACGCATACAGCCATGACTTAAAGAGAGTTTTTATAAGAAAATCAAATAAACTCTTCAACCAAATACATCTCATTAAATAAAACTTGTTGATAATTGGAAGAATCACTCTCTAACAAATTCAACAAAGTATATTCAGCTCCACGTACCCAATACACAAAATCACGATTGGGGTGGTAATCTTTCGCAAATTCCAGCAACTGTTGCAAATTAAAATCTGAGGAAATGATACCCGCACCGCTTTTTTTGGCATCATATGCATTACAGTCCTGTTCTATATGGGCAGGAACCATCAGAATAGGCTTGCCTAAATACATGGCCTCGCACACCGATTCAAATCCGGCAGTACTGGCATAAGCCTTGCATCCCGCCATCTGCCTCAAAAATTCCACATCATCCAGTTGATAAAAGCTCAATGTATTATCCACTCTCTTCACCGGTTCCTCCTCCCACTTGTCCCAAAAGAAACGAAGCGGTATCCTAGGATGTTGCCTATGCCATTTCATTACATTTTCACTGAAACCCGCATTAACCATATAGCCATGTATATAGTCACCGGAATAAGGTTCATGTAAAGTCACTTCCTTACGCAACAAGGGAGGAATCACACGGATATTATTCTGAGGATCATCCTTCATGTAACGAAAAGAAAGAGCCAAACGTTCCTTCGCCCCCAAGCTGGTCAGTACGGTAAAAAACTTCAAAAGAGCCAAGCTTACTTTATCAGCCTTCGGAAATTCAAAACTTTTATGCAAGAACAGATATTGATGTCCTATGCAGATTTGCGGAACAGAGGGACGGAACAGGAAATAAGTCAGTCCGGTCAGCAATTCATAGAAATTGATAACCCTGTCCGCACCACTGGCCTCGATACGCTGACGAATGTAGTTAATGCTATTGATATACACAGGAAGTTTCACTAGATTATACGCTACGCTCCGCATCAAACTCACCCGTTTGTTGGCTGGTGTAGGCAGAAAATTAGGACTGACAAAACGTTTTACGGGAGCATGGATGTTACGATTGAAAAATCCCGGCAAGCGGCGCGAACTACTTTTACCTACCAGTACTTCCACTACTTCGTGACCGTTCCGGCGCAATATTTCCTCCAACGTAATGGCTTGAGTAAGATGTCCTCTCCCCTCACCCTGTACTATAAATAAAAATTTCATGAGGCTGTATGTATTAGGGTAAACTCTTTATTTTCTTCATTCTCATCAGCTAGTACATGATGGTATTCCATGATATTCCAATTCCCGTCCGCATCCTCAGTCAGTGCCGAAAGGCTTTCTACCCAATCGCCCGAATTCAGATAATAAATACCATCATAATAGGTATTAGCCGGATGATGGATATGACCACAAATCACTCCGTCACATTTACGTACACGTGCAAACTCCACCAACACTTTCTCAAAGTCCGATATATAGGAAACAGCCGACTTTACTTTTTGTTTGACGGCCTGTGACAGAGAATAATACGGTTTCCCCCGTTTGGTACGATATTGGTTATAAAAGCGGTTCACCCATAAGAGGAATGTATAACCTGCATCACCCAACCGGGCTAACCATTTCATCTGTGTAGTAACCCGGTCGAATATATCGCCATGTGTCACATAATAACGCTTTCCATGTGTTTCAAGGATGTATTCTTTGACGATTTTTACGTTATAGAATGTCATAGGGACCAAGCCGTCCAGGAAATCATCGTGGTTGCCACGCACATAAATTACTTCAGTACCGAAGTTCTCCATCATTTTCATGATAACCTTAAAGAAATCAGTATGTTTTGCTTGCCACCTCTTAGTACCCGCCTTACGCAAATGCCAACCATCTATAATGTCTCCGTTCAATATCAGACGGTCACAACTGACAGATTTCAGAAAGTTACTGACCTCAATTGTTTTGGAATGAGAGGTTCCCAGATGGATATCCGACAAAACCACTGTAGGATAATACGTTCTTAGATGCATATCTTTATTATTAAAACTATGCAAATATCCATGTTATCTGTTACAAGATCGTGTCGGCAAAATTACTATGCTATTAAAATCAATGAAAAGACAGGCCGTTTCTTCATGGAACAAGAAACGGCCTGCAAAGCTTCAGTTTATCATACATAAACCATACTTCAATCTATAACTAACAATTAATTGTCAATATCAATCACATTGAACTGCATATCAAACTTTATCTCCCAACCATTAGAAAGTTTCACTTCATAGTCATGCTTGTCCCTCTCGATCTTGAGCATCTTGGCATCGGGGTAATTCGTAGCAACGTACTTTTTTATTGCTTCAGGAACCACAGCGACAGGTACAGCGCTGTATTTGCAATTCACTTCTGTCCAAACACCTTTCTTATCGAATTCCAGTTTGTCTCCATTGGTAAAAATCACATCATAGCTTTTATCAAACCAGTCCGTTTCCATTTTAGCCATCGCCACCTTATTATTGGGGAAATGAGTTTTGATAAAAGTTTGTGCAGTCTGAGGCAATTGGTTTACTTGAATAGGTTTGTCATCATCCGCCCATACCACTGTTTGCAACGTAAATAAGCACACTAACAATAATAATACCTTTTTCATAATCGTCATTTTTTTTATTTGGTTCTACATTCTGTTTTCTGATGCAAATATGCAGGGAGATTCTGAAAAGAATTTGAAATTCTGAAAAAAACACGATTTTTTTTCATTGATTATGAGTGGATGCGTAAAGTGTAAAACAATGCTCCCCGCTCTTATATTCATAGCAAAGCCTGAGAGCCTGCATTTTACATATCGTATCTGCTATTGCCAAACCTAGACCGGTAGAGCCTTCTTTTTTCTTTCCTTGATAAAAACGCTCAAAAATACGCCGGGCATCCAGCGGTTGTGCCGCCCCTGTATTGCAGAACATCACACTGTGGGGAGTAATGACAATCCGGATGTGTCCACCGTCCATATTGTGTACAAAAGCATTCTTCAACAAATTGGTAAGCAACACCACTGCCAATGTTTCATTTATCGTAAGATAGAAAACACCTTCTTCCTCTATGCTTGTTATGATCTCACGATATTGATACACTTCTTTATAGTCCTCCAGATATTGCCTCAATAATTTATTCACTTCTACTTGGACAGTATCCGTAAATTGACCGTTCTCTATCTTCGAAAGCAATAACAAAGACTTGTTCAACTTCGTTATATGTTCCAAAGTCTGGTGGGTTTTCATCAACTCCTCCAATTGGCTTTCTGAAAGATTTTCATCCTCCATCAGCATCTCCAACCGATTACGACAAATAGCCAGTGGTGTCTGCATCTCATGAGATGCATTACCAATAAATTGTTTTTGCTGTTCGAACATCTGCTCACTGCGCTCTGCATAACGAACAGCCGCTTCATTTAATTTTCTGAATTCTGAAACCCGGGTATTATTTTGTAAAGGCTCGTTTACCTTACCGATACGATATTTATCCAACCAATGAAGCAATACATAAAGAGGACGCATATTCCGATAAAACACCCACACATTAATAACAATTATAGTCAATAATAAAGCGATATAAAGAAAAATAATCCAACCTGCCATAGCATCTTTCAAATCTTCTTTTTCTATAGAAGGAGTCGCTACCGTCAATTCAAAAAACTTTTCGCCATCATCCTTAAAAATGGTCGTAAGGATTCGTGCAGGTTCAGTTTCATCTTTTTCAGGAATATAAACCATAGAATCTTTATAAATGATATCATCACAAGATCCTGCATATTCCTTCGTCACTTCACGCAGGAAATACTGATTGTTGGAAGCTGTATTTTTAGAAGGAAGCTCCTCTCCCGCCAATGCACGTATGATGATAATTTCCGAATAATCCTCCAATGAGTCATCCACTTCATCATTCACCTCATCCATTACAGCAAAATAGAAAAGGATGGCCCAGCCGGTCAATAAAACCGACAACACCAACGATATACGGATAATGATATAATAAATCAGTTTCATTTATTCCACTACCATTTTATATCCAAAACCATAAACAGCCTTCAGTTCAGGAGTAGCTCCAGCCTCTTTCAATCTCTTTCGTAAATTCTTGATTTGGGCATAGATAAAATCAAAATTATCGACTTGATCTATATGGTCGCCCCATACGGATTCGGCAAGTGTGCTTTTATTAACCAATCTGCCGGGACGGTTCATAAAATAAACCAGAATATCATATTCCTTACGGTTCAGTTCAAGCTTCTTTCCAGCTACGGTCACCCCATATTTATCGGGAAAAATTTCTATATTTCCGTATTTGATACTATTTTCCCCACCTTGCTGATGACGGCGTATCACACTTTTGATACGTGCATTCAGTTCCACCAAATGAAAAGGTTTAGGCAGATAATCATCAGCTCCGAGCTCCAATCCTAGTACTTTGTCTTCTATAGAGTCTTTGGCTGAAAGGATGATCACATTTTCCCGTTTATGCATTTCTTTCAACTTTTCCAACAAATCCAGGCCACTGCCATCCGGCAACATAATATCCAGCAAAATGCAGTCATAATCATAATCCTCTATCTTTTGTAATGCGGTACGGTAATCGGCAGCAATTTCCACCACATAACGCTCCTTTTCCAATGAGCGCTGAGTCACTTCACGCAAATTAGCATCGTCTTCTACTAATAGTATTTTCATAAGTCCTACTTTTGGTTCTTAAAGACAAAGAAACAAGATAATTCTGAAAAAACACTGAAATAAGAAAAAAAACGAAGAAACCATACAATTTTTTCCATCACCCGACTAATAAACAACAAATATCAAACTAAAAACCGTTATCAACTATACAATCAGCCCCCTGCATCTACCACAACAAGACGCAAGGGGCCACACACAACTCTCTCTAATCAAACCCTAATTATTTGATTTCCATTTGAGAAAAATCCATTTGGCTCAAGCCTACTGGTGACGGTGTTTCTTTTAAATCAAAAGAGACTTCCTTTTCACCATTTTTAGCCGAGTTTATTTTTACCTTTATACCCTTTGTTTCCGATGTTATTTCCAAAGAATTCAAATTAAAGGATACCGCACCGTTTCTCCAATAACCAGTAGTATCAGCATACGTATTGTAACGATATTCTAAATGAATATAGCCATCCTGATCGGGCGTAATTGTAGTGTTTTTTACCAAACTAACCAAATGTTTCACTTTAGAAGGCATGTTCTGATTAAAAATAATATTCAAATAACCGCCACTAATCCACATATTATCTTCAAATATATCTACAGGATCATTTCCAAACTCTTCTTCATTCTCTGCTGTCAGCTCCTCTATAGGTTTAGTTAGAATTTCCTTTATACTCAACACTTTGACTGAGCAATCATATCCTTCCGGATAATTATCATACAAAGGATTGAAATAAAGAATAACCCGTTGTCCATCTATCGGGGAATACCAAAAATAATCAGTCGTTGCAGGCCAGATTTGTCCCCATCTGTCACCTGTAAAGTCATAAACATGGGCACCTTTCACATTTACAGTAGCCCAATCCACTGCCACATCACCAAGAGAGTAACCATCATCATCATCACATGATTGGAAAGTGACTCCCATAACTGCCAGGAATGCTAATAATAAAAGGTTCAACTTTTTCATAACTATAATGTATTAATCTATTTTCTACTTTTAAAAGTAAGAAAGAGATCGAATACTGCATATCATCCATTAATATTAACTTATTTTCAGTAAAAGTCTTGTAGAAAAACCAGATTCATCAAGGAAATAATAGAAACTTCCCGATTCGTCACGAACCGGGAAGCTTAAAACTGAGTTATATACAGATTTTCCCATTCAGGGGGAACATGGCTTTTCAGCCTTGTTTTGTTAAGGCAAATGGTTATATATTTTAAAGTTTAGTTTTTAGTGTATTACATTAATTTACATAACAAAAAATATGCCATGGGGCACATCGGCATCCAATACTCTAAAAATCAACAAAATAACCATTATTTCATTTTTCACATTATGTAGAAATACCACAATTTCATTCCACAATTTTGTAGAATTAATCCCCGTTTTTAAAATATATCTTTATCTTTGTAGAATCGATTACTCACTAAACAATATAATTACTATGAAAAAAAGACATTACGGAATGCTTTCATTGGCACTTACTTCATGCTTGGCTGTTCATGCGGAAAACAAAAATCAAAATACAGACAAGCCCAATGTTATCTTCATCTATGCTGATGATTTAGGATATGGTGACTTGGAGTGTTATGGAGCAAAAAACGTACAAACTCCAAATGTCAACCGTCTGGCATCCGAAGGGATACGATTTATCAACGCACACGCCACCGCCGCTACCAGTACCCCATCCAGATATTCCATGCTGACCGGAGAATATGCATGGCGTAAACCTGGAACAGATGTAGCTGCCGGCAATGCAGGAATGATTATACGTCCCGAGCAATATACTATGGCAGATATGTTTAAAAGCTCCGGCTATGCCACAGGAGCATTTGGCAAATGGCATTTAGGATTAGGTGATAAAACTGCACAACAAGACTGGAATGCTCCTCTCTCTGCTTCTCTAGGTGATTTGGGGTTTGACTATTCTTATATCATGGCAGCCACAGCCGACCGGGTTCCCTGTGTATTTATCGAGAATGGCCAAGTAGCCAATTATGATCCTTCAGCTCCGATAGAAGTTAGCTATATAAAAAATTTCCCCGGTGAACCTACCGGAAAAGACAACCCTGAACTTTTATATAATCTGAAACCGAGTCACGGTCATGATATGTCTATCGTGAACGGTATCAGCCGAATCGGTTATATGAAAGGAGGTGGCAAAGCATTATGGAAAGATGAAAATATAGCCGATTCCATTACCGCACATGCAGTTGATTTTATCAAACAACATAAAGACGAGCCTTTCTTTATGTATTTCGCCACTAATGATGTGCACGTTCCCCGTTTTCCACACAATCGTTTCCGTGGTAAAAACAAGATGGGACTGCGCGGTGATGCTATCGCACAATTTGACTGGAGTGTAGGTCAGTTACTCGAAGCTCTCGATAAAATGGGATTAACCCAAAACACATTAATTATTCTTTCCAGCGACAATGGACCGGTAGTAGACGACGGATATGATGACAAGGCAGAAGAGTTACTGAACGGACACGAACCTGCCGGCAACCTGAGAGGTGGAAAATACAGTGCATTTGAAGGGGGGACTCGTGTTCCTGTAATTGTACACTGGCCTAAAGCCATCAACAAGCCGGAAGTCAGCGATGTGCTTATTTCGCAAATAGACTGGCTGGCATCACTAGCTTCTCTGGTAGATGCCCGTATTCCGAAAGGAAGTGCTCCCGACAGCTACAACCGATTAGCAAATCTATTAGGACAAGACAAAACAGACCGCCCATGGGTTATTGAACAGGCATCCAATCACACTCTATCCGTGCGTACTAAAGATTGGAAATTTATTGAAGGCAGCGATGGTCCTAAAATGATTCCCTGGGGTCCGAAAATTGAAACTGGTTATTTAGGTATTCCCCAGTTATATGATATGAAACAAGCAGGTGAAAAGGTGAATTTAGCGACTGAACATCCCGAAAAAGTATTCGAATTACAACAAATATTGAGAAAAGTACGAAATAAAAGTATCCAGATGAAGTAACATGCTGAATACACACCAACCCAATGTTGTCTCCAAAAGGGTGAATCAAGACAAAAAAAATCAAATAAAGGGTCTTGAATTCACCCTCTTTTTTAATCAAGAAAATTTCAATATGGTCCTCATTTCAAAAGAACAAATCCTTATAGACAAAGATCCTTTTCTTTAAAGTCAAAGTATTTATAACAAAACACCTTGAACACTTTCACAAGAATGGGTTACACACAAAAACTCTTAAAGATACAAGATACGTTTTTCCACTTTACCCATAAAAAAGAAATCTCAATTTATTTCTTTATTTTCCCTTCATTCACCAGTTCAGACAGCGCCCTGGCCAATGACGGACGAGTAACTCCCAGCTTCTGCGCCACCTCCTGCTGATTATGAATAACAGAATGTGTTTCTAGATATTTCAACAAACGAGTCTTTAAATTCAACAAAGCAAACTCATTCAATTTCCTGCTTAAAAAGACACTCCTGTCCGAAATATCCTTCAAAAAATTCTGCATCATCAATGGATGCAAACGCATAAATTCTAAAAATCGTTCTTTACCTATTACAAAAACCTCACAAGGTCCTATTGCCTCTACATTAACGGGAAAACGATTTTCAGTGGCAAAAATAAAAGCCGAAGCCAGCAAGTTAGGAGCTCCAATTTCTTCTACCGTCAGTTCTTTCCCTTCATCATTTATCATTCCCGCCCGTACACTTCCCGATGCAAGAATGTACAGCCCTTTACATAAGTCACCTTGCCGGGCAATGATATCACCCGGTTCAAAGTGCTTCAAACTATTCGGAAGGCCGAACAGGAAAGCAACCAATTCTTCCTCTTTCATTCCCTGGAAAGGAGCCATCTGCAATAATCCTGTCAGTTCCATCCTACTTTCTTTTAACTGTTATTTGTATCCGCTGTAACATATGGTACAACTTAAAAGACGAAAACCGTCTACTTTTGCACAAAAGTAATAGAAATCATTAAAATGAAAAAAGATATGGAGAATAACATGTTTTGTTTCCAATGTCAGGAAACAGCCAAAGGTTTCGGTTGCACCTTAAAAGGTGTTTGTGGAAAAAATGCAACTACAGCACGTACCATGGATTTATTGCTCTTTGTAGTACGAGGAATTTCTGTTGTGGCGGATCAATTGCGCCAGCATTCCCTCCCCGTTGAAAAAGAAGTGGACAATTTCATTGTAGACGCCTTATTCTGTACCATTACCAATGCCAATTTCGATGACGAAAGCATTACGAAACGCATTGACAAAGGATTAGCAATACGTGATGACCTTAAGCATCAAGCCTCTGCCAAGGACATTCCTCTGCCGGAAGCCGATGAGTTAAATTGGAAAGGCAGCCACGATGAATATGATGCAAAAGCCGCAACAGTCGGCGTATTACGTGAACAAAACGAGGATCTACGCTCTTTAAAAGAACTGATTATGTATGGTCTGAAAGGAATGGCTGCTTATCTGGAACATGCCATGAGGTTAGGACATAATGACGAAAGTATTCATCGTTTCATGCAGAACACCATCGCACAAATTACAACAAAATCTTTATCGGCTGATGAACTGACTGCATTAGCACTGAAAACAGGTGAAATAGGCGTTCGAACAATGGCTCTGCTCGACAAGGCAAATACTTCCAGGTATGGTAATCCGGAAATTACCCATGTAAATATAGGAACAGGTACCCGCCCCGGTATTCTGATAAGCGGACATGACCTGCATGATCTGGAAGAATTGTTGGAACAAACCAAAGACAGTGGCGTGGACGTATATACTCACGGTGAAATGCTTCCTGCACATTACTATCCGGCATTTAAAAAATATACACATTTTGCAGGAAACTATGGAAATGCCTGGTGGAAACAACGGGAGGAGTTTACCTCGTTCAATGGTCCTATCCTGTTCACAACCAACTGCATCGTTCCCCCTCTGCCCAATGCCACTTATAAAGAACGCATGTTTACCACTAATTCTACCGGATATCCCGGCTGCAAGCATATTACAGCAGACGAGAAAGGACATAAGGACTATACTGAAATTATAGAAACAGCCAAACAATGTGCCGCACCGACAGAAATAGAACATGGAGAAATCGTTGGTGGTTTTGCCCATAATCAGGTATTACAACTAGCAGACAAGGTAGTAGAAGCGGTAAAGAGCGGAGCTATCCGTAAGTTCATCGTCATGGCTGGTTGTGACGGACGTATGCGCAGTCGCGATTACTACACCGCTTTTGCCGAGATGCTCCCCAAAGACACAGTCATTTTAACAGCCGGATGTGCTAAATATCGTTATAACAAACTAGGGTTAGGTGAGATTAATGGCATTCCGCGTGTTTTGGACGCAGGACAATGTAACGATAGCTATTCATTGGCAGTCATCGCCCTCAAACTGAAGGAAGTATTCGGGCTACATGACATCAATGAACTGCCCATTATTTACAATATCGCCTGGTATGAACAGAAAGCGGTAATCGTATTGCTGGCATTACTCAGTTTGGGAATAAAAGAGATTCATCTCGGTCCCACCTTACCCGCATTCCTCTCGCCCAACGTGACGAAAGTACTGGTCGAAAACTTTGGAGTAAGCGGTATCGGTACAGTAGAAAGTGATATGAGAAAATGGGGATTAACGAACGAATAAACGGAATAATTATGAAACAGAAAAATTACCATTCATGTACAGTCGGACAAATTGTAGCCGGCAACTTTGATACAACCAAAGTATTCTCCCGTTACCATATTGATTTTTGCTGCCATGGCAATACTCCGTTTGCAGAAGCCTGCCGGAACCGTGGTATTGATCCCGAAGCAGTAGCACATGAATTAAATGAATTACAAGAGAATACGGTTAGTAATGCTCCTGACTTTGCCGGATGGCCCATCGATTTATTAATAGACTATGTATTGAAAATACACCATCGGGGAATCCGTGCCAAAGGTCCGCAAATAGAAGCATTATTAACCAAAGTAACCGAAGCGCATTCAAAGAATCATCCAGAGTTACTGCAAGTCCAGGCACTGTTCCGCTACTCGCTTCTTGATTTGGAAAATCATTTATCAAAAGAAGAGAATGTATTATTTCCTTATGTTTATGAAATGTTCCAAGCCAAAGAGGAAGGCTTGAAAGTAGCTAAATTCCATTGCGGCACCATTCTGTATCCCATCGAAGTGATGGAAGATGAACATAATCACGAAGGAGAACGTTTTGAAAAAATCTCTTCATTAACCAACGGATTCACCGCCCCTGAAGATGCTTGTGCCAGCTTCCGCTTGGTTTTACAACAATTGAAACAATTTGAAGAGGCATTACATGAACATATCCACCTGGAAAACAATATCATTTTTCCCAGAGCATTAGAATTGGAAAAGAAGGAAGCCATCTGATAACTACACCATGACACTTCCATTTACAAAAGTGCCCAAAGTGAAATAATGCACAAATCACTTTGGGCATCTTCATGTATTATAACCCACGCTCCACTATATAATCTTGTCCCTGTTCTGTCATCAAGTCATATTCATACACCTTATACAAAGCAGGATATTGCGGGTTTATCTCCTTGGTAACCAAAGGCTCTTTGATCTCTGCCTGCATATAATATTCATTCGGATTCTTACCTTTTGCCTCTTTTAATCCAACCCCACGCAAAGGAACATACGAACGTAAACGCAAATTACCTCCCAAACGGGAATGAATCTTCGCTTTATCCAGCTGCACGCCATTCCAGTTCATATCCACCACAAACCCTCCACGGGCAACCAGTCCTTGCACACTTCCTGTGGCCCAGGCATCCGGAAGAGCCGGAAGCAAATGTACAGCTCCGTCATGGCTCTGCAACAACATTTCAGCCACACCGGCAGTATAGCCAAAGTTGCCGTCAATCTGGAAAGGCGGATGAGCATCAAACAGATTAGGATAAGTCCGTCCTTGCGGATAAGCCTCTTTCACTTCATCTCCAGGCAGCAGCTTCAACATATTATTAATAATCCGGAACGCATGATTACCGTCCAGCAAACGGGCCCACAGATTAACTTTCCAGCCAATGGACCAACCGGTAGCTTCGTCGCCACGCTGTAACAACGTGTTTTTAGCTGCCTGGAAAAGCAAAGGATGGGTGTAAGGAGATATCTGATTACTAGGGAACAATCCATATACATGAGAAATATGGCGATGCTTGTCATTCGGATTATCCAAGTCTTCCAGCCATTCCTGTAGCTGATTGTATTTCCCGATCTGCATCGGGGCCAGACGATTTAACATAGACCGCAAAGAATCCTGATAAGAAGCGGACATTTTCAGAATTCTTGACGCATGCAATGCATTGCTAAGCACATCGAAAATTATCTGATTATCCATCGTACAACCTGCCACAATCGTTGAAGCTTTTTTAGTATCCTCTCCCGAAGGTCCATGTTCCGGAGACATGGACGGAGCAGTCACCATCCAACCGTATTCAGGATGTTCAGTCAAATAATCAAGATAAAAATCAGCAGCTCCTTTCAATGCCGGATAGGCTTCGGAAAGAAACAGCTTGTCCCCACTATATAAATAATGCTGCCACAAGTGGGTAGTCAACCAAGCACCTCCCATGGGCCATGTACCATAAAACGCCTTATCCACCGGACCGGTGGCACGCCATATATCTGTATTGTGATGAGCCACCCATCCGTTGCATCCATACATAGCCCGTGCCGTTTCCCTGCCGGTAACTGATAATTCTTTCACCATTTCGAACAAGGGCTGGTGCGTTTCACTCAGATTGGTCACTTCAGCCGGCCAGTAATTCATTTCCGTATTAATATTGATGGTATATTTTCCATCCCATGGAGCAGCCAGTTTATTATTCCATATACCTTGCAAATTGGCAGGCTGACCTCCCGGCTGGGAGGAAGAAATAAGCAAATAACGTCCATACTGAAAAAGCAACACCGCCAAAGAAACATCCTTACCCTCATTGAACAGTTCGATGCGTTTGACAGTTTCCAGCTTAGCCCGCTCACTGGTTCCCAAATCCAATCTTACACGGTCAAACTGCTCTTTATAAAGAGCTATATGCTCCTGTAAAACCTGACTATAAGGGCGTCCCAATGCCAGAGACAGATATCCGGACGCTTTTTTACTCTCATTGCCACTTATATCGTGATAATTAATAAAATTCGTACCCGATGAAACATACAGAGTAACACTGTCCGCTCCTTCCACTGTAATGTTTTGGTCATCAATTTTCACCTTACCCCCATCCACATCAGCCTGTGTCTGTGTTTCCATACGAATCAATCCTTTCACTCCCTCATGATCCCTACCCCTTCCGGTCAGAACCAATTTCTTTCCTTTCCTGCTGACTTTATGCTCCAATGGCGACACATATCCGACCTTAAAATTCAGTTTTCCCGGCCGGTCTGCTGTCAAACGGACCACTACCACCTTATCAGGAAATGATGCAAAAACTTCACGTTGAAAAGTCACGCCATCCACTTTGTAACGGGTAGTAGCCACCGCACGTTCCAAATCCAGATCACGATAATAATCGGTAACCTTTTCATGTCCGGGGGTTTCTATAATCAAACTGCCGATTGTCTGATAGGGCATACCATGCTTCCCGGCATAAAAGTTTTCTTGAATCAAGTCCTGAGCCTCCATGTTTTTTCCGGCGAAAATCAGTTCACGCACTTGAGGCAGACTTTCCAATGCTTCCGGCTTGTCATTCCGGTAGGGACTGCCTCCCCACATGGTTTCATCGTTTAGTTGAAGTTCTTCACGGGCCGTTCCGCCATATACCATCGCTCCCATCCGGGAATTGCCGACCGGAAGCGCTTCCACCCACGTCCCGGCAGGTTGCTTATACCACAATTTCAGATCACCTGCCTGAACAGATAACGAAAAAGACAATAAAATGCCTGCTAATAATGAATAAGTTTTCATGGTTAATAGATATTGTATAATGTACAAATATAATTCTATTAACCATACAAACGAAAAGACAGAAGCATTTTATTGTCTAAAAAACAATTATGATAAAGAAAAGACCAAATATTACACCTCCTCCCTATCTGATAACCGGAATCACATAATCGTATTTTCTCAATATTTCCGTTACAGGAGACAGTGGAAGCAAGTCAGGGCGGGGAGATATAAAAGACTTGCTGCCGATAGCCGAGCAATGCCGGGAAGTGGGATTCACGGAAGAACTGACAAGACTGCTTGCCTACTTCCAGCCCGTAGGGTTCAGGGGAAAACTGCATTCACGGGAACACCGGGAGAAGTTCGGAACGGCATATTCAACGGCAACAGTAAAGAGGAATCCGCAGAAGAAAGGAAAGTTCCGGTTGTGCATTGACGGAATGCCTATACTTGAATGGTTCAAGATGAAATTTAAAGAGCTTAAGGAAAAGCTAGGTGTAGGCCACACTCCAAAAGAGAAAAACAGGCCCCAAAGAGAGTTGAGAATATAATTCTTTGGTAGAAAATAAAAATGTAATTCTAATTGTTAATGAATTGCACTTTGAGTATTTTTGTAAATACTTTGTTATCACTGATAAATAAACCAAGATGAAAACTATATTTTTATGTTTCTTCTGTCTTTTCACTATCGGATGTACGCATCAGTCCAGTCAAGAAAACTGTGTAGAAATCGGCAGTGCGGATAGTATTTGTTTGCAAAAAGAACTATATACTTTACATAAGTATGTGGATAGCATTATTAAAATTGACACCATTTTGCAACAACGCTTTCATTGTTTTGGAGCTGGACTAACCAAAGACAAAGTATCTATTGACTTCCAAGATATACCGGAAGATTCTTTTGAGTCTTTTCAATCGGCATTCAAGAAAGAAATTGTTGACTCTCCATTATTGGAGTTCAACATAATGACAGATATCACAATGGATATTGAAATCATTCCGACAACAGAAACTAAGCAACCGTCGCACACAACATCTTTTGTGTTACAGCCTACCCCTCGCAATATTCCAACCGGAGAAGCCATCAGTTCAGCTTTGCTTTCCATGAAAACTGAATATGATTATTACCCATTATCGACAACGGAGGTGAAAATGATTGTCACCAATTATTCCCAACAAGAATATACATGCGGCAACGGCTACAGCCTTGCTTACTACAATGATAACAAGCAACAATGGGAAACATTGCCGACCGACCCCGTTATTGAAGATGTAGGTTGGATATTGCAGCCTGAACACCCCTCGAATGAACAGACTATCAAGCTCTATACTTCTGAAGTTCCTAATCGTGCAGGTAAATATCGTATTTACAAAGCATTTAACAGAGATACAAAAATAGCTTATGCAGAGTTTGAACTTATCTCATCAGAACAACATCAAAAATTGCTTGATAAAATAATGCAATATCATGCGAATCATGCGAAAGCACGAGTTATGGTGAATCTGAACTCTTGGGGATTTAGTGAGAACGATACCTTGTATATGGATTGGATGGTTAATTCTGCGGAGTTGAGGGATGAGTTCAGGCAAAAAGTGCTGAACTATTCCGCCATAATAATAAATGATGGAAAAACGGACGTGCCGACCTATTTTAACGAACCTATGCATATGGATACTTTCGGTATTAGGATGTACACGGAGAAAGCGATGTATCCGGTAAATACAGAGTCTGTATCGGTAAGAATCGTGAACCGGAGTGGGCGGAGAATTTCAATGGGGTCTTCGTACTTAGTACTTCGGAAGGAGGGTGAAAAATGGTTGTCTCTTCCTGGAGCAACGGTTTGGACACTCGAACTACATTGGGTACCATCCAATAAAATCTACCCCTTCCCTATCAGCCTTTATCCGTCACTCAATGCCATTACGCCTGGCGTATATCGTGTAGTGAAAAAGATAGACATCGGGAATAACTGTCACAACTGGTATTTTACCGCAGAATTCCGGATTGGAAACGGTACAGAAGAACAGGATATTTTGAATAAGGAGCCTTCCTCAAAGCCATTGTCTGAAGTGGAAGAAGAAACGGACATGGATATTGCTTATGAAGTAGTGGAAGAAATGCCGGAATATCCTGGAGGCATGTCGGCTTTATTAGATTTTATACAAAACAATTTGCAACATGACAAAGCAAATTCCCCCAAACGTGTTATTGTACAATTCATCATTGATGAAAGAGGTAATATTTCCAAACCTATTATATTGAGGAGCATAAATCCGGAACTGGATAAAGAAGCCTTGCGGATAGTCAGCCTGATGCCCCAATGGAAGCCGGGCAGGCAGAACGGGAAAGCAGAAAGAGTAAGATATACCCTACCTATCATATTCAATCCTTCTATTAAAGAGTCTGATATGATTGAATAAAAACACCCACTTTTACATCCTTTAATGTAAAAGTGGGTGTTTTTATTCAAATCATTGATAATCAATGTTTAACGCAACACATACGGAACTAACGGATTTTGAAAATACTTATGATATTCAGTAAATTATAACGTTTCTCCGAAAAAAGCACCCAATTTTGCATCTACATAGCTTCTATGTTTTTCTGTAAGGAATTTGCCTTGTTCCAACGGTGTAAAAATACTAATTTTTAATGAAGTATGATGTGTACCAGGGGCTTTTTATATGGCCTCAAAAAAAGACCCTAAATTTGCACCTGACATACTTCGTAGAAACGCTATATTCTGCTTCACCTCAAACAAATAAAAAAGCCCTAATTCCGTTGGGAATCAGAGCTTTTCCTAATTTTGCTTTCTTGAGAAGCGGTGCGTACGGAACTAACACTTTTTCTTTATCGTATTGATTATCAATAGAATACCTGTTTAAAATATATTAATGGTATCATCTTTATATCATCTCCGCTTATTTTCTTCTATAATCTTATGCAGGGCTTCTATCTGCATCATCGCACCTTCATAAGCTGCTTTGTAGTTGACATTCACATCCATATCCGTTTCGATCATATTCCCTTTGCCAGTACAAAGCCATTTCACATTCAATTCCGGGAACTTATCCACAATGCGAGCTATTATATCAGTTCCAATAGCCCCCTTCCCGTTTCTTATGGAATTACAGATATACCTATTTGACAATTCACAATAAGCCTCAAACGAGTTCTCCCCTTTGACAACTCCTTTATCACGTGCATATCTTGCAAATTTCCGCAATCTGTCTATAGCTCTTTCTCCCATATCAAATGATTTTTTGACTTATTATACGTAACGCCTGCCACATCCCCCTTATTTCCCTTCTTTCAATATCTAGTTGACCATGCTTGGGATTATCAGCTTTTAAAGTCAGTATGTTATCTAGGAAAAGACTGTTTTTTAATACCCTCTTGACTGAAAGTGTTTTTCCATACACAATGACAACCACTCCCGACACACTATCCCACAAACCTTCATCAATTCTGCGGACAAGTATTTTAGCCCCGTCAGGTATAGTCGGTTCCATGCTGTCACCGCGTACTTGAAAGACCATATAAGAGCTATCAAGCACTTCGCCCTCTTCCGGCATGACGCCATAAGAATCAATCTCATATGCAGTATCATACAAACTTTCAACAAATGAAGCCATAGCATCTATTGGAACATATTGCACCTTGACAAGAGCATCTTGAAGATAAGGAGAAACTTTAACAACATTAGATTCATTTTTTGTCTGTGCGTCAACCACGGGATTCCCTTTACCTATAAGAATATATTCCCGATTTACATCTGGATAGGTCTCAAAAAATGCGGTCAACATATCCAAGGACACCTCATGCTTTCCATTTTCAATGTTAGAAATTTTTTGCTTAGATAAAACAGGACATGCCTTATTCATCTTATAGCCATTTAAACCCATTGATTTATAGGTTTCTATAAATCTTTTAGTAATTTCTATCATAATTTTAGTCCTAAAAACTTGTATAGTCCATAATATAGGACTACCTTTGCAGCCGTAACAAGTCAGACGGTTACAGACAACAACATGTTAATACTAGCCCAATCGGGCAAACTATATCCTAGAATCCGCAACCGTCTGACTTTAGTTGCGGATTCTTCTTTTTTATCCAGAAGAATCATACAATCGGTTATTGTTTACGCTCCATGAATTGTTGCGTAGGGCTATCGGGCAAACCGTTCGACCAGTAACAGATTTAAAACAAACCTTCCGAAGCATCACGGTGAAAGCCCGTGAGGGGATGCACGAAAGAAGGCAGTTGATTGAAATAAGCAGACTGGTGCGCAGGTGCAGGTTACGAGATAACCAATTCTGTAAAAGCTGAAAGCCGAGATTGGAAGCACCCAATTCAGAGCCGATGGGAGTCGATACCTAACTTATATGGGTGATTATCTCATTGAATTATCTCCAAAGCCACCAGAGAGCGACAAAAAAACTCTCTACGGGTAAGGGGATGATTCACTCAAAAAATCAACGTTCCTTCAAACTGGGTAATTAAAACTCTATATTTCTTTATTTTATAGAATCTAAATAATAACCGATTATAAACATTTCAAAGAACAAATTATGAAAAAATTATCCGACAAAGAACACCTTTAACAAAATGCCAAAAGTTCTTTATTTCCTTCTTCAAGGACTTCTTTTTTAATTTTATCCTTATCTTCTACCACTTTGCATATGCTCCAATCAATACTGTTACAAGCAAAGATAGAATCCCTACCAAAATCCCCATCCAGTCTGCCTCTATGTGCTTATCGCATACGAACACTACATAACCGGAAACACAATCGCTACTACATTTGCTATTATGAAGACTTTACCATTATTCTCATTTATCTTATTATCAACATACTACAAGAAACATGTTTTATAACACAATAAATAGTCTAATTTTTAGGACTATTTATTTGCTTAGTCAAAATAATAGGACTATCTTTGCAGCGTCAAACAAACAAAGAATGTAAGTTTGAACAATAAGAAAGCTAGCGACTTCAAAAGTCACTTACCACATATCTCATTGGCAAATGTAGTTGTTAGCTTTCTTTTATGCAAATTTTTTGTGGAAAATTTAAGTGTAAAATAGAAAATAATATGAAAGTAACAAAAGAAGATATTCTAAGCATCAAGCCAGGATCGTCCAAAGTGATGCAACTTGACTCTTACAAGGATTGTGTCAACGCAAGAAGTTACGCCTACCAGCTTGCCTTCTACCACCCCCGTAAAGACGTTGAAAGATATTCAATATCTATCGACAAAGATAAAAATCAGATAACTATCGAAGCGATAAAGAAATGAACCGTTCAGAGGCCAAAATGATTGCAGAAGAACTGCACAAGTTTATTCGCAATGATGTAAGAAAGGCTGTAACTGAAATAGTGACTGTGGAAACCGAAGAATATTTGAATGCCAAACAAGCTGCTGCATTTCTCGGATGGAAGTTGCAAACCTTATACAATCGAATACATGATATTCCTCACGCCAGAAATGGCAAGATTCTCATTTTTACCAAATCAGCTTTGAGAAAATTCATGGAAAGAAAATAATCCCGGACGGGTCTGATCATCTTTCCGGGAACTAAAAGAACCGTTCTTTGACATATTGTATAGTCTGAAAAGATAAAGACTTTAAACAAGGTTTACCGCTTGCCTAAAAGGTGAAATAGACCGACAAAGTAGCCAAAGCGGATTAGTGAAAAGAGTATGAATACGGACTGCCAATAAGAGGACGCAGCACACGAATCACTAAGTTATCAAAAACAACTTATATTATGACAAAGTAAACGTAGGGCGTTTATAAATACATTCTTAACTGAATAGATACTTTAAATGATATATACCCGTGCTTCGCAAGAAGCGGTCACCGCTAAAAAGCTACGGCCAACAATCCATCGGAACGCGGACGGGAACACATTTTTAAATAATAAAAACATGGATATTACAACGAAATTTAATGTAGGAGATAAGCTTTGGACAATCAAAGATTGTAAAACTTATGAATTTGAAGTTGGGCTAATTAATATTTATGCCAACAACCTAAAGACGGATGTATATTATTATCCAAAAGGTGATATCATGTCATCAGAATCATTCAAAGAAGATAATTGCTATCCTTCCAAAGAGGAATTGATAAAAGCATTGTGATAAGCCACAAAGTGATGAATAAGTTTTTTTTGGTTAGTTATTAACTCCTTGCTTGTGAAAGTAGGGAGTTTTTTTAAACTTTAAATTCATTATATGAGTAAAATAAAAGATACAATTTACGATCTACCAAATGAAGAATACCATCGTGGAGAAAGATTCAAAGACTTCCTAAGTAGTACGCAGATTAAAGATTATATGGTGTCCCCAAAGTTTGCCCGATACAAGGCATTGCACCCGGAATTATTTGAGATAAGTATTGAAGCCTCTGAAAAAGGTTCACTGTACCATGATGCAATGGAAAGCCTTGTTAATACTGGAAAACTTGACAAGTGGCGAAACAACCTTCTTGTATTTGAGCCGCCTATAAATCTTAAAACCGGCTGTCCGTATGGACGAGATACCCAAAAATATCAGATTGCACTAATAGAAGCTAAAGAGTCAAATCCGGGTAAAACGTTGACAAGCACAGCCGATGTACAATTGGTTGAAACAATGGTTTATGAACTTCTTAATAACTGCCGAGACACCTCCAAACAGATCAGACAGATATTAAAATGGGGAAAAGCTGAAGTTAGCCATTTCGTTGAATACGAAGGATGCAAGTTCAAATATCGCCCTGATGTGGAAACGGCAAAAAAAATTGTTGACTGGAAAACATTGGCGGTTGATGATCTTCATGAAGAAACAGTTAACCGGACTATTGCCAAATTTCATTACGGTATTTCGGCAGCCTTCTACCAGTTTTTTGAACATGAACGTACTGGAGTATGGAAGGAGTTCTACTGGGTTATGCAACAAAAGACAGCTCCCTATGATGCAGTATTTGTCAGTGCAGCTAATTGGGCTTTCCATTTGGAAGATGGCATTGTAAAGATGGGCGCAAGTGCATTGGCATTCAAAAAATTGTTAGACCAACATGTTTACTGTACACAAAACAATGATTTTGACGGTGCACAAATTTTCATCCAGCCCGGATATAAAGGCAGAAGAATAATGATGCCTGACACACCTGCATTTGAAAAGAACAAGATGTTTAACTTTTATAATAATCAAGAACAATGATCAAAACAGAAAATCAATCCCCCCAACAAGGGAACTTGGGAATGGAACAACACAATGCTCCTTCACCAACAAAAACAGAACCGGTTTCCCCAACAACTTCCACACCACAACCGCCCGTTCCTTCTGCCCCACCAGCCTTTCCAGTACAACTGAAAGGATTGGAAAGCTGTTTTATCTCCCCTAAAAAGGCATTTATAGCAGCTGGTGGCACAGAACAGCAATTCGCCCGTGAAGTCAATTTCGCTATGCAGGCAATGTTGAATAATCCTTATTTGATTGACTGTGCCCGGCAATATCCAGACCATCTTGTCGAAGCAATCAAAAACGTTTCTCTCACAGGACTGACACTTAACCCAGAACTAAGACTTGGATACCTTGTACCGTACAAAGGTAAAGTGAAGTTCCAAGCTTCATACATGGGGAAAGTTGATATTTTGATCCGCACCGGTGTCGTAAAGGATATTTATTCAGATTTAGTTTATGCTAATGACGAGTTCAGCATGACAAAAGGTACCGGTGGCACTATCATCCATAAACCTAATGTATTCGGGGAACGTGGTGATCTTCTTGGAGGATACTATTTTGCCGTTTTGACTTCGGGTGTCGTGAAATTCGATGCAATGCCCAAAGCCCGTATTGATGAAATCAAAAGTCGTAGTGAGGCTGTCAAGAAAGGCAAGCAATCTCCGTGGGACACAGACTTTGAAGAAATGGCTCGAAAAACAATCGTGAACTGGGCTTTCAAATTCTTGCCCAAAACAGGTATTTCAGATTCCATGATCAAAGTCCTTGAAACAGAAAGCCAGTTGGATGATGAAATGTTTGAGGACTGGAGAAAGACACAAGGCCAAAAACCGGACGATTTTGAAGAAGACGATACTCCATACGCAGAAGAAGTTAAATGATGAGTTCATGTGAGAAAATCAGCAACAGTATCACAGTAGCCAAAGAATTGATTGAGAATGAAGCACGTTCTTTGGCTGCTTTACACAAAGCTAAACAGCTTGAAAAAGAACTTCGTAAATCCGGCAGATTATTCCGCATCCCTACAATGAACGGATTTATAGAAACTACCTGCCCGGGAAAATACACAGAATATAATAAACAATTTAAAATCAAATTAACATGAAAGTGACAGTTGAAGTGCCCGAAGGACACAATGTTAAAATTGTAAAGGAAGAAAATCAGACGGAAAAGAAGTTTGAATTCGAAGGCGAAATCTTCGTTCCCGGTGACGTGATTATCAATCCGAATGAAGGAGGTGGCAGCATGATGATTCTCTCTGAAATCAGAGAAATAAGCTTACTCCCCTTTTTACCGGCAATAAAAGTACCTTTCGGTTTCGTTGCCTATGTTCCTTCCAATGATGAAGGTAACAGAGTTTTTGTAAAACTCACACCCGAAGCAGGTATCGGAGGCATGAAGGGATTTCGTAAAGCGACAGAAGAGGAAAAGGCAAAAATGCTCGCTGCTTTAAAAGAAGAGAAACATTACTCCTTCGATTTTGAGAAGTTACAGCCCGAATATATTCCGACTGTCGGTGATGTCGTTATCGTATGGAATGACAATGATAAAAACGTAGCAGTTGTAGGAGTTTTGGATAATATAGATGATCCAAACGTGGACTACCCGTATGAAATAAACGATAATACCTTATACAACAATTGCATCAAATTTATTTCTGAACAACAATATAAAAATTTGATTGATGGAAAAGAGTAAATCCAAATCAGGGGAGTCGAGAAATTATACCCCTCTTTTCACAGCCCGTCCAAAGGGAATGAGCTACCAAGAATATCGTGAACGCAGAGCCTATCAGAACGCATGGTTAAAAGAGCGACTGAAAGGCTTTATTTGTTATGTGTCGTCCGAACTAGTCGTGTATGACAAGGTTACGGGATTGCCTCGGTTGTTCAATCATCACACAGATGATATACACCAAGCACAAATAAGAACTAACCCACAGCCGTTTGTCGGTTCCGCCCGATACAACTTAAAACCGTTATAATATGGATAAAGAACTATTCAAAGACAAGAATCCGCTGCTCCGCAGACAAATACTGGAGGACAATTGCGCAGCGGTTGAAAGAATCACCTATACCTCCCCTTTCAGTGAAGAAGAGATGGGTGAACGAAAAACGGAATTGGCAAATATTGACCTCGACATGGCAGCACTGGAAGAAGAAAAGAAAGCTTTCATGCAAGCATACAAGGACAAACTGAAACCTAAAAAGGAACGTAAAAAAACGTTACTTACCGATATAAAGCGTGGTTATGAGGAAATTACAGATGAATGCTTCAAGTTCATGGATCGTAGCACCCGTACTACCGGATATTACAATGGCAATGGCGATTTGGTTAAAGAACGCCCCATGGAAGCACAAGAGATGCAGAAAACAGTTTTTGAAGACATTGAATCCACAGGAACGGAGGGTAAGCTATGATAAAAGAAGAACTTATCAAACAAGTAGCCAAATCAACAGGTATTGGCATTTGCGAAGTCCGGGCTGTCATAGAGGCAGCATTAAAAGAAACCATGGATACTGTAACCAGTGGAAATACTCTTTATATCAGAGGTTTCGGCACACTGTATCCAAAACACTACCAACAAAAGGTTGCGCGTGACCTGCGCAATAACAAGACAATTGTCATAGCAGAGCATTATACTCCACATTTCAGACCAGCCAAATCATTTAAAGACAAAACTAAAAAATTATAAGACAACATGGAAAACGAAAAAATGCAAGTAAATTTTGCTCCGGGCGTGACCGAAGCAACCCTTAGAGTTATTGAACTCAACAAAGAAAATGAACTGCCGGTATTGGAGCCTGATAAGGTGGAACTGACAGGAACTATCGGAAGTGTCTATGAATTTCTTCTGAAAAGAATCTCTGAAAAAGAGCAGATCAATCAGAAACGTTGTTATATTCTTGTTGATCGGGAGAAAATGGCACTCAAACTTGTCACCAATGAAACTGACAGTAGGAATAAAGCTACTGTGAGAGGTGAGTTGAAATTCTATCCCAAGTTTCTTGAATTTGGTATTAACACAAGCAAGATATGGGAACCGGTGCAGCTTTCAAAGTTCTTCAAAATGAATCGTGCCTTCTTCAAGGATGCACAATACAACATGGAACTGATAACAGTCTTGAAGAACTTCAAAGCCAGCATCGACTCAAAAGTGGAAAATTCCCGTCAGGACAACGGTAGTCGCACCGACAATTATAGCCAAGTTGTCAACTCCAACCTTCCGGCTTCATTCAATCTTATTGTTCCGATTTTCAAAGGTCGTCCGGCAGAAGAAATTGAAGTGGAAATCATTGCAGATGTGGATGGGCGTAATATTCGATTATCCCTTTGCTCCCCCGGTGCGGAAGTGATAGTGGAGGAAGAACGCAACAAGGCCATTGACGAACAATTGTTGTTAATTCGTAAATTGGCACCGGAAATAGCCATTATCGAACAGTAACCATGGACAGCCAGACATATATTTCAGACTGGTTCATCCCGATGGACTTTGGGTATGACATACCGGACGAAGAGCCGGACGGTGAGGATAATTTCAATTTCGATTGAAAGTGGTATGAAAAAGTATATTTATTTAATCCTGTTCCTGACAATAGGAATTGTTGTCGGGAACAGGGTATTCAATCACTTACACGCATGGCTGGGCGTAACAATAATATCAGCCACAATGATTTTCTTTATTTACAAGCTATTTAATTTTTTGAAAAATGAAAAGATTGATTAATCTGATGTTGGTCTGTATGACCTTGGTTATGTTCGCTTCATGCGAAAGAGTTGCTCCCAATTATGCCGGTGTCCTTATGGAGAACTACGGCAAACAAGGGAAAGAAGATTTTAAAATCGTTTCCGGTAAGGTATCTACATGGGAATTAGGCACAGAGCTTTTTCAAGTTCCGCTATTCGATCAGCGTGGAGAATTTGCCGAAGCTGTCACACTGAAAGCAGCCGATAATACAGAGTTCAAGGCACGTCCCACATATAGCTATAAAGTTATCAAGAATCGTGCCATTGATGTTGTCTTTGATAACAAGCATATTGGTCGTGGGAGTGATTTCATGTCTTCGTTGGAAGATAACATTTTGGAACCACGTATATATGATTTGACAAAGGAGGAAAGCCGGAAGCATAAGACCGATAGCCTGATGGCTGACGGAGGCTCGTTGGTATTTGAAAAACGGTTGGAACAGATAGTCGACAGGGAGTTTGAAAAAAGAGGTCTGCAACTGCTCACATTCTCTGCCCAGTTGGAGTTCTCCGAAAAGGTCCGTGAGAAGATTGACAGCCGAAATGAAGTGAATACCAATATATCCGTACTGGACCAACAGATTGAGGAACAGAAGAAACGCAACGAGCTGGAACAGTTGAAAACCGAACAGGCTCTAATTCAGTCAAGAGGTTTGACGAAAGAAATATTATATAAACAGTTCATAGACAAATGGAATGGAAGTGTGCCAATTTATGGTGCAATCCCTGACTTAATTAAAATCGAAAAATAATAATTATTAACCCGATTAATAATCAGCTTCTCCCGGTGTGGTCTGACCGCCTATCCGGGAACACACTCTCACGCCTTTTTTCTTCTTACAAGTCAAACCGAGTACGTTGCCAATGCTCCACGGTGGCAGATACTGTAAGAAGTTTTTATTGTTTCACTGGAAAATATTATTATGAAAGTTGAAATTCCCGACTATATTCTAAAATCTCTAATCCGACATTTTGAAAGGATAACCGAAAATTGTAAGCCCTCACCTTCCGACATAAAGACCTGTGAAGCACTAAGACTTGGGAAGAAAGACATAGTTAAACTCAAAAAAATTGTAGATAAAAGCACATAAGTTATGAAACGAAGAATCATAGGTATAGATGTTGGCAAGAATGGTGGAATCGTCGTGTACGACACTGAATACGACAAATTAGTGCACTGTATCAAAATGCCACCAACCCCCAAAGACTTATTAGATTTCCTCTCCACATATAAAGAGAACAGCGTTTGTTATTTGGAACGAGTGAATGGCATGACAGGGCAAAGCGCCTCTGCCTCCTTTGTTTTCGGAGAAGGTTACGGACAAATCACTATGGGATTGATAGCTTGTGGAATTCCAACAGTAACAGTATCTCCACAAATATGGCAAAAGGCTTTAGGGTTACGGAATACTGACAAGTTAAGCAAAACAGAATGGAAAAACATCCTAAAGAAGAAAGCCCAACAATTGTTTCCGTATGCAAAAGTTACATTGGCAACTTCCGATGCCTTATTAATATGCGAATATGGTAGAATTAAAGAAAAAGAATAATGGATAAACTACGATTATTGGTTACAACCAAATGTCCTAACAAATGCCCCATGTGCTGCAACAATTCATGGGATTTTTCAAAATTACCAGTTGTTGAACACTTTAACTACAAAGAGATTATGATAACTGGTGGAGAACCACTTTTGTTTCCTGAAAAATTGGCAAATTTGGCTGAAAGTATCAAAACCATTCAAAAATTGGCCTATGGCAATAAAGGAAAATTATTTCTATATACAGCACTGGCTGATATACTTCCCGATTATATCAGATATTTTGATGGAGTTGTTTATACTCCACATTCTGTTAATGATGTTCATAGTTTATTGGAGGCCAATAATTTTTTGTTGAATTACAAAGATGAACTTATGGAAAGTAAATCTCTTCGACTCAATCTTTTTCCTGATATTAAAAAGCATATTCCTGACAACACAGACCTTTCGTTATGGAAAGTAAAAGATATGCAATGGATCAAAGATTGCCCGGTTCCGGCTGATGAAGAGTTCAAAAGAGTGGCTGAATTATGGGAAGTGGAATGATGAAAGACCTAATTAGTTATTTAAATTATAATTCAAATGAAATCAGAAGAAATAGCAGCCCAATGGTGTCTGGATCATCCTGATGCAACATTGGAACAAGCATTCATGGCTGGATTGAGCAATAAGATGAATTTAAACAAGGATTCTCTTTGTGAAAGGAAAGACAAATTCAGAAGTGAAGTTCTCATGTACAGAGGGCAATACCCTGATGATATGTTGAAGGACTTTTTCGAGTATTGGACTGAATGCGGAGGACGGAAGATGCGTTTTGAAAAGGAACGCACATTCGAAGTTTCCAAACGCCTAGTCAGATGGTCTAACAATGATTTTAACAAATATGGAAAACAATTTAGAACAAACCAAAAGCAATCTCCCGACAGCCGAAAAGAAAGCGTTGAAAAACTTGCTGACCTCGCGGAAGGAGTATTACAGGGAATTGCACGCAAGTTCGATTAAGGGAGCGATTATGGACACCCCCAACCTACCACTTTCCATTATCAAAAAAGAAATCACACGGGACGGTGCAAGAGCCATAGTGGTAATTGCAATTAAGGAAGTTGTGTCTTTTTTCAATGTTGGAAAAACGATGAATGATGTTCAAGTAGCACTTACCGCAGATTTAATAATAGACAGGTTCTATTATCTCAAATTGGAGGAAATCAAATTATGTTTCCATAATGCTATGGTTTCCGGCAAGGTCTACGACAGGCTGGACGGAAACGTCATTCTCGGATGGTTAAATGAATATGATGCACAGCGTGATGAAATAGTTTCTTCTCTTTCAATTAATGAAGCCCATGAACAAAATAACAATAGCCATGGAATGTTCTATGAAGAATATATCAAACATCTGACCGAAAGAATAGAAAATGGAGATGAAAAAGCCAAAGCGTTATTAGAATCCCATCAATCATTCATACAAATGATGAAATCAAATGACAAAGAGGTAACCTTCAAAAAATGGAAGGAGGAATATTATAAAAGAAAACAGTCGTAAAAGAATGATTCTTCCGGATAATTTATCCGGTTTTTTTGTGCTATATTCATATATAGTGTTAATAAAAACTGAAGAATAATGAATATTGGAATTTTAGCCGTTGATAGCAATTTCCCCAATTTGGCACTTATGAAGATCAGTGCTTACCACAAAGCAAGAGGCGATCAAGTGGAATGGTATAATCCACTATGTGAATATGAAAAAGTATATGCAGCTAAAGTTTTCACTTTCACACCCGACTATAACTATTATATCAATGCTAACCAAATAGAGAAAGGCGGTACAGGTTATGATATAGCTAAAATACTGCTGCCTGAAATTGACCGAATGCAGCCAGATTATAACCTCTATCCTCAGATTGATACTCGAACAGCTTATGGTTTCCTTACTCGTGGGTGTCCCAACCGATGCAAGTGGTGTGTGGTCCCCAAGAAAGAAGGTAAGATTGCTCCTTATATGGATATCGAAGAGATAGCCATTGACGGTAGAAAGAATATTATCCTCATGGATAACAATGTACTTGCTTCTGATTACGGACTGGAACAGATAGAAAAGATAATCAAGCTGAAGCTTCGTGTAGATTTCAATCAGGGATTGGACGCAAGGTTGGTGACGGATGATATAGCTCAGTTGCTAGCACAGGTAAAATGGATAAAGCGCATTCGGTTCGGATGCGATACACCGGGACAGGTAGCGGAATGTGAACGGGCCACGGCATTGATTGATAAATATGGTTACAAGGGTGAGTATTTCTTCTATTGCATCCTGATGGATGATTTCAAGGAAGCATTTAGTCGGGTTAATCATTGGCGAGGGAAAGGCGGTCGGTTCTTACCGCATTGTCAGCCTTACAGAGATTTAAATAACCCTCGTCAGATTATACCTCAATGGCAAAGGGATTTAGCCAGTTGGGCTGATAAGAAATGGATTTTTAGAAGTTGTGAATTTAAAGACTTTACCCCGCGAAAGGGATTTGTTTGTAGTGAATATTTTTAAATCAATTAGAGTAAAACTAGAAAAAAAGGAATGAAAGTACTTAGTTTATTTGATGGCATGAGTTGTGGACAAATAGCCTTAAAGCAGCTTGGAATTATCTCGGAAGTGTACTATGCATCCGAAGTAGACAAGCACGCCATCAAGCAGACACAGCTGAACTTCCCGAACACAATTCAGCTCGGAGATGTCACCCAGGTAGATGTATCTCAGTTGGAACCAATTGACTTGTTGATAGGTGGCAGTCCTTGTCAGTCATTCTCTTTTGCCGGCAAACGTGTTGGGATGTCCACTATCGACAAGGAAGAGATATACACTCTGAATCGCTATTTGGAATTAAAAGAGGAAGGCTTTCAATTCGAAGGAGAGTCTTATCTGTTTTGGGAGTATATGCGTATCCTAACCGATATACGGAAATACAATCCTAATGTCTTATTTCTTCTTGAAAACGTAGAAATGGGCAAGAAATGGGAAAGGGTATTAAGTGAGGCTATCGGTGTATATGGTGTGCACATCAACTCCGCCTTGGTATCAGCGCAGAATAGGAGGCGTATATATTGGACGAATATCCAGACAAGGAGAGATGGACTGTTTGGTGAGCTGCATTCGGACATACCGCAGCCTGTGGATAAAGGAATCTTGTTGAAAGATATACTTGAAGATGAAGTGGACGATAAGTTTTTTCTAAGTGATAAAATGGTCTCCTGTCTTGCCTCAAGAAAGGAAACGGAAACTTTCTCCCCCTGTAAGTTTGAACCATTTGAATTTCCATATGAAGTGAAATGTAGGACAATCAATCAACGTGTTCATAAAATGGGGGATGCTGACAATTATGTGAAGATTTCAAGGGACGGAAAAATTAAGAAGGACCAAAACAAGGCTTCCTGTTTTACCGCCGGTGCACATTCGGGTGGCAACCATTCTGATATGGATCTGATATGTGTTGCCATGCGAGGGCGTGAATCAGCCTGTCTTACACCAAGAAGGGCCGAATATGGAAAACAGATACGGAAAAAGTATGAAGCCGGTGAGGTTTCTGAGCGGAAAAAGAATATCCAACAGCTTGAACCACGTACTGATAGTAATGACGGAAGTTCACAACTATGTGTCCGAGAAATTAGACGTTTTACCCCAACCGAATGTGCCCGATTGCAAACGATCCCCGATTGGTATAAATGGGAATGCAGCGACACACAGCAGTACCGAATGTTAGGCAACGGGTGGACGGTCGATGTGATTGCACACATCCTATCCTTCATAAAAGACAAATTGAATATTAACGTAGTCTGAAGACTCATAACGATATAGACAAGGAATAAAATGATAATAGCTTGGTTTAGTTGCGGTGTAACATCCGCAGTCGCTTGTAAGATAGCACTAAGTCTGTATGATGATGTGCAGATTTACTACATCGAAACTGGTTCTGGGCATCCAGATAATATCCGATTTATCTCAGATTGCGAGAGATGGTACGGGCAGCCAATTCATACCATTCGCAGCGATAAGTTTTTCAACGTAAAAGATGTACTGATTAAAAAACGGTACATCAATGGTCCTACTGGTGCAGCTTGCACATTCGAGCTAAAGAAACAAGTCCGCTACAAGCTGGAGAAGGAATTTGGTTCTTGGGACGGTCAAGTCTGGGGATTCGACTTTGACCCGAAAGAAATAAACCGTGCTGTCCGCTTTAAGCAACAATATCCAGATACAAAGCCGTTGTTCCCACTTATTGAAAAGCAGATAACCAAGCAAGATGCGATGGGAATGCTTTGGAAAGCCGGCATTGAAATCCCTGCCATGTACAAGATGGGCTACAATAACAATAATTGTATCGGTTGTGTCAAAGGTGGAATGGGATACTGGAATAAAATCCGGAAGGACTTTCCGGAAGTATTTGCTCAAATGGCGCAGATTGAGCGTGATGTTGGAGCTACCTGCCTAAAGGATAAAGACGGTCGTATCTTCCTTGATGACCTACCAACGTGGCGGGGCGACCCAGTAGAAGAGATTATACCGGATTGTTCGCTTATCTGCCAGATAGAGTTTCAAGAGATAATCGATAGACAGGTAGAACGAGTATTGAAAGGAGAAATTAGTATTAACGATATAGCCTAATTAGGCTCAAAACTAGTATAGAAATGAATACAACTTTTGAAAAATCGGCTAATAGTACCGATGAATGGTACACACCGAAAGAAATTATAGACGCATTGGGTGAATTTGATTTAGACCCATGTGCCCCAGTAGCCCCCCCTATAAAACGGCAAATGTCATGTACAACAAAAATGACGATGGATTAAAACAGGAATGGAAAGGTCGTGTTTGGTTGAACCCACCTTATTCCCGTCCTCTTATAGAATGTTTCGTTAAACGGATGGCAGAACATGGAAACGGCATTGCTTTACTTCTCAATCGCTGCGATTCAAAGATGTTTCAGGATATCATCTTCAAAAAGGCAACAGCGATGAAGTTTTTGCGTAACCGAATCAGATTTTTCCGTCCAGACGGAACTCGTGGGGATTCTCCCGGCTGTGGCAGTATTCTCATCGCTTTTGGTGAGGATAATGCGGAGGTAATAAAAACTTGTGATATTGCAGGTAAGTACATTAGAATAAATTAGAGCAAAACGAGATAGAAATGAGTGAAACAAAAATAATATTAGATGCCTGTTGTGGCAGTAGGATGTTTTGGTTTGACAAACATAATCCTTTTGCCTTGTTCGTTGATAAGAGATCGGAGATAGTAACAGCCAAGGATAGAGATAAGATCAGAACCATAGAGGTAAAACCGGATATAATAGCCGATTTCACCAACTTGCCGTTTGAGGACAATTCTTTCTACATGGTGGTGTTCGACCCACCGCACCTGAAAACACTTGGTGAAACCTCATGGATGGCTAAAAAGTACGGAAAACTGCCGAAAGACTGGCAGTCACTCATACACGATGGATTTACTGAGTGTATGCGCGTCTTGAAGCCTTACGGCACTCTTGTATTCAAATGGAATGAGAGTGAAATAAAAACAGTGGATGTATTGTCTGTTATCCCTTTTAAACCTCTATTTGGGCATACCACTGGAAGACAGAGCAAGACAATATGGATGTGTTTTATGAAACTGCCAATTAATTCATAACGATATAGATATGAACATAAAAATAAGCAAGGAGGCGTATGAGAAACTAATCAAAGAAGATTTATACTTTCTCAATGAGCATTGCCCAGATAGCCTAGAATTAGATCACATTAAAGTAATTATTTTTAGTTCTATCGACTGGTATTATCCTGATGAGAACACTTGTACAGCGTTGAAAAGGATAGAGAATAGGCTTAAAGTTGAACTTCAGAAGCAAAAGGACGCAGGTAAGCAATTTCTATCAGATCAGGAAATAGACGGCTTGATTGATAGCATACTGAAAGAAGAATAACTCTCAAAGGAACAGAAATGAACGATATACTATTCAAAAAAATAAAAAGAGCAAACAGTAAATATGCTGAATACTTATTGGCTTGCGATAAAGTAGCTAAAGCAGCCCAAAAACATATAAACTGGAACGATAGCGTAGGTTGTGCCTATATGCCGGGTGACGGTCTTTGCATAGAGATTGAATCCTATGTTTGCCCATGCTTACAAGCTGCATTGTGAAGAATGTGAAAAGAAGAAAGGAGAATAACTATGACCGAAGAACTTGTAACATTAGAAACTGCTAAACTGCTGAAAGAGAAAGGGTTTAATGAACCATGTATGATTGCTATGAATATTGAAGATGGTAGACAATATGGTACTAATAGAACAAATAGCGAGTTACCAATAAAAGTATGTTCCCATCCTACTCAATCCGTTGCCCAAAAGTGGCTACGTGAAACTAAGAACCTGCATATCGAAATATCCTATATGTATGGAAATTATTGGATATATGATATACTAACAATTCCGAGGCATGACTTGATAGGATTGTCTGACAGACCTATTGTCCGTTATAATACCTACGAGGAAGCACTTGAAGCAGGATTACAGGAAGCATTAAAACTTATATAAATATGAAAAAGATTTGTTTCAATGATAAATTTGGATTAACACAAGCGGTGTTGGACGGTTGTAAGACAATAACTAGACGAATTGTTCCATTTACATATTGTGAAGATAAAATTCATTTGTCTAGATATAAGGTTGGTGAAGTCGTTGCCATTGCGCAAAGCTATGAAACCGTTTACCATGAACAAGGATTGGAAACACTTGATATGTTAGTTAGTGGTTGGAAGTATAGCAAAGGTTGGCGTAATAAACTCTTTGTCCGCGCTGACTTCATGACCCATCATATCCGAATTACCGATATCAATGTTGAACGTTTACAGGACATTTCCGATGAAGATTGCTTGAAAGAAGGGATATATGAAGATTCGGGTGATGATGAGTTTCCACCATCTATATTTTATGAATTTGATGGAAACAAAGACGATGGATTTGATACACCCCGTGAAGCCTTTGCCGCCCTCATAGATAAAGTATCAGGCAAGGGCACATGGGAATCCAATCCTTATGTTTTCGTATATGTATTTGAACTGATTGATTAACAGATTATATTGTTATGGAAATAGCAGAATTAATATTTAAATTCATCCTTGCCTCATTAAATGTTTGTGCTTTGGCATTTACTTTAATTTTGGTAAGCAAGTGGCATATACGCATGGAGAATAAGCTGGATGAAATAGAAAGATATGTCCGCCATGTATCAGATCGTAACGATATTGTTTACATTAACCAGCTTTCGGAATTGCAAAGACTGTTGATAAAAGAGGAACGGTATGAGGAAGCCGACAAGATTGGGAAAATAATCAAGGATGAAGAAATTAAATTAGGAATAAGGAAATGAATAATATTAATCTAAACGAACTACGGAATATAGCTTATAAGACCGCTTGCGAGCACGGTTTCCATGATAAGGAGCTGAGTAATGAACACTGCCTTTGCCTTGTTATTTCTGAGCTTATGGAAGCAGTGGAAGCGGACCGAAAAGGGAAACGTGCCGACAGAGAATCTTTTAAATCTTCTTATGAGAATGAAGAACCGCACGATGATGCCAATTTCAAATATTGTTTTGAAAAATATATCAAAGATACACTTCCAGACGAACTAAGCGAAGCAGTTATACGCCTGCTTGATCTTGCAGGACTTCGGGGGATAAGCCTTGAATCTGCTAGTAATGATATTAACTCCGAATATATGGATGATATTGCCTGTATGTACAGCCAATTGAGTTTCACGGAAGCGATATATTCTATATTTATCAAACCAATTGTAGATTACAAATATCTTTCTACGATTATAAATGACATGATATTTTCAATCTTTGCACTAGCCAAACATCTTGACATAGATTTGCTATGGCATATTGAGCAGAAGATGAGATACAATGAACTAAGACCTAAGTTGAACGGAAAAAAATATTGATTATGAAAACAATTATATTTACAATCATATGTATTATCGCCTTATTATGGGTCGGAGATCTAACAATTACATTTAAACCGTTTTCCATCTCGCTTCCCGGTTGGTATAAGCCTGTAGGTATCCTTCTATTTTTTCTGTCAATGACGATATATACTATAGGGGAATATACTAGAGGCTATAAACAGGGTTTCGATTATGGGATAAAAAAATGTGTTGAAATACTTGATAGAAACTATCATTCTAAAGAAACAAATGAAACTGTACAGAATCAATAGAACAACTACATTAGTAGAAAATAACCGTAATGGGAACAGAGAAAAATACTTCCTTTCTGATAACAAAGTGCAAATTAAATTTGCAGGAATTTGGATAACTGTCAAATCCTCCCATGATAAAGATGAATAATACGCAAAAAACTGTGCAAATGAACTTCTTGAAAAACTTAACGAAATTTGATTATGATTGAATTGCAAGGAAAATACGGCAAGGATTGTAAAATATTTGCCAATACAATAGAAAATGAAGCTATTGGAACGATACAAAATATTTTGAACAATCCGGTTACGACCGGTGTTCCGGTTCGTATCATGCCTGATACCCATCAGGGAGTAGACATAGTGATTGGATTCACCATGCCGGTTACAGATCGTGTTAATCCCAATCATATTGGAGTGGATATTGGTTGTGGAATGTTATGCGTAGAAATTGAAAACGCAATAACAGAAGAATCTTTCCCGGACATTAATCATGCAATCCGTTCCACCATACCTATGGGATTTGAGATTAACCAACAATCTTTATCCAAACAAGAAAAGGAGGATTTGTTTATCTTCTTATCTATCAGAATGGACAAATTCTGCTCTAAATACCAACTAAGCAAACCAGTTATTAATGAAGAATACGTATCACAGCTTTGTAAAAAGGTGGGAATAAATGAAACCACATTCTACAACTCTTTAGGTACATTGGGGGGTGGAAACCACTTTATAGAACTGGGGCGTGCCGAGTCAACCAATAATATATTTCTTACAGTACATACCGGATCATGCAACTTTGGTGTGAAAGTCTGTAAATACCATGCAGAAATTGCAAAATTTGACAAAAAAGCTTTTTCTAATGAAATTCAACACTTGAAGTCCACTGTTGAGCCACAATCCATGCAAACAGAAATACAGCGTTTGAAGGAAAAATTTGCTGGGTATTCCGGGTATCTCACAAATGAAGCAATGCTCCACTATTTATGTGATATGGTAATTGCACAGGGATACGCTGCTTTCAACCGCAAACTGATTATACAACGCATAATCAGAACTTTGGGCTGGAACACCGCAATATCTGTTGAGACAGTCCATAACTATATCAGCTTTGATGATATGATAATCCGTAAAGGCGCTATTGCCGCATATGCCAATGATTATGTTGTGATTCCTATGAATATGGCAGACGGTATTCTTCTTTGTCTTGGTAAGGGAAACAAAGACTGGAATTATTCTGCACCACATGGTGCAGGACGCTTATATTCCCGTTCCAAAGCTAAAGAAAAATTATCAATGGACGTATTCAAAGCTCGAATGAGCAACGTGTATTCCACTTCCGTATGTGAAGGAACATTGGACGAAAGTCCTATGGCATATAAAAATGTTCAGGAAATAAAAGAACTTATAGAACCTACGGTAGAAATTATTGATACGATTGTACCACTTATTAATATCAAAGCATTATGATAGAAAAAACAGACTTTCCTTACACTCTTGGCGGCTATGTTGAACAACAAAATTATAAAAGTTTCGACATAGCCGTTTCCATTCGTAGACACAAAGGTATATCAGCCTATGTTATTTCCCCGGAAAAAAGGTTGATTCGTGAAGAGTCTGCGACTTTTGCCGACAAAGAAGACATGTTCCATTGGGGACGAGAAGCGGTTGACCGTTATCTGGAACAGCAAGAACGTAGAAAAGAAGAGAATGCTGCCAAACGGGTTGGATATTATAAGAAAAAAGCCCGTGAGGCTGCATTAAAAGCTTTTACTTCCGCCATGTATTTTATTGATATAAAGGACGAACTTTACGATAAGGCAAAAGGCTTTTTCGAGTACGAATTAGACAAAGAATACACCAAAATCAAATGAAAAGATACAATTATAAAAGCAAGAAATTATATGGAATTAAGACTGGAACCTGAAATACCCGTCACACGGGTTGTCAATGGACATAATATTTTTAACAAGGGATACCATCACGGATTAAAGGGAAAATCCTATGAAGAATATTATGGCAAAGAGAGAGCCGTTGAGATAAAGAAAAGACACAGCGAGGCACTGAAAGGACACAAATGCTGGTCTGACGGAACAGCCCACGCCTTTCCATGTATCGCAGTCACCCCCGAAGGGGAATGGTACAGATTCGACTCAATAACTCAAGCAGCCCAAAAACTGCACCTAAATTACGCCACTGTCCGCAGATATATAAAACAAAAATACAAGCCGAAAAACGGATGGCAATGGTTTTTGGAGAAAGATAACAACTGGATAAAACATATTAATAATGGGAAAGCTGAATGAAATAGCAGAGAAAACTTATGAATGCGCCGTAAGACGTGGAAAGATTGACCCCGACAATGACAGCAACAACAATCTTTACCGAGATTTACTTGAAGAAGTTGCCGAAGTTTTTGAATGTACGGGTGAATGTTCCCCACATATCAAAGAATATTTAGATGTAGAGGAAGAACTGGCAGATGTAATAATAGTTGCCCTAAGCACACTACATCATTTCAAATGTGACATTGATTCACTCATTGAAGCCAAAATAAATTATAACAAAAACAGAATGGACTGATATGGGAACAGGACAATTAATTATGCTAATTGCAGAAATGCTTGTGTTTGTTATTATCCTGCCATATATCTTTAAAGATTTCATGGATTTATGGAAAGAAAAATAGATAATACAAACAAGTTGAAAGCTGAAAACATCACACTGGCAGCAATATATAACATATTGTTCACCAATGATATAGTCTGCTCCTTAATTATAGAAATGTTAAGTGCATTACGTAAATCAGGGCTTTGTCGCTTCCGTGTAAAACAGCAAGGAAATAAACTGGAACAGTTGATGCTTCAATATGAAAAGAAAATCAATAAAATAGCCGGACACCGGGCTTTTTTCATGGCTGATGCCAACCAATATGTTGCAGATGAAGTACAACCTGACCTGCTTAAAATGGAATACTCTATTAAAATGGAGTTTGACAAATGCCGAGTTGGGAACAGTGCCTTGCTTGCCAAAGTGGAACTGACAAGATGTATGGCAGAATTCGCTTGTCTATCTCTTGACAAACGGATAGAAGAAGTCCGTCCATACAATAAAGAAGTAATCGGAATAACATATCTCCGACTCACTGACATATTTAAAGTTTTGGACGAACTTTCTGATATTTTATATCGAGGGGAATATTGTGACCTCAATCAGAGCGATAATTGCAAAAGAGGTATGGTTATCATACAACGAAAACTTACTGATTGTGATATTATCAGCTGCGCAATCAACGAGTCAGACAAATTAAATCCAGCTGATGAATATGAATAAAATGGTCAAATATCGTATAGGAATATCTGAGAATCTATTGGGAGATTGGTGTTACCAGTGTCAAGTCAAAAAATTTGGCATTTGGTGGAACGATGAAAGTTTCAGCACCAAGAAAGGTATTTTAAATTATGCCCGTAAGCTTGAAAAAGCCGGACATATAGTGTTTAACTATTTATAAATAACAATGAAACTAGAAGGAAAAATTATCGTGGCACAACCGATACAATCGGGTGTATCAAAAAACGGGAACAGCTGGAAAAGACAGGACTTTGTTTTGGAGATTCCAGGACAATATCCAAGGAAAGTAGCTTTTTCAGTAATGAATGACAATATTCAGAATTTCGGGCTGGGTGTTGGACAGGATGTTGATATTGAAATAGATATCAATGCGAATGAATGGCAAGGAAGATGGTTTAACTCCATCATCTGCTGGAAAGCCATACTCCGTAATCCGGGACAGTCTACCACACCACAACAGCCTCAAACCTATTATCAAGGAGCATCATCTAGTGTTGCATCCGTACAAACATCCGCACCTCAACCACCTGTGGATTTCGGAGAACAAAAAGATGATTTACCCTTTTAACTGAATCTAATATGTTAACTAAGTTTCTGACTATCTCTACAGTCAGAAACTTAACATCACTGCTCCATTCATAACAAAACATTTGCATAAACGAGTGTTGCATTTACCAATAATCCTTTTATTTATTTTTTATTGCCAAATATAAAAACAATTCCTATTTTTGCATTGAATAAAAGCCAAGAGCTTGTTACGGTTTATACCGCGACAGGCTCTTTTTTATTGTCTATCTGTCAAATAATGGAATCCCCCATCTGGCTTCACAGTCTGACGGGGGGAGGTTAAATCCAATCAATAATAATTTTGAAAGAATCAGGTCAACAAAGTATTGACAAAGATAGTGAAATATGAATAGTAAGCAATATGGATATGGATTTATTTTGCATATATAAATTCTCGGCGTTTTTTTCAGGAAAGACAGGAACTGTTGAGAAATAAAGGAAACAGGATGAATAATTTATCATATAATAATTAAACGGTGAATGTAATGGAGATAGATATTGCAAACATTATTAGTGCTGCCGGAACATTGCTGGCAGCTTATTTCGCCTATAATCAGTATACCAAAAACAAGTTGACTGATTTAAAAGTGGAATATTTTAAAAAAGAAGAGAAAAGAAGAAGTTACCACCGCAGCGAGAACTCCGCCAAGGTGTTCGGTGAGTTGTGGCGTGTACTTTATGAAACGAAAGCAGACAGGGTATATATCGTACAACCCCATCCTTTAGGGCATATAGCTTTTCTTTCGGTGCAGTTCGAGGTAAAACGAAAAGGTATAGCCGGAATGCGTGAAAGCATTCAATCACTTCCCATGAGTGAAGTGGCCGTTTTTGCAGAAAATCTCGCAAAGAATCTTTTCATGTTCTACTCAGATATTGATAATCAGGTTAAGGATAAGGTTGCCAAATCTCTATTATCAACAAATGGATGCAACAGCGTCGCTATTAAACGGCTTAATTCATCTCAAGATTGGGTTGGAAATATATTTTGTGAGTTTACAGATGAAACGGATTTGAATGAAGATGAACTTCATAAGGTCTTGCATGAAGCAGCGGTTAACATACAATATATCCTGCCGGAATTCAAAGAAAATAAAATCGAATAATTATAATTAATGAGTAGTATGGCTGACGTAAGAAAACTTGCACCGTTTATTCTGAAATGGGAAGGCGGTTTTG
>ERZ507065.108-NODE-108-length-76387-cov-7.006642_pt1 | contig 76387 bp, 68 predicted proteins | sample MGYA00513785_ERZ507065 | MGnify/ENA metagenome assembly ERZ507065
CAGCTAACTAACTTCAATAAATTTTTATTTTCAGACTTTTTCATACAATTTACTTGATTTTTATATAGTTAGCTTTCTTTATTGTTTATAATTCATTATACCTTATTCCCATAGAAATGACTATGGAAAGAGACATATGGGAAATTCATTGGTCTGTAGAAATGGGGAATGTACTACTTGTCCGCTATAGCGCCATGCTGAAAAGTAAAAATAACAAAAAGCGATCCTTTTCAAATTATATTTCCTAAAAATCGACTTAATCAAAGCAGCATCTACAACTTTATGAAAATGATACAAAGAATGAAAAAATAAAGCAATAGCTCGTATCAATCTCAGATAACTACTGAAAATCACTTATCTAAGTACAGCGAATACACGACCCCTCAAAATTCCTCTATTTTTACATAGGAAATCCCCACATTTTTTGATATAATGATGAAGTTGATGAAAGAGAGGATTCGGGATGAAAACACAAGCATTTGATAATCAATTATATTTAGAGATGCAATCCAAGCACATTTTAGAAAGGATCTCCCAATTTGATAATAAACTGTATTTGGAGTTTGGCGGTAAACTATTCGATGACAACCATGCAGCCAGAGTATTGCCGGGGTTTGAGCCTGACAGTAAGCTGAAAATGCTTTTGACCCTAAAAGAACAGGTCGAAGTCATCATCGCCATCAATGCCGGTGATATTGAAAAAAACAAAGTGCGCAGCGATCTGGGCATTTCCTATGACGGTGAAGTACTGCGCCTGATCGATGCCTTTCGCGGCGTCGGCTTATATGTCGGCAGTGTCGTTTTGACCCAATATGAAAATCAGGCAGCTGCCGATGCTTTCAAACAGAAATTAGAATCGCTTGACATACCGGTCTTCTTACATTATCCGATTCCCGGCTATCCGAATAATGTATCCTATATCGTGAGCGAAGAAGGATTAGGCAAAAACGACTATATCAAAACAAGCAAGCCGCTTGTCGTCGTAACGGCGCCGGGTCCCGGATCCGGTAAAATGGCAACCTGTATTTCGCAAATGTATCATGAACAAAAGCACGGCATCAAAGCAGGCTATGCGAAATTTGAAACATTCCCGATCTGGAATCTCCCTTTGAAACATCCGGTCAATCTTGCTTATGAAGCAGCAACCGCCGATCTAAACGACATCAATATGATCGACCCGTTCCATTTGGAGGCATATGGCGAAACGACCGTTAATTATAATCGCGATGTAGAAATCTTCCCGGTGCTGCGTACTATCTTTGAAAAGATCAACGGCACCTGTCCTTATAAATCCCCTACCGACATGGGCGTAAATATGGTTGGCAACTGCATCGTTGATAATGATGCGGCTGTAAAAGCAAGCTGCGATGAAATCATCAGACGCTATTACCATGCCTGCGAAGGGCATAAAAAAGGCCTCGTTGAAATGGCGACGATCGAAAAGATCGAACTTGTCATGTCTCAGGCAAACATTGATAAAGAAAGCCGCATCTGTGTGAAACCGGCACTTGAAAAAGCCGAAATGACGCAGGCTCCGGCAATGGCGATCGAATTGCCTGATGGAAGTGTGGTAACCGGTAAGACCTCCTCCCTGTTAGGAGCAAGCGCCGCTGCCTTATTAAACGCCTTAAAAGCATTGGGGCATATCAATGACGATATTCCGCTGATCGCACCAAGCATCATTGAGCCGATTCAGAAGTTAAAGACCGGCAGTCTTGGCAACAACAATCCGCGTTTACATTCCGATGAAATTCTGATCTGTTTGGCAATTTCCGCCACGACCAATCCGATTTCCCATTTAGCTTTACAGCAGTTGTCAAAGCTGAAATGCTGCGAGGCACACAGTACGGTGATCCTTTCAGAAGTAGACCGCAATGTCTATCGAAAACTGGAAATGAATCTGACCTGTGAAGCCGCTTATCAGACAAAGAAAATGTATCATCCAAAATAGTTCCGAATCATCCCTGCATCATGCAGCATCTTACCTGTATCTGAAGACCGTTTCTCCATGTTTAGCGAAACGGTTTTTATTTGCATCATTTTCCGATGTTTCTTCTCTGCTAATATATATCTCCTATTCCATAAAAAGGCGATGACATATTTGCGGATATCAAATAAGGGAGTAACGGTGTAGCTCAGAAAATAGATTCCACCCTATCCTTTTATCATACCAAAAATTTGAAAGCCTGCTTTTTCGAACTTCCCCAATCATAGCATAAATTTCCCAGTCGAAAAAAACATCAATTATTTCTGCCACTATAAAGTAAAAATTCACGTTTATCGCTTGCTTTATCATTATTATAGACGCAATACACTGAATCAGGTAATTTACAAACATTGACATAAGCTCCGTAATACCTGCTATTTCACGATGTGTGCAATACAGCATCCTTAATCGCTTATCTTCCTGTCATACCTGTTCACTACCGAAAACCTATAAAGCCAAGAATGCTGCCTACATATAGTTGTTGCAATATCTAACACGATACGATATACTAATTGCATACAATATTTATTTTTTGTATGCAGAAAGTTGGTGCTCGCTTGAATAAAAAAGAAAGTTTAATAAAAGTAATTGAAAATAACGGAGGAATTGCAAAAACTTCGGATTTTGTCGCTAGCGGAATAAATAAATATGAAGTGGCGGCTTTCTGTAAAGAAGGAGTTATCGAGAGGGTTCGCAGAGGCATTTATCAGCTTCCAAAGAGCAATCATATAACAGAGGAACAGTGGATAAGAGAAATCCTTCCACAAGGAATTATTTGTGTGGAATCTGCCTTATTCCATTATGGATATAGTGATTTTTCTCCTCGCAAATGGTCTATTGCTGTGCCGCGAACAGCCACCCGTGCCGTAAAAAATATTGAAGAATTTCCGATGAAGGCTTATTATATTCAAAAGGATTTCCTAGATATGGGTAAAACTACAAGCAATTTTAACGGCGTCATGCTTCCTATATATGACCGCGAAAGAACAATTTGCGACTGCTTTAAGTATCGCACAAAACTCGACAATGAAATTTTCAATAAGGCTGTCAATGCTTATGCTGCTGATAAAAAAAAGAACCTTGTGAACTTGTCTAAATATGCAAAAGAGATGAAGCTTTATACAAAAGTTATGAATGTAATGGAGGTGTTGATCAATGGCTGATATTGCCGCATCCGTACTTGCACGGCTCAAAAACAAGGCAAAAGAAAGCGGAAGAAGCTATCAGCTTTGCCTCCAACTTTTCTGTCAAGAAGAGTTTTTGCGCCGTTTGGAAAAGTCCAAATATGCAGAAAACCTTATCCTCAAAGGTGGTTTGTTTATTTATTCCGTTACCAATTTTGATAGTAGGGTAACGATGGATGTGGACTTCCTACTTCAAAAAGTACCAAATACGCCCGAACAGTTAAAATCTGTACTGGATGAAATCCTATCTATGTCTACCGGCAATGATTTTATTACCTTTGAAATTAACGATATTGCGCCTATTACGGTTGCTAAGAAATATGCCGGTATCGGGACTTCTATTGTGGCTCGTATGAAAAATACGCGAACTCCATTTCATATAGACTTCGGTGTGGGCGATGTGATCGTACCAAAACAAGAAAAGCGAAAAATCCCGACGCAGCTTGATGATTTCACTGCACCGGTGGTAAATACCTATTCTCTTGAAACGACGATTGCTGAGAAAATAGATGCAATCCTCACTCTGATGGAATTTTCCAGTCGAATGAAAGATTACTATGATATTTATTATCTTGCCAATAAATTTGATTTTGACGGCAAAGTACTCAGTGAAGCACTGAAAAAAACTTTCGAAAATCGTGAACATCGCTTTGTGATAGAGCAGTTTGAACAGGTTATGCGCTTTGCAGATGATCCTGCTATGCAGAAGAAGTGGAAAGCATTCTGCCTGAAGATAGACACTAAAACGGATCATTTCAGCACAGTGCTTAAAACGATCAAGGCATTTTTGACAGAACCTTTTCTAGCGGCCGTTGGAAAAATAGAGTTTTCACAACAATGGAAAGCTGCTGAAAGCCGATGGGAAAAAGAAATGTGATCAATGCCAAAATAATAGAAACGATTGAGAAAGAAACAAAAGCAAAAGAAATCATGCTTATCAATATCGTTATAACTTCATTGATTTACCTTCGATCGATCAGGGATAAAGAGCGTTGCTTCGATTCTTTTACCGGTTTACACCATGATGTTTTCAAGGTAACTGGCATTGCATAAAAACGGCGGCAGAGAAATATTTCTCTGTCGCCTTCCATTCTTATGAAGTTATATTTCGATGTGTTTTCAAATTACTTCCTTATATGGCATTCACATTTGCCATCACCGCTTTCTTATGCGATCGTTTCCCGCCAGATTTTTGCCCCCAAAGCGCTTAGCTTTCCATCTAAATTTTCATAGCCGCGGTCAATATGATAAATCTCGCTGATCTCTGTAATGCCGTCCGCAATCAAACCCGCAATTACCAGACAGGCGCCGCAGCGCAGATCTGTTGCGACAACTTCCGCTCCTGATAAGCGTGTCGGTCCATTGATAAAGGAACTCGGTACCATGACATTGATATTCGCACCCATTTTATTCAATTCATGACAATGCTTAAAGCGCTCTGTGTAAATCGTTTCCGTAACGATCGACTGTCCTTCCGCCTGTGTTAATAAAGCAGTAAGCGGCTGCTGAATATCCGTTGCAAAGCCCGGATAAGGCAATGTTTTAATATCTGTCGCTTTCAAATGCGGATTTCTTCCCTTAATGGTAACCTTGTCAATATCCACTTTCATTTCCACACCGATTTCCTCCAGTTTAGACAACAGAGATTCCAAATGCTGTGGAATGATATTCTCCACAGTCATTTCCTCTGCGGCTGCCGCTGCCAGCACGATATAGGTTGCCGCTTCAATGCGATCCGGGATAATTTCATGGAAACAGCCGCCCAGCGTTTCCACACCGTCGATCGTAATGACATTGGTGCCGACGCCGCGAATCTGCGCACCCATTTTATTCAGCAGCGTTGCCACATCAATGATTTCCGGTTCTTTCGCCGCATTCTCGATAATCGTGCGCCCCTTTGCATAAACTGCCGCCATCATGACATTCAAAGTCGCACCGACACTGGAAATATCTAAAAAGATCTTTGTGCCCACCAATTCCTTCGCTTCAATAATATAAGCACCATGTTCATAATTGACTGTCGCACCCAGCGCTTCAAATCCTTTCAAATGCAGATCGATCGGTCTTGGGCCTAAATAGCAGCCTCCCGGCATCTTCATTTCCACTCTGCCATATTTCCCTAATAATGCGCCCATGAAGTAATAAGAAGCACGCAGTTTTTGCACCGCATCCTGTGTCATCGGGCGATTCTGCATATGGGTCGGATCAATAATGATGTGATCCTGTGCCTTAAAACAAACATCTACCCCCAAATCCCGCAATAAAACCGCAAGTGATTCCACATCTGATATATTCGGTACCCCTACGATCGTAACCGGACCGTTCGCCAAGATTGCCGCAGGTATCAGCGCTACCGTTGCATTTTTTGAACCGCTGATGCGCACTGTTCCCTTTAATGCATGCCCTCCTTCAATCTTAATGACTTCTTTCATCCATATTCTCCTTCCCGATCTCATTTATCAATACAGCGTTTCTTTCACAACGCTTGTTTTACTTCCTGCAAACATCTTTATTATAAAACATTTCCCTGAATATATCTATGTTTTTTATTGCGCCAATATGGATATTCCCTATTTTCTAAATATTGTCTTACTATTCCCCGCTATGATATGCGAAAAATCTGAAAAAGTGCCTGCCTATAAAAAAGGACTGCTTTACAACAATCCCTTTTCATTTCCATAAGCACAAGCATGTTCTCCCTGCCGCACACTGCACGTGCTTCCATCGTTTTTTTTATTTATCTTTTATTTAACTGGCATTGGAAGCCGCTACCTTTACTTTCGCAAATAAGTTCGCAATGATCTTTCTTGTATCTTCATCATACTGGAAGACTTCATCCTTCTCATATCCGGTTCTTGGCAAATACGCATTGATCCCTTCATATTCGCCGCCTTCCTGTGACATTTCCAGCATGACTTCTTCATTTGGCGAAGTATAGCCGACAAAGCTGGAATTATCCATTGCTCCCTCATATTCAGAAACGAAATTGATAAATGCATGCGCCAGCTCCACATTCTTCGCATTCTTCGGAATGACCATGGCATCTGACCACAAATTCGTTCCGCTTTCCGGTAAATAGAAGCCCATATCTTCATTTTCACTCATGATATAAGCCGCATCTCCGGAATACACAAGGCCCAACGCTTTTCTGCCCTGCGCCATATTGTCAATGATTTCATCGGTTACGATTTCCGGTTCCATCGTATTGACACATTCCAGCAGCCATTCATAGGCTTCATTCAATTCTTTTTCATCACTTGTATTCATCGAATAACCAAGCGCTTTTAATGCCATCATGAATGAATCTCGTTCTGAATCATACAGATAAATGTCGCCTTTGTATTTCTGATCGAGGAAAATATTAAATCCTTCTTTCTCCAGATCTTCCTCGCTTACCTTGTTTTTATCATAAACAATACCGACAGTACCCCAGAAATAAGGAACGGAATATTCATTTTTCGGATCATATGAGAGACCTTTTACCCCGTCAGATAATAGATCCAGACAGTTGAGCTGATCCTGATCCAGCTTCTGCAGCATATCTTCCTGCATCAGTCGTTCGATCATATAGTCGCTTGGCACCAAAATATCATACACTTCACCATTTGCGACTTTGATATACATCTGCTCATTGGAATCAAACTGATCCATTACCACTTTGGCGCCGGTTTGTTCCTCAAACATCGGGATCAGATTTTCACCGGTATATTCTCCCCAGTTATATACATACAGTGTTTGTCCTGCGTATTTTCCTTCCGATTTTGATGAATTTAATGCAAAGGCGCCTAAGCCAAGCGCAGCCGCAATGCCCAGTACGATCCATCCTTTTTTGCTTTTGCCCGGCTTGTTTTTGCGAAACATCGGCACGAGATTGATGATCAGCAAGACAACCGTAATCAGTACGACTACCAAAGTAGAGATCGCATTGATGCTCGGATTGACCCGTTTGCTCATCGTATAGACCATGATGCTCAAATTCTTGACGCCGCCGCCGGTTACAAAGTAAGAGATAATGAAATCATCAAATGACATCGTAAATGCGATCAGCGCACCGGATACGATGCCCGGCATGATCTGCGGCACCAGCACCTTCGTGAGCGCCTGCCATGGCGTTGCCCCAAGATCCATAGCGGCGTCAGCCAGATTCGGATCCAGTGAGCGGATCTTCGGCATGATGCTTAAAATTACATAAGGTGTACAGAAAGCGATATGTGCCAAAAGCATCGTCATAAAACCGCGTTCAATGCGCAGCGTGATAAACAGTAACATCAATCCGATCGCCGTTACGATTTCCGGATTCATGATCGGAAAATCATTTAACTGCATCATGACCTTGCGCACGATTTTTTTAGATTTTGATAAACCGATCGCACTGATCGTTCCGATCAGCGTAGAAACAGCGGTTGCGATCAAAGCGATCACGATCGTCGTCTGTAACGATTCCATCATCGAACGGTTTTCAAACATCCGTTCATACCAGATCGTTGAGAATCCGCTGAAATGCGTCAGTGATTTACTGGAATTAAAGGAGAATACCATCATAAACAAGATCGGCAGATAGAAGAATGCCAATGTTAAGATCATCAAGATCTTGCCGATCGGGCGTTTTTCTTTCTTCATCTTATTTATCCCCCTTTCCAGCGCTTCGTTCTTCCAGCTTGCGAATCACATAAATGCTGAACATCATGACCACTGCCATGATCATCGAGATCGCACTGCCGAAATTCCACTCGCCAACAGTGATAAACTGATTTTCAATGACATTTCCGATCAGGAAGTACTGTCCGCCGCCTAATAGCTTCGGAATGAAGAACGAGCTGACAGCCGGCAGGAAGACCAGCGAGATTCCGCTTACCACGCCCGGCAAAGAAAGCGGCAGGACCACTTTCAAAAATGTCTGTACCTTATTCGCGCCTAGATCCGCACTTGCTTCAATCAGCGATTTGTCCATTTTAGACAATGATGTATTGATCTGCAAGATCATAAACGGAATGAAGTTATATACCATGCCAAGCAAAACGGCTCCTTCCGTATATAACAGCTTGACATCCCCTAATCCGATCCATGCAAGCAGCTGCTGAAGCAGGCCGCCATCAGAAAGCAAGCCGATCCATGCATAGGTTCTTACCAGCATGTTGATCCACATCGGCAGTGTAATTGCCAAGATCAAAACATTGCGCAGACGATCATTGCTTCGCGCAATGAAATAAGCGATCGGATAACCCAGCAATACACAGATCACTGTCGTCTTAAAGGCAATGACGACCGAGCGCCATAAGATCAATAGAAAATCAAGGTCGGTAAAAAAGCGTTTGAAATGTTCCAGCGTAAAGGAGAAAGTGATCAGCTCATTGCCTTGTGCCGTAAGCGCATAAAGCAGGATCAGCACCAGCGGCAATACGATCATCAATGCAACCCAAACGATATAAGGAACTGCTAATTGAGAAAACCGCTTCATTTAGAAACCCATCTTCTCCATGACATGGATATCTTCCGGGAAGAATGTCAAGCCGACCTCTTTTCCTTCTTCCACGTAATCTGTCGTATGAATCTTAAACTCCCGACCGGTCGTTGAGAATGAGATATTATAAACACCTTCTACGATGTTTTCATCATCGAAATCGTAATCAACGCTCATATCGATCGATTCGTCTTCATCGCTCAGCTTCCAGCCCTGTGCATTTGCCCACGTCTTTAAGTCTGTATCCAGCGCAACCGATTCTTTGATCTCATCAACAGTCTTAAAGAAGTTAAACGCCATGACCGCTTCATTCGCCTTTTCATTTTTTACGACACGCTGATTGACGACAAAGATCTTGCGTTCGATCGAGGTACCGTTTGCGGTAGCGAATACGACCGGATATTCTCCCAATTCTTCTTTCAGATCATATTCGATCTTGTTGATGGAGATGTATTCATCTGATTCCGGCGACCATGCCTGTGCATCGGCACGAGCGATGATTTCTTTATCGTCTAATGCCGCTACATCTTCGATATCGACATAGAAGTCATTGGCACTGATCTTTTCCTTTCCGTTTTCAGAGGTAACATCATGATTGCGGATCACGTGCATCTTTACATTGACGGTCGTTCCCGGCACGGTTTCCACAATTACTTCATAATGAACGCCCTTAAACAATACGCTCAGCACCTCGCCGCTCATCTTGCCTTTTTCCACATCGACGATGTCAATGTCCTCAGGACGGATCACGACATCGACTTTCTCATTTTCCCCATAGCCATGATCCACACAGTCAAATACAATATCATCAAACTTCACTTTATAGTCTTCTTTCATGACAGCGGGAATGATATTGCTTTCGCCGATAAAATTCGCAACATAGCGATTGACCGGTTCATTGTAAATATCCTGCGGCGTTCCCACCTGACAAATTTCGCCGTCTTTCATAACGACGATCTTATCAGACATCGTCAGTGCTTCTTCCTGATCATGCGTTACGAAAATAAAGGTGATGCCGACCTCCTGCTGAATACGTTTTAATTCATACTGCATTTCTTTGCGCAGCTTCAGATCAAGCGCGCCTAACGGTTCATCTAACAAGAGCACTTTCGGCTCATTGACAAGCGCTCTGGCGATTGCCACACGCTGCTGCTGACCGCCGGAAAGCAGCGTTACGTTCTTGTTTTCATATCCTTCCATACCGATCAGCTTCATCATCTTCATGACCTTTTGTTCAATGACATCCTTGCTCATCTTTTTGATCTTCAAACCGAACGCGATATTCTCATAAACCGTCATATGCGGAAATAGCGCATATTTCTGGAATACGGTATTCAGTTCCCGCTTATGTGCAGGCAGTGTGCTGATGTCTTCGCCATCAAAGATCACCGTTCCCTCACTCGCTTCCAAAAAACCGCCGAGAATGCGCAGCAGCGTTGTCTTTCCGCACCCGCTTGGTCCAAGCAGCGTCACAAACTCATTTTCATAAATATCCAGATTGATTCCCTTTAATACGATCTGTCCGTCAAACTCTTTTACGATATTGCGAAACTGTATCAACTTTTTGTTTTCCGTTTCCATAACCTTCTCCTCCTGATTGATCAAAACATAGGCGGCGTTGTGATCCAAAGGATCTTTGCATCACTGCTGCCGGTATTTTCCAAATAGTGGCTCGTCTTGCCGTCTAAATAAAAGGTTTCCTTTGCTTTTAAGCGATAATGCTTATTGCCTTTTACCAAGGTCAGCGTTCCTTTCAGCACGTAACCGAATTCTTCCCCGTTATGACTTTCCATCAGCATGCTTCGTTCATGCGGATGCAGTGTCAAAAGAATCGGCTCCATTTCATTTTTCTGCGCATTGGGAATGATCCATTCGATCGTGTACGCATCCTTTTCCGCTACGAAAAAGTCCTGTTGTGAAAATACGATCTTTTCCTCTTTTTCCGATTTGAAAAACTCAGCCAGATTGGTTCCCAGCGCTTCTAAAAGATCTTCCAGCGTTGAAATGCTGGGACTTGTCAGATCACGTTCGACCTGTGATAAAAAGCCCTTTGTCAGCTCACTTCGCGCAGCCAGTTCTTCCAATGTCAAACCATTGCGAAGCCGCAGCTCTTTCAGCTTTTCGCCGATGTTCATCCGATCACCTCCGTGTTTCTTGATACTAAACTTTTATTTTCATAAATTGAACAAGACCCATTATACATGATTTTGATGAAAACACAACCCGTTTTTTAATATTTTTAATAAAAAGTTTAATATAGTAAACTCATCATTCTCTTTTTGATCGAACATAGATCACCACACCCTTCCCTTATCAGCAAAAAAACAGGATGTGCTTTCGCTTGCGTGAAAAGCATACATCCTGTTTCCGATTTTTCCTAATACCTCTTTTTGTCTAACTGATCAATGATAAAGACGCTGTCTTGCCCCTTTCATGCAAGTGTGAAGCAGTACACACCATGTTTATGATACGATCTTTGCCAGTGCTTCTAAGAAAGCATCTTTGCCTACCTCTGCTTTTGCCGTTACGATCTTAAAAGAACCGCCTCCGGTTACATCAAACGATGCCTTGATCGCTTCTAAAATCGTGCGTGCTTCATTTTTTCCGGATACGATCGCAAAATGAATCGCATCACCGCTTGCCATATAAATCACTTTATTGCCTTCAACCTGGTTCATCATTGCCTGTGCCGCTGTTCTGATGTCGTTAGCATCCTCACCGTCATAAGCGATCACTGCCGCTTCCTTCTGCAACAATTCCTGCACCTTTACAGCGATCAGCTGCTTTTTGACCTCAGCCAGTTCTTTCTTCATCTGCTTTGTGCTTTTGCTTAACTCTTCAATCCGTGCGCACAGTTCTTCTTTCTTTACACCGGCTGCTTTGGCAGCTTCTTTTACCAAACGGTAATATTCCTTTAATTTCTGGTTAGTCGCATGATAAACGCTGAAATAGACCTTTGTACCTTTTGCCGTCTTTTCATGATCTAAGATCACAAAGCTTTCCAGCTGTCCCGTATGATTGACATGCAGCGTACCGCATGGCTGGGTATTGATATCGCCAAACGAAACCACCCGCAGTTCTTCAAATTTTTGATAAAACGGATCCGGATAGTCTTTACCGTTCATATAGGTGATCGTCATATTGATATCTTGGCGAATGACCTCATTGATAAAAGCTTCTGTCTGTTTCAGATCTTCTTCGCTGATCGTCTTGCTGTTGACCTCATACCACTGGTTATCCGGCTGTACACCGACCGATGGAATAGAAAGGCCCTGCTTTTCATAATATCCATCTAATAGATGCAAAACACTTTGCACCGTTGTATTGATGCGTCTTGTTTCCTCATCGACACACATTTCGATCGGATCGCACAAAGTACCTGCCACTTTATGATAAAGTTCTTCCCCTTCCCACTTCAGATCAATGACCGGCAGCTGATTGATCGTCCCCTGATCTGCAAGCATGCCGCCTTTTTCCCCATAAAAGATCGTATCTTCAAAGGCGTAATAACCATCCTTTTCTTCTTTGATCTTTGTGGTACAGGTACATACTTCATAATCATCATAATAATTGTTCATATGCCTTTCTCCTTTTTTCGTTTCTTTTCTTTTATTATAGCACCGATATCTGTTTTTCTAAATAGGTTCGATCATTAACGACGATTTCTTTTATCAGCAGCACCACACGCAAAAAACACCCTTTTTGTGCGATAGCATGAAGGGTGTTTCTTCCTATTCTGATTTTCTCTTTTTGCGTTTCTGATTTTCCAGATAGACAGAGAGCACTGCAATATCAGCCGGATTTACACCGGAAATGCGAGATGCCTGTCCCATCGTAACCGGCTGGATCTGCGCTAATTTCTGTCTGGCTTCCAATGACAAATGCTCGATCGCTCCATAATCAATACCTGCCGGTATTTTTACGGCTTCCATCTGTTTTAAGTGTCTGGCATCACGTCTGGCCTTTTGAATATAGCCTTCATATTTTAATTCAATGGCGACCTGCTGCATCACTTCCTCATCTGCTTCTACCTGCATATAGGATAAGATCTTGCGAATATCCAGATGCGGACGCTTTAACAGCACCTTGGCACTGATCCCTTCGCTCAGCGCTTCATATCCCTGCTCTGCCAGATAAGCATTGATCTCTGATTTCGGGGTAAAGCGCGCGTTTTCCAATAACTCCAGCAGCTGCTTGATCGCTTCCTGCTTTTGACAAAAACGGGCATAGCGTTCTTCACTGATCAAGCCGATCGCATGGCCATATGCGCTTAACCGGGCATCGGCATTATCATGCCTTAACAGCAGGCGATACTCCGCACGTGAAGTCAATAAACGGTAAGGTTCTTTGGTGCCTTTGGTTACCAGATCATCGATCAAAACACCGAGATACGCTTCATCTCTGCTTAAGATCAGCGGTTCTTTCCCATCCAGCTTCAAACAGGCATTGATGCCCGCAAGCAGTCCCTGACCGGCCGCTTCCTCATAGCCGCTGGTACCATTGATCTGTCCCGCCGTAAATAAGTTTTCGACGACCTTGCTTTCTAAAGAAGGCTTCATCTGCAATGGGTCGATCGCATCATATTCGATCGCATACGCATATTTTTTGATCCGGCAATGCTCCAATCCCGCCAAAGAATGCAGCATCGCTTCCTGCACATCATGCGGCATCGAAGTAGAAAAGCCCTGTACGTAAGTCGTATCCAGCTCCAGCGATTCCGGTTCTAAAAACAGCTGATGCCGTTCTTTATCGGCAAAACGTACCAGTTTGTCTTCAATCGACGGGCAATAACGCGGACCGACACCTTCCACCAATCCGGAATACATCGCACTCTTTTCCAGATTATCACGAATGATCTGATGCGTTTTCGCATTGGTATAGGTCAAATAACAAACCTTCTGTTTTGCGAAAGGGAGAATATTTTTGGTTTCATAAGAAAATGATACGAAAGCATCTGTTCCCGGCTGCACTTCGGTCTTGGAAAAATCAATGCTGTCGGTATAGACGCGAGCCGGTGTTCCGGTCTTTAAGCGGAATGTGGAAATGCCCGCATCACGCAGCGACTGCGATAAATGCGGCGTTGTCGGTTCATCGTCCGGGCCGCTTTCCTTAACCGTATGTCCGACCATGACCTTCGCACTCATAAAAGTACCGCTGGTCATGATCAGCGCTTGACATGGCTCCATGCTGCCATCAGCCAAAACGACTCCTTTGATCACACCGTTTTCGACCACAATGCGCTCTACGATCATTTCTCTTACTTCCAGATGCTCCTGGTTCAGGACCTGTTTTTGCATATAGCGCGCATAGGCCAGTTTATCAGACTGTACCCGCAGACACTGTACGCCCGGTCCTTTGGTCGTATTCAGCATCTTAAACTGAAGCGCCGTCGCATCTGCGGCTTTTCCCATTTCTCCGCCAAGCGCATCGATCTCTCTTACGACGATTCCCTTAGCCGGACCGCCAATGCTTGGATTACACGGCATAGACGCAATCATATCAATGTGCATCGTATAGAGAATCGTATCTTTTTTTAATCTCGCACAGGCAAGCGCCGCTTCTACACCGGCATGTCCGCCGCCGATCACAATGATATCCGCCATTGCCGCATCCTCCTTTCTACTTTCGCTCCTTCAAACAGTTTGGGCAGTATCGATCGTTTGCTTTCATCATGCTTCCGCAATACGCGCACACCTCATCATATACTTCACCGTTGATCTTAGAAAGATCCACCTTGTGTGTGCTGCGTTTACGCCAAACGATCCAAACCGTGATTCCGATCAATAATAAAATCAATATTACAGCAGCGATCATCTTAATTTCGTGCCGCAGTGATTGCAGAACACATCGTGCATGCCGACACGGTTGCCGCATTTCGGACAGTTATGACTGCCTTTTCGTTTCAGATCGTTATAAAGCTCTGCCTGCATTTCCTTTTGAATACGCGCGATCCGCAGATTTCTGACCAGCAGAAATAAAGTGATCACCAGCAAGACGACTGTCAGGATCGTCGCAATCAACGGCAGCGTACCATGATCCCGACAATAAACGAGGACCACGCTCGCAACCATCGCACAAAGAATGGCAGATACGATACAGACACCCCAATAAGGACGTCTTAACCATGAACTTGTTTTTCTTGACATCACAATTCCCCCTTCAAAGGTTCAGTAAGAGAATCAGTCGATCGTTTTCTCTTAGGCTCTTATTATAAAATAATAATCTGTAAATGAAAACAGAAATTTGTAGAATTCTTTTGAAAAGCAGGATCACATCACTTCCACTTAAAAGAAAGAAATATGCTTGCCAAGTCTTGGCGACACTGCCACTAAGATTATAGCCGCACTTGTTAAGCAAGCCAAAAAGCAGCTGTACTACTGAAGCCGTGCTCTTTGAAGCAACAAGCATTCGCCTCAATCAAATACACTTCTGTTTTGATCTTTATGCGGTGCCCTTGGCAAAATCACCTTTGTTTATACATGATGCTTTTTCTGAGCTGCACGATCAATACCACCAGTAAAGCAAACAGATCAACAAGTGCCAACTGTGAGATGCTTAACGGCTTGATCAGAAACATGCCCTGTAAAAACGGCACAAACAAAACAAGATGAAGCAGAGCTGCGCCGATCAAAAACGCGGCCACACTGAAACGATTGGAAAAAACACCAGCCTGATACAGCGGACTTTCACTTCGGCAGTTAAAGCCGTGCAGCAAGCGCGCCAAGCAGATGGTCGCAAAAGCCATTGTCGAAGCACGTGCAGGATCACTTTGTAAACCATACAGATAAGCGCCCATCGTACAAAGGGCAATGATCATTCCTTCAAAGCCGATCTGAAAAAGGGTACTGCGATTTAACAATGATTCGTCTGTTTTACGAGGTTTTTCCCGCAAAACATCACGATGGCTTTTCTCCATACCGATCGCAATCGCAGGTAATGAATCGGTAATTAAGTTCATGAACAGCAGATGCACCGGATAAAACGGAGTCGGCAACAAAAACAAAGAAGAAACAAACACACATACGATCCCCGCGAAATTTCCCGATAATAAATAATTGATCGCATTTTTGATATTACGGTAAACATTTCTGCCGGTAATAATCGCTTTGACGATCGTGGAAAAATTATCATCAGTCAAGATCATGCTTGCGGCGTCTTTTGACACTTCTGTCCCGGTGATCCCCATTGCAACACCGATATCGCTCTGTTTTAAGGCCGGTGCGTCATTCACACCATCACCGGTCATCGCCACGATATCACCGCGTTTTTGCCATGCTTCTACGATTCGTATCTTATGCTCCGGTGCAACACGTGCATAGACGCTGATGTGCGGCAGTTTGTCTGCCAATTCTGCCTCGCTCATCGCTTCCAGTTCTCGTCCTTCCACAGATAGATCTCCATCCTCATAAATCCCGATCTGCTTGGCGATGGCTCTTGCGGTAATGACATGATCGCCGGTAATCATGATTGGTCGAATACCTGCTGATTTACACTGCTTTACCGCTTCCGCGCTTTCTATTCTAGGTGGATCCATCAAAGATACCAGTCCGACAAAGGTCAAATGGTATTCCTCTTCAAATGTCAATGTTTCTTTTTGAAAGGAGCGATACGCAAAGCCCAGCACGCGCAGGCCATTTTCCGCACAGCGCTTGTTTTCCTGTTTGATCGTTTCGATCTGTTTGCTTGTCAGCGCTTCTTTTTTACCGTTTACCAAGATCGTATCGCAGCGTTCTACTATCACATCCGGCGCGCCTTTTGTATAAATATGATGCAAAGAGGCGACGCTCATGAGCTTACGCTCCGAATCAAAAGGCAGCTCTTGTCTGCGCACCGCAGTATTTTGAAAGCGAAAATCATGTTCGGTATGCGTCTGTACCAGATCGATCAGCGCCAGTTCTGTCGGATCTCCGATTCGCTGTTCTTCATTTACGACCGCATTGTTGCAAAGCAGACAGCACTTCAATAAAACACTATGATCATGATTTTGTGAATCCAAGTCCTCTATCTGCATGCGGTTATCATAAAAGTAAATCGTCTGCGGCGTCATTTTATTTTGAGTCAGCGTTCCCGTTTTATCGCTGCATATGACCGACACGCAGCCTAAGCTTTCCACAGCATTCAGATTTTTTAGGATCGCATGTTCTTTTACCATCTTTTGCGTGCTCACAGATAAAACGATCGTTACGATCGAACTAAGCGCTTCCGGGATTGCCGCTACCGCAAGCGCCACTGCGATCATCAGCGCATCTAATAAAGACTGTTTCGCTAAAAAGAGATTGAGTCCTAACACGACAAGTGAAATCAGTATGATCACAAGCGACAGTTTTCCACTGAATTCATCTAAGCTTTTCTGTAACGGAGTTTTGCGTTCTTTTGCCTGATTCAGCATAGACGCGATCTTGCCGATTTCGGTATGCATGCCAATAGCGGTTACCACATATCGACCGGTTCCATTCGTAACCAGACTACCGGAGAACACCATGTTTTTCTGATCACCGACAATTAACTCTTTATTTAAGGCATCCACCGTTTTATGCACACTCTCTACTTCACCGGTCAATGCGCTCTCATTGACTTGAAGTGCTGCGCATTGAATGATGCGCCCATCGCCGCTTACTACATCGCCTGCTTCGATCTGCACGATATCGCCGACGGTCAGTGCAGAAGAAGCAATTTCCTGAAGCGTGCCTTCACGCACGACCTTTGCTTTGGGTATTGACAGTTTCTTTAAGCTGTCCAGTGATTTTTCTGCTTTTAGCGTCTGCACCGTACCGAGAATGGCATTGATGACAATAACGGTTACGATAACGACCGTACTTTCCCACTGTCCGCTCAGTCCCGAAATCATCGCTGCGATGATCAAGATGATGACGAGCAGATCTTGAAACTGCTTGATAAAAATCTTGCATGCCCCATCTTTCTTTGTCAGAGCCAATTGATTGCTTCCATATGCTTCCTGATTTTGTTTCACTTGTTCTAAAGTAAGTCCTTCTTTAGAAGAATTGAATTCTTTGATGACTTCCTCTGCCGGTTTTCGATAATACATCGTTTCCTCCTTCTTCTTTAGCGAAACAAACAAAAAAGACAAGTTCGCTAAAGATCCTATCTTTTAACGAGTCTTGTCTTTAAGATGCCCCAGAATAGAGTTCTATTCGCGTATGTTGGCAACATCACACATTTCGTGAGACTACTCCCTCATTGCCATTTATTCTAACAGATTCTCTTCTTTCCGTAAACACATGCCAAGTTAAAAGTATGTAAAATCTAACGGGATCATTTATTACGAAAAGGATTCCCCGTTCAAATAAAATCATACAAAAAAGATCGCTTTCACATTGCTTCACGATCCTTTTCCATTCTTTTCTCTATTTGATGCCGAAATACACAAACAGCATGCGATCCTTTCCGCTCATATCCTTTAAGACTTCTGCCTTTGCATCAGGCAAGTATTCTTTTACCAGTGCAAGCATCGCTTCTTTTTGATTCCAGCCCATTTCAAATGCCATGAAAGAACGCTCCTTCATCACTTCTTTCGCCTTTGCGAAAATTTCACGATAAAACTTCAAGCCATCTTCACCGCCAAATAAAGCGAGATGCGGCTCATAATCCTTGACGCTTTCTTCCAAAACCTCATCTTGCGGAATATAAGGCGGATTGGATACGAGAATATCAAACTTCATATTGCGTTCTATGAGCGGCTCCAGCATATCGCCGATCACAAACTGCACATTGGCTTCTAAGCGCATCGCATTATCATATGCGACATCTACCGCTTCTTTACTGATATCGGTAGCCAAAACATGAAAGCGCGGTTCCTCTTTCTGCAAGGCAATCGCGATCGCACCACTGCCGGTCCCCACATCCGCCACAAAGATCTCATCGCTTTGATCGGCAAAATACGTATCATATTCCGCCAGTACATTGGCAACCAATTCCTCTGTTTCCGGACGGGGAATCAGCACATCGCCGCTTACCTTGAACTGATAACCGTAAAACCATTCATGTCCGATGATATGACCCAACGGTTCATTTTGCTTTAATCGCCCGATCCCTTCCTGAAAGCGCTGATACAATGAATCAGGCATTTCTTCTTCATATTCCATATATAAATTATGCGCTTCCATTTCCGAAAGCTCAAGCATCAGCATGAGCGCCGCCTGTTCGCCGCATTGTGCCTGTTCCAATTCCGCTTCCGCCGCTCTTAAACAGGCGCGATAAGTCGTCATTATTTTTCACCTGCCAGTTTGGCCTGCTGATCGGCACTGATCAATGCGTCCAAAAGATCCTGCATACGGCCTTCCATGATACGGTCGAGCTGATTGACCGTATAGCCGATGCGATGATCGGTTACACGATTTTGCGGATAATTGTATGTACGGATCTTTTCCGAACGATCACCGGTTCCGATCTTGCTTCTTCGCTCCGCACCGGCCGCTTCTTCCAGCTTACGCTGATGTTCTTCATAAACACGGGAACGAATCGTCATGAGCGCTGTTGCCCGGTTTTCATGCTGCGAACGTCCATCCTGACATTTCACGACAATGCCCGTCGGCTTATGGATGATACGCACCGCCGAATCCGTTTTATTGATGTGCTGTCCACCGGCGCCGCTCGCCCGCATCGTCTCGATTTCCAGATCATTCATATCAATATCAAAGTCTTCCGCTTCGATCTCCGGCGATACCAAAACCGTTGCCGTAGACGTATGAATACGCCCCTGTGATTCGGTCTTCGGCACACGCTGTACGCGATGACTGCCGGATTCAAACTTCAATCTGCCGTATGCGCCATCGCCATGCACCATAAACGATACCAGCGCAAAGCCGCCGGCCTCCGATTCATCCATTTCAATGATCTCGATGCGCCAACCTAAAGATTCCGCATATTTCGCATACATGCGGTACAGATCACCGGCAAAGATATTGCCCTCATCACCACCAGCAGCGCCGCGGATCTCAACGATCGCATTATGCGAATCATTAGGATCTTTCGGAATCAGCAGAATTTCCAACTTGCTTAAATATTCCTCGGTCTTCGGTTCCAGCTCTTCGATCTCCATCTTCGCCATTTCCCGCAGTTCTTTATCCTCTTCACTTTTTAATAATGCTTTTGCTTCTTCCAGCTGCTGCACGCACTTTTTATACTCTTCATAAGTTTCCACCACATTCGTAAGATCCGCCTGTTCCCTTCCCAGTTTCTGCAGCATCTTAGGATCAGACACGATCTTTGGCGACATCATCATCTCATTGATTTCATGATAGCGATTGACCATGCCTTCCAAACGTTCGATCATGACACTCATGCTTTTCCCTCCTTTATCGGCCGACAATATTTTTCCGACGGCTTTCCTGCCACCTCATGGCAATGCCGGCATCTTGCTTCATAAGATTCACTTGCTCCTACCTGTACGATCGGATCATCATAATGACTTGGCTGTCCATTCACAAGCCGCTGCGTTCTGGTCGCAGGCGCCCCGCACTTCATACAGACAGCCGTTAATTTCGTTACAAATTCCGCTATTGTGATCAGTCTTGGCATAATGCTGAACGGTTCTCCACGAAAATCCATATCCAATCCCGCTACCATGACTCGTTTTCCCTGATCCGCCAAGTAATCGCATATATCGACAACCTCGTCATCAAAAAACTGTACTTCATCGATCGCTATGACTTCCACATCTTCTTCCAAATAATCAAAGATTTCCCGCGCCTTGCTGATCGCATAGCTTTTCACACTTTTCCCGGCATGAGAAACGACATCATTTTCATCATAACGATCATCGATCTTCGGCTTGAACACCACGATCTTTTTCTTTGCATATTCCAATACATTGATCCTTCTGATCAATTCCTCCGTCTTTCCGGCAAACATACAGCCGGTAATGACTTCGATCCAACCTTCACGATATTGCTGATACATACGCTTCACCTCTAACGACAGTATTATATCAAAACTGTCCTCTGAAAGAAAACCATTCCGTTCAAAAACATGATATCTTTTCCACTCTCAGAAATAAATTCCCCATTTTGCACTGCCGGTTTCCTTTCCATAAAAAAACTGCAGTCTTTCATGCAGTTCTTTCTCTTGTTTCCTACTTGTTGTTAAGTCCGTATTTTTTGTTGAATTTTTCAATTCTACCCTGTGCCGCCGCAAAACGCTGTCTTCCTGTATAGAATGGGTGGCAGTTTGAACAAGTATCCACACGCAGTTCTTTGCTTGTTGAACCAGTTTCAAATTCCGCACCACAAGAAGTACATTTGCAGATGACTTTATGGTATTCCGGATGAATTCCTTTTTTCATACAATATACTCTCCTTCCGCCTTAGATCTTATATCTTACTTCCTATACTGCTGATCTAAAGTAAGTGCTATCCTATTTTAACAAACCTCGTCTAAATAATCAATAGCAATCTCGCAAAATTATACTTCTTCCGGATAATCGTCGATATAGGTAACATCACAGCCCAGTTTTTCATAAATATCCTTCAGATAATGCGTTTCCATTTCAAAGCTCTCTGTCGGTGTCCCTGCTGAACAAATGTACTTTTCAAATCCGAAGATGCGATTATCCACAATATATTTCATCGTATCAGGATAAGCAAACGGCGACGCGCAGCCTACCGCATAACCGCTTACTTCCATCAGTTCTTCACCACTGCACACGGAAGTCTTTTCGCCTAGTAAGTTTTTCATGTATTTACGGTCCATACGCACGCCCTCATACGTAACAAACAGTACGAATTGACCTGATTTTGTCTTCATCATCAGACACTTGCTTTCTTTTCCGGTCAAATGATACTGTTCATCTACTCTGGCTGCCGCTTCATAATTCAAGACCGGTTCATGTCCCTCAATATAGTTACAGGGAATCGCCAGTTCTTCTAAGATTTCTTTACATTTTGTACTCATTTTTCTATCTTCCTTTCTCTTATCCATACTGCTTTTTTAATGAAAAACAGGGAAGTTCCCCATTTTTTCGTATGATCAAAGTTTAATGAATTTCTCTACGTCAATTACGAAGATCGTTGCCCCGCCGACCTGCACTTCCACAGGGAACGACGCATAACGCCCGATATCATAGGACGCAGTGCTCGGCACAACTTCCGTACGACGACGGCTGTATTCGCCGATCACTTCGATTGCTTTATCTACTTTCTCATCATCGGTCCCGACGATCAATGTCGTATTTCCCGCACGCAGGAATCCTCCTGTTGTCGCCAGACGCGTTACCTGATAATTCTCTTTCGTTAAAGCGCTGGATACTGCCGGACTATCATCATTAGACATAATGGCTAAAATCAGTTTCATGATATATCCTCCTTTCAAGAAAACCAATTCCTTTGTTTTCTATATCATACCACTTTTAGATTATGAAGAAAAGTGCTTTTCCTTTCTTTATCATTTTAGCCGAAGGTGGTATTTGGCGTAATTTGTATGATTTCACATTCCAGCCAAATGCCGCTTTTCGCATAAACCGCTGTCTGTACTAGCTTGATCAATGTTAGAAAATCATAGGCGCTCGCTTCATGCAGATTGATCAAGAAACCGGCGTGTTTTGTGGAAACGCAGGCATCTCCGACATGCTTTCCCTGCAAACCTGCCTGTGCGATCAGCAGTGACGCATAACTGTTTGGCGGACGCTTGAAAACAGATCCGGCGCTGTAATGGGCAAGCGGTTGTTTATATCTCCTTCTTTCATTCAGCTCCTCCATTTTCGCTTTGATTTCCTGTTGCTTTCCTTTATGCAGCTGAAATTCCACTTCCAGGATGATTCCTTCCTGATGAGAAAAGCAGCTGTGCCGATAGGCAAAATCCAGCGCTTCCCGCTCCTTGATCTGTATTTCCCCCTGAGGATCGAGATACCATACGCGAGTGACGACATCTTTCATCTCTCCTCCATAGGCGCCCGCATTCATGACGACCCCGCCGCCGACACTTCCCGGTATGCCGCATGCGAATTCCAACCCGCTCAATTCATGGTCCAAACACCAATCACATAGCGCTTTTAAGGTCATCCCACTTTGTACCCGTACCCGCTCTTCTTCTCTTTGTACGATACGGTTATAGTTGCGCAAGAGGATCATACATCCCGCATACCCTTCCTCATCGATCAGTACATTGCTTCCATTTCCCAATATGTAATAAGGAAGCGCACATTGCTTTGCGATCGAAATACTGTCTTTTATCTGTTTCAGCGTATACGCTTCGATGAGCAGCGCCGCTTTCCCGCCGATATGAAGTGATGTATAAGGCTTCAAAGAGCAGTTACAGGAAAAAGGCACTTTTGCATCACGCAACAACCGCTTTGCTTGTTTGATCGTTTTCATAAACCATTCCTCTCTGCTTTTATTATATGTGTTTCTCGGCATTTCCCCAGTCATTTGCTTCTTTCTTTTTTGATGCTCTGTTTTTTGTGATATAATGGGCAATAAAAGGAGTGGTGTTATGAATCGACTGGGATTGGTATTAGAAGGAGGCGGCATGCGGGGTGTTTACACCGCCGGCGTCTTGGATTATTTTTTGGAAAAGAACATTGCGGTGGATGGCGTGATCGGTGTATCGGCCGGTTCCTGTCATGGTGTTTCTTTTTTATCTAAGCAGTACCAGCGCAATCTGCGGGTCAATCTGAACTATTTAGATGATCCTGACTATTTAAGCATGCGTAATTTTTTGAAGACCGGGTCGATCTTCGGCATGGATATGTTATTCAACCGGATCCCCAATGAACTGGATCCTTTTGATTATGATGCCTTTGATCGGCGCAAAGCAGAATTTGTCATCGTATCGACAGATATCAAAAGCGGTAAGCCGCATTATCATGTCGCTAAAGACATGCATGCAGATATCAAATATGTGCAGGCGTCTTCCTCTTTGCCGTTACTAGCAAGACCGGTGGAAGCAGATGGCACTTTGTTAATGGATGGCGGATGCAGCGACTCGATTCCGATCACCTATTTCAAAGAAAGAGGCTATACGCATAACATTGTCATTCTTACCCAGCATCATTCTTATCGCAAAGGCAAAAATAATCTGTTGCCGTTGATCAAATGTGTTTACCGTGATTATCCTAAGTTATATGAGGCCTTAAAGACTCGCCATATCCGTTATAATCAAACTTTAGATGAACTGGAAACGCTGAAACGGCAGGGAAGTGTATTTGTCATTCAGCCGTCGGTTCCGGTCAATATTTCCCGTTTGGAGAAAAACAAACAGAAATTACAGGATCTTTATCAGTTGGGTTATGAAGATGCGAAAAAAGCATATCCGAAATTGGTACAATTCCTTGAAAAGAATGGATTTTCTTGTGAATCTTGACTTCCTTTCGGGAATTGTTTGACTTCTTTATCGGATTATCGTATCATTGGTACTATAAAAAAACGAATCAAATAGAGGCGCGAGCAAGATCAGTAGAGCAACAGTGGCTGACTGCCGATACTGTTTTTTGAAAGGGTTGTTCGCCGAAGTGTATGACTTCTCGTCAAAGCATATGCTGGGCTGCAGGTGAATAAGCTGCAGACTCTCACAGAAACTGTGATGGTGCTATTGAGATCGATCTGAAATCATGCGATAGCATCGGCTATCGTTTTTTTATTTGGAGGAGGTGGCCTTATGGAAGGCAGTATTTATTCTTTGATTCCCCCGGTTTTGGTCATAATCTGTGTGCTGTTGTCAAAAAAGGTTATTTTATCAATTACGTTGGGGATCGTTTCTTCCGCGCTGATCATTCATGACATGAATGTCATACAGGCGGCACAGGCGGTTTTAGAGTCGTTTTTACACCTGTTTTATGTCGATGGGGCGTGGAATGTATCTAATTTGTACCTAATGGCATTTTTGCTGTTATTCGCGTTCATTGCCAGAATGGGCGGTACGAGCGCTTTTGCACAATGGGCAAGCAAGCATGTGAAAAGCGGCGCCGGTGCGCAGCTGTTAGCTTTTATACTGGGGGTCATCATATTCATTGATGATTATTTCAATGCTTTGACTGTCGGAGAAATCGCTCGTCCTCTTACGGACCGCTATCGTGTATCACGGGAAAAGCTGGCTTATATCATTGATTCTACCAGTGCGCCGGTATGTGTGATTTCACCGATTTCAAGCTGGGGCGCTTATATCATCGGGCTGCTCGGTGTAATCTATGCGACGCATGAGATCGATACGGCGCCGTTCATCGGGTTCCTGTCGATCATTCCTTATAACTTTTATGCCATATTCTCTTTGTTATTTGTGCTCGTAACGATTTTCTGGAACATCGATCCCGGTAAGATGAAATATCGGGAAGTTGCCGAAATAGAGGAAGAAGTCCAAACGGAAACGGGAAAAGCATCGGATTTGCTTGTACCGATCGGCGTTTTGATCATTGTTACTTTGTCGATGATGTTTTTGACCGGATGGCAGGCAGCCGGAGCGCTTGATTTTATGGCGATCTTAGAAAATACGGATACATATCTGTCCCTGTTGGTTGGTGCGATCATTGCAATCGCGTTTGCCCTGTTCCGCTATCATCGGGCCGGACATCGTGTTTATGTCAAACCATTCTGGGAAGGCATCCGTTCCATGACCGGCGCTTGTTTGATCTTATGCTTCGCATGGGCACTGATCGAGCTCATCTCCGCGGTAGGCACCGGCACTTATTTATCGGGCCTGTTTGCCTCAATGGATTTTAACAGCGCTTATCTGCCGGCCGTGCTGTTCGTCATTTCCTGCTTTATGGCGCTGGCAACCGGTACCAGCTGGGGTACTTTCGGTGTGATGCTGCCGATCGGTGCACAGATGGCCATGACACTTGATCCACAGATCTTTACCATCTGCCTAGGCGCTGTTTTGGCCGGTTCGGTTTATGGCGACCACTGCTCGCCGATCTCAGATACGACGATCTTATCCTCAGCAGGGGCAAAATGTCATCATATCGATCATGTCATGACCCAACTGCCGCTCGCCTGCTTTGTGGCAGTGATCTCCTGTGCTGGCTATTTGATTGCGGGCATAACCGAAAGCATGCTCTTATCGCTCATTTTAACGGCTGTGATCTTCTTTGCAAGCTCTTTCGCTTTGAAGGTACTGCTCGCAAAAAAAGGATAAGTGTCATTCACGCTTTATCATTGAAAACGATGTCTTTCCCAGTGGCTGACATCGTTTTTCTTTATGTTTTCGCTGTTTGCTTATCATCTGTCGATACGCAAAAAATGCCCTGTTTTCACAAGACATCTTTTTTCTGCTATTAGACATTGAAGCGGAAATGCAGCACATCGCCATCCTGCACGATGTAGTCTTTTCCCTCTAATCGAAGCCGTCCCGCTTCCTTGATCGCATGTTCATTTTCTAATTCGTCAATATCTTCAAAACGATAGGTTTCCGCCCGGATAAAGCCCTTTTGAAAATCGGTGTGGATCACACCGGCACACTGCGGCGCGCTCATGCCTTTGCGAAACGTCCATGCCCGGCATTCATCTTCACCGGCAGTTAAGAACGTACACAGATCCAAAATGCGATAAGCTGTTTTGATGACCTGATTCAGACCGCTTTCCCCCATTTCCATTTCTTGCATAAACGCATCTTTTTCTTCTTTTGACAAACTGCTTAATTCTTCTTCCACTTTTGCGCAGATCGGCACCACTTCACTGTTATGCGCAGCCGCGTATTCCTTTACCAGCTTAAAGTAAGCATTGTCCTGCGGTGCAGCGATTTCTTCCTCGGACATATTGGCAATATAGATCATCGGCTTCATCGTAAGCAGATTATAGTTTTTCATCTGCAGCCGTTCTTCCTTATCCATTTCCACGCTTTGTGCCGGTTTCTCTCCTTCCAGCGCTTCCTTGACACGCCTTAACAGTTCCACTTCTGCCATTGCTTCTTTGTCTTTATTGGTCATCGCCTTGCGTTCGATCTTGCCCAAACGATTTTCCACGGTCTGTAAGTCTGCCATGATCAGTTCCAGATTGATGATCTCAATATCACGGATCGGATCGACACTGCCCTCGACATGGGTAATATCACTGTCATCAAAGCATCTGACCACATGGCAAATGGCATCGGTCAAACGAATATTGCTTAAAAACTGGTTGCCTAAGCCTTCTCCCTTGCTTGCGCCTTTTACCAACCCGGCAATATCGGTAAATTCAAACGTCGCATGAATGGTTTTCTTAGGATGAAATAATGCGCTTAAACGATCTAATCGCGCATCCGGCACCTCTACGACTCCCACATTCGGAGAAATGGTCGCAAACGGATAATTTGCGGCTTCTACTTGTGATTTTGTAATTGCATTAAATAAAGTTGATTTTCCGACATTCGGCAAACCTACGATTCCTGCTGTCAATGCCATCTTTATTCCTTCCCTTCTGTATGTTCTGCTTTTTCCACAATGCGTTTTAATTTCTTCTCAAATTCATAGCGCGGAAATAACACGGATGTGCCACATCCCAAACATTTGATGCGAATATCCGCACCCATACGAATGATCTTCCAGTATTTGGATTTCTTGCAAGGGTGCTGCTTTTTCATTTCCACAATATCATTCAAGTCATAATCGCCCATACATCTTCTCCCTTTCTTCATATGCTTCCAGCGTATTTTCCAAAAGCATCACACTGGTCATCGGTCCTACGCCTTTTGGAACCGGCGTCAGATACGAAGCAAGCGGCTCCACGGAAGCAAAATCAACATCTCCGCATAATTTCCCGTTTTCATCACGATTTACTCCTACATCGATTACCACGGCGCCCGCTTTTACATAAGACGCATCGATCATACGCGCTCTTCCGATGGCTACGACCAACAAATCAGCCTGTTTCGTAAACTTCTTTAGATCCGCTGTTTTAGAGTGACAGATCGTTACGGTCGCATGCTGTTTAAGCAGCAGCTGAGCAACCGGTTTCCCGACAATATTGCTTCTGCCAATGACCACCGCATGCTTGCCGCTTAGATCTTCCATTCCGATTTCTTTTAGGATCCGCATCACACTTTTTGCCGTGCATGGCTGAAAACTTTTCTGCTGTAATAGCAGTTTCCCGAGGTTGACCGGCTGAAAACCGTCTACATCTTTGCTCGGATCAATGCACGCTAGTACTTTTTCTTCATGTATCTGCTTTGGCAAAGGCAGCTGTACCAAAATCCCATCTACGCTGTCATCGGCATTTAATTGCTTGATCGCATCGATCAGGGCAGCTTCTTCCACATCCTGCGGCAGTGTGATCAGACCATTTAAGATGCCTACTTCCTCACACGCCTTTTCTTTGCTTTTTATATAAGAAAGAGCAGAAGGATCTTCTCCGGCAATGATGACGCTTAACTTCGGCAAACGGCGCTGTTGTTGCTTCATTTGATCGATTCTCTTTTTAATATCTGCCTTGATCTGTACCGCTAATTCATTTCCATATACGATATTTGCCATAAGATCCCTCCTTTTTCTTTTCAAATACTATCATAAACCCTACTTTCACGCAATGAAAACCGACTGTCCTGATGTTTTTTCTTTTGCTTTTTCTGAAATGAGAAAAAGCGACCCTTTCCCCTTATGGATCGCTTCTGTTTCATTAAATGGTAAACCACTTCAGCTCACAAGCATCTAAATGCAGTGCAAAACTGCTGCCATCGCCTTTATATACGATCGTATCCTGCGGCTCATAAGTATTATTCACTACGCAATAACTGTTCGTAGAAGGATAAACATTGACTTCTACATTGTAGTTTTCACTGTACCATTTTTTCATTTCTGCTTCTTTCCCTGCCGCATAGAAGATACTGCGGTAAAGCAGACGCGCATTTTCAAAGCTGAATGGCAGACCGTTCATATAAACGCTTCGGCCTTTTCCATAAGCATTGACCGCAAGGTTGATATTCTGCTCTTTTTCACAAACGACGATCGTGCCGTCTAACGCATAAATATTGCGGACCTCTTCACCGAAATTCTCATGCGTTAATTGCTCGCTGATAAAATGCGGATGCGTTTCCCAGTTATATTTATCATGGCTAAGGGTAAAGCCCAGTTCCTGATCGACACCTAAAACATCGTAAAGGGCAAAGCATTTTCCGCCTTTCGCATTGGCGGTCGGTTCACCGATTCCGATAAAACCTTTTCCCTCATCCACGTACCGGCGCAAGATCGCAACGATTTCCGGATCAAATTCCTCACCGCCGCTGAATGCGGTATAAGCATCGCCTACATTGATCAGCACATCAACATCGTTTAAGATCGAAGCGTCTTTGCGCAGATCATCAAAACTGATGAATTTCACATCAAACGGCATTCCGCTTAAAGCTTCCAGCACTCCGCTGTAAGAATAAATCTGCTTATACCATAAAGCATGTGCCACCATATGGGTACCCCATCTGCGCAGTTCTCCCCAGCAGTTTAAGACTCCTACCGTCAAAAGGTTATGCGGTGTCTGCTGATTAACGTGTTCATATAATTCTCTGAATTCATCACAAACATGTTCAATATAGTCAATAAATTCCGGGAACTGCAGGGCCAGCTTCAGATAACCGCCATAACCGATTCGATCCACCGGTTTGCGCAAGATCGCCCGTCTCGCCGTTACCCAGTTTTCTTTGGCTTCTTTCAGCGGATCGCCGCCTTCATAAAACGTGTCCGGGAAGAAATACGGCAAGAAACGACCTTCCGTATAATTGACTCCTTCAATATCGGAAATCAAGCGCAGCGTCGTACCGTTTCCCACACTTCCGACTACCGCATCTAATCCGATTTCTTTGAAGTATTTGCCAAACGGTTCCGTTCCGATCCAATGATCGCCTAAAAACATCATCGCTTCTTTTCCCGCTTCATGGCAGATATCCACTAACTCTTTTGCCAGTGCGCATACCTCACGCTGCTGGAAATCCAGAAAATCCTTAAACTCTTTGGTAGGTACACAGAAAGTGGAATTATGAAAGCCTTTGTTGATGATGTATTCCGGACGGAACGGATAGCCGACTTCCTTTTCGAACTTCTCTAATATATAAGGGGAGACTGAACCACTATATCCGAACCAGTCCACAAATTTTTCCTTTGCATATTCATTGAACTGCAAAGTAAACTGATGGAAGAAAGTCGTAAACCGCACGACATTGACATCTTCTCTTTCCTGTACGAATTTACGCAATTTTTCTTTTACATATGCCTGTGTTTTAGGCTGACGCACATCATAGGTCATCTGATGCTCTTCGTCTTTCCAATCATTTGTCAAAGCGTTATACATATGAACCGGATCCCAGATCACAAATGCCAAAAAGCTTACCGTATAGGCATGATAGGGAATCGCATGATGAATGATGACTTCTCTTTTTTCTTCATCATATTCCCAGTCTTGTATCGGTTCATCAGTTGTACGGTCAATGACTTCCCACCATCTGTGAATATCATCGATCGTATTCGGCTTTAACTGTTGATCATAGTAGTGCTTCATGATCGAAATGCGCAGTTCTTCGCCTTTGGCTGTGATATAATCGCTCATCAAGTACATCTGCTGGATTTCTTCCGGATGCGCTTTTGCCCATGCGTTATCTTTTCTTGTCGTATAATAAGTCGCATATTGTTTGATATTCATTTTTCGCAATGCGTCCGGCATATCGGTTCCGTCGCAGTCACGAATCGCATCTGCCTTCCAGCGGTTGATGATCTTGATCGTATCGTCGATTACATCAACATCAGTCGGCACGGTAACTCTACCAGTTTTCATGTTCGTCCTCCTGTATTCGTCGTCGTATTTTGCAATACCTGCTCCATAAAGCGATCACATGCTTCTTCTCCCGCATGATCTAGCTTGAATACACCGCAGTGTGCCAATCCTTCCGCAAACACTTCTGCGATTTCCTGTTTTAAGATCTCTGCCGCATTTGCTTGCGTAAAGGTATGCTTTCCCATCAGCGCCTTTAACCAATCTATGTGCGAACCAATCTCACCCTGTGTCGGCTGTCCCAACACATAACGCTCCATATCCGCTAATTCACGAATTAGGCGAGCCGGCAATACCGCCAAGCCCATCACTTCGATCAAGCCGATATTTTCTTTTTTAATATGGTGGATCTCTTCATGCGGATGAAAGATCCCTAATGGATGCGCTTCGCTCGTACGGTTGTTGCGCAGTACCAGATCCAGTTCATAAATACCGTTTCGCTGTCTTGCGATCGGTGTGATCGTATTATGCAAAGCATCACTTTTTGCTATGACACCAACACTTTCATCACTGTAACTGCGCCATGTCCGCAATATAACCTCAGCCGCATCACACAGCGCTTCGATCTGTTTTCCCTTTAAGCGCAGTGTCGTAAGCGGCCAGTATAGACGTTCTGTTTCGATTCCCTGTTCGATAAAACAGTCATACTGCTTCATGATCTTCGCCTCGCTCATTGCGAATGTGTAACGACCGCCCTGATAGTGATCATGACTTAAAATAGAACCGCCTACGATCGGCAGATCGGCATTTGAACCGAGGAAATAATGCGGAAACTGTTTTACGAAAGATAACAGATTCATAAAGGTCTGTTTCGTGATCTTCATCGGGGTATGCGCTTCATTCAACACAATGCAGTGTTCATTATAGTAGACATAAGGAGAATACTGTAAATACCAGCGATGATGATCTAATTCCAGCGGTATGATGCGGTGATTGCTTCTGCCATCACAATTCACATTGCCATAATAACCCTCACACTCCCGACAGATCACACATTTTGGATAAGTGCTGCTTGCGGCATGCAAAGCCGCGGCAATATCCTTTGGATCTTTCTCCGGCTTTGACAAATTGATCGTAATATCCAATGTTCCAAAACGTGTATCAGCTCGATAACAGATATTTTTCGCAATACGGTCCATTCGGATATAATGACTTGCGATAGATTGTTCATAAAACCAGTCGGTTGCCTGTTTCGCATCTTTTGCATATAACGCTTCAAAATGTGCAATGATCGAGGAAGGGCGCGCCATCATCGCATTCATCAAGGCGCTGTCAAAGGCATCACGTTGCCGTTTCGTATCTTCTAAGCGCTTATTTTCAACTGCCGCATCACAAAGCTTTTCCAAGATCGTTTCAATCGGCATCGCCAGCGGCTTTGCTTCTTCATAGGATTCCTTTCCCAATAGGTGCAGCAGCTGATTGGTTACATACACCGTATCTGCTTCCTCATATAACTGATGCTTTTTGCCATACGCGAGCAGCGAAGCAATCAAGCTGTCCATAACATCACGCTCCGTTTAATCAATGCGGTTTTCCGTTTCCGGATCAAAGAAATGCACCTTGCTCATATCCATCGTAAGTGCGATCGTCGTATGGGATTCCACATTTTGACGAGCGGAAATCTTTGCCTGCAATTTCTGTCCTTCCGCTTTGCCATGTAAAATGATCTCATGTCCCAGCAATTCATGCACTTCAATGTCATAATCCAGTTTCGCGCTCGGATAAGTTTCCGCAACGATTCCTTCTTCATAGAGATCTTCCGGACGAATGCCCAGGTACAGTTCTTTTCCTTCGTAGTCTTTCAATACATCATGGAACATTTCCGGCAGTTCGATCGTCTTGCTGCCGATTTCAAATGTTTTGCCATGACATACGCCTTTTAAGAAATTGGTAGCCGGCGCACCGATGAATCCCGCTACAAACATATTGGCAGGATTGCGGTAAATCTCTCTCGGTGTTCCGATCTGCTGGATATAGCCGCCTCTCATAACGACGATACGTGTTGCCATCGTCATGGCTTCGGTCTGGTCATGTGTTACATAAATCGTCGTTGCTTTCAAACGCTCATGCAGACGAATGATCTCAGAACGCATCTGCACACGCAGCTTCGCATCCAAATTGGAAAGCGGTTCATCCATCAAAAACACTTTCGCATTTCTGACGATCGCACGTCCAAGCGCAACACGCTGTCTTTGTCCGCCGGACAGCGCTTTCGGTTTACGATCCAGATACTGTTCGATCTCCAGCGCTTTCGCAGCTTCCTTTACACGCTGATCGATTTCTTCTTTCGGCGTCTTTTTGATCTTTAAGCCAAATGCCATATTATCATAGACGCTCATATGCGGATAAAGCGCATAAGACTGGAAAACCATGGCAATATCGCGATCCTTCGGCGCGATATCATTCATCAGTTTGCCGTCAATATAAAATTCACCGCTCGTAATGTCCTCTAATCCTGCGATCATGCGCAGCGTCGTAGATTTTCCACATCCGCTGGGACCTACGAATACGATAAATTCTCCGTCGGTAATATCTAAATTAAAATCAAATACTGCCTGTACGTTGTTATCGTAAATTTTATTGATATTTTTTAATGATAATGTCGCCATTCTACACCCTCCTATTTGTATTGGCGGTTATAGCAGTACACAACAAATAAAATACCGCATAACCCGACGATTTCCATTGCCAAATAGCCATAGCCTACTGTCTGCTGGCCATAGATCACCAATCCCATGCTGATGACAAAGAGCAGCGCTAATAAAATCACTTTTCCTTTTTCCATAGCCTCTGCCTCCTAGTCCTTCAATCCGCCAAGGGTCATGCCCTGCGTCAATTTTTTCTGCACTAAGATATACAAGATCAGCGTCGGCAGCATAACGATGACAAGTCCCGCGTATTGCGGACCATAGTTGGTAGCCGCTTTCTGTGCTGCCATCAAATTCTGCAAGCCGACCGGCAGTGTCTTATTCGGTCCCGGAATCAAGGTCAAGGCAATGATATATTCGTTCCAGAATGCCAGGAAGTTAAACAAGATCACCGTAATGATGCTTGGCTTCGCCATTGGAATCATGATCTTAAACATCGTCTTAAAATAACCGCAGCCATCGATCAACGCCGCTTCTTCATATGCCTTCGGCAAAGAACGGAAATAACTGCTCAGCAGATATACGGTAAACGGAATTGCCGTAGCCGCATAAACGACGGAAAGCATGATCGGATTATCCAAAAAGAATTTTAAGTTAAACTGCCGCAGGAAACGATCCCCGTCATTCAACATCAGGAAGATCGGTACAACGATATAGTTTACATTGATAAACAGACCTGCCATCATCAGCGTATTCCAGAATTTCTTGCCCTTGAATTGGAAGCGTGCCAGTACATAAGCCGCCGGCAGCGACACCACCAGCAAGATGATAAGCGAGAGTGCCGTTACAAGCACAGAGTTTAACATAAAGGTTCCCATATTCGCTTCCGTAAACGCTTCTACAAAGTTTTCAAAATGGAATCCTGCCGGCAGCGCCCATGGATTACGGTAAAATTCCGCATTTTCTTTCACGGATGCCATAAATACCCAAAGCACCGGTACAAGAATGCTGATCGCCAGCGTCAATAAGGCGACATAGATGAAAATTTTATAGAGAGAGAGTTGTTTTTTCTGTTTTTTCTTTTCCATAATGCGCCCTCCTAAATTTCAATATTATCACGTTCGGTTACCCGGTTGATCGCAAAAGAAAGACCAAATGATAAAATGAATACCACGGTACCGATCGCCATTGCATAACCGAAGCTCGCATTGGAATAAGCTTGGCTATACATATAACTCAATACTGTTTCACTTGCTCCGTTAGGTCCGCCGTTCGTCATGACATTTACGAACAGGAACGATAAATTGATCGTTGAAATCACGAAGAATGTCAGCGTCGTACGAATGTTGTCCCAAATCATCGGCAGCGTGATCGAGAAGAACTGACGCACCTTGCCCGCTCCTTCCAAAGCAGCCGCTTCATACAGGTGTTCCGGAATCGTACTCATGCTCGCCATATACATGACCATATAGTAACCGATCGCCTGCCAGATCATCGCCCCTACGATCGCATATAAGACGATCTTAGAATCCCCTAAGAATTTGATCGTTTCCCAGCCTTCGCCATTCAACATCGACAAGACACTGTTGATCATTCCCTGTTCGGAAGGATCATAGATTGCTGAGAAAATAGATGAAATTACGACAACTGACAAAATATTAGGAATATAGAATACCACTCTGAAGAAATTCTGCCCCTTGATCTTTTCCCGCACGAGAATCGATGCGAACAAGATCGCAATCGCCATCGTAATGACCGTAACGATCGCAATGATGAAAATCGTATTCTGCAATGCGCGAATAAAATTCATATCCTGCATCAGTGTCTGAAAATTATGCAGTCCCACAAATACTTTGTTGGAAGAAAGCCCGCCCCATCTGAATGTAGACATGGCAAAGATACTAATTGTCGGATATAGCATGAATATCGCAAATAGGATCATTGCCGGAGAAAGACAGGCAATCACAAACCATTTTTTCGCTTTTTTCTTGTTCATTGATTATCCCTCTTTTCAGAAATAGCGTTGGAATATTTTCCAACGCTATATTCTTTATTGTTTCACTGATTTAATTCTTATTTGTTTGCTTCTTCAATCTTTTCAACGGCTGCGACTACTTCATTGTACCATTCATCAACAGTCTTTTCACCGTTTACTACAGAGTTTACTGTCGCATACAGGATACCTTTGTTTGCATCTGATACGTTTACACCTTCCGGCATGTTATCCATAACCATGAAGCCTACGCCGTTAGCGCTTGCGCCTGATTCATAAACACCGTTGTAAACACGGTTTTCATCATCTTCACCCATAACGTCCGTGATACCTTTGACCGGCATCAGCGCACCGCCGTTTTCATAGAATGCTTTAACCGCTTTTTCAGAATACATGAATGCTAAGAATTTCTTTGCCAGATCTGCATTCTTTGCATCTTTCGGGATATAGATCTGTTCTGTGAAGGTCGTTGCATAAGCAGTTCCGTCTTCACCGACTTTTGGCAATGCAGTTACGCCCCATTTGAAGCCGTCTGCACGAGGTGCTTCTGCCATTTCGCCCGGTAACCAGTTTCCGTTAGGAATGAACAGCGCTTTGTTGTCAAGGATCAACTGCTGATTTTTCTTGAAGTTATCACCATTTGCGTTTGCAACTGTCGTCGGTTCTGTATACTGAGCCAGTTTTCCAACGATTTCAAATGCTTCTTTAACGGAAGCTTCTTTCCATGCTGCACTGTCGTAAGCCATCAGTTTAGAGTAAACATCAGGTCCTGCAGTTTCATTTAACAATGCAGAGAAGAATGCGTCAAAGTAACCGGTAGTAGGATAAGTGAACAGATAGATTCCTTCTGCTTTGGCTTTGTCGCCCAGTTCCCACATTTCATCCCATGTAGTCGGTACTGACCAGCCTTTTTCTTCAAACAGACCGGCATTGTAATACAGACCGCAAGGTCCATAGTTGATCGGCATCAAATACAGATTGCCATCACCATAAGGCATCGTATTTAAGTTTTCTTCGATTCCGTCGATCAGCTTGTCGCCAACTGTTACATCTTCTCCCGGAACTTCCAGATCCAGTACATCATTGATTTCCAGTACGTTCTTTTCTTTGATCATCGTATCGGTCAAACCTTCTGTAGATCCAACTGACAAGTAAATCAAATCAGGAACATTGCCTGCCTGGATTTCCGGACGCAGTTCTTTTTCGATTGTCTTAGAAAGGGTCAATTCCACTTTCACATCGTATTCTTTTTCGAATTCAGCTACAACTGCCTCCCAGCCTTCTTTACCATAACCGCCTTCCAATCCGGCGATCGTTAGGGTATTGTTATCAGATTCTGTTTCAGTCGAACAGCCTGCCAACACACCGACAGCCATCAGTGCGCACATACCCATCATGACTAATTTTTTCATAAAATTCCTCCTTGTGTCATGGTAGAACTCCTAGTATCAATATACATGATGTAAGCGCTTAAAAATAGATTTTTATTGCTACAAACTTTATATATATTGCTTTCATATTAAAACGATAACGCAAAAATATTAAATTTTTTTACTGTATCCGTCATAAAAGACATGTTTCTTGCTTGTACCTATTCCGCAGTTCTCGTATAATAAAGAAAAAAGAGGTATTGCTATGAACAAAGAAGTCAATGAAACATCCTTTGCGGACATCCTGCCCGGCACAAAACTGCTTTATGTCAAACATTCCAGTTATGATGCCAACTGGCTGTCTATCCCGCACACGCACCCTTTTACCGAATTATTTTATGTGCTGAGCGGAAAAGGCAAATTCATCGTCAAAGAGGCCTGCTATGATATTTCGGCAGACGATCTGATCCTGGTAAATCCACATGTGCCGCATACGGAACAAAGCACCCGCGGCAGTAATCTGGAATATATCGTCTTAGGCATTGAACACCTGAATTTCTTTGCGAAAAGCAAGTTCGGCGATAATGACTTCGTCCTGCATAATTACTATGACTATAAGCACGAGGTCTTATTTTACTTGAAAACACTGCTGTTAGAAGCAAGCAATAAAGATGAGCTCTCCTCTTTGATCAAGCATGATCTGCTTGAGATCTTGATCTTAAACGTCATTCGTCGCACTTCCGCACGTGTTGAATTGACCTCCGCCAAACAGATTCCACAGGAATGTCTGTTCTTGAAGAAGTATATCGAAGATCATTTCAAAGAGGAGATTACCCTTGATCAGTTAAGCGAAGCCGCCTTCTTAAATAAATATTATCTGGTGCATGCCTTCAAGAAACACTTTGGTGTTTCACCGATCAATTACCAGCTGGAACTGCGGATCGAAGAAGCAAAGATGCTGTTGCAAAATACCAATCACCGCATCATGGATATTGCCAATATCGTCGGTTTTTCCTCACAGTCTTATTTTACCCAGGCATTTCGCCGTTCCACCCATTTATCGCCTAATGCCTATCGCAAGCTGCAAAGACAAGCGGAAGAAAGCTGATACGACTTTTACAAAGATGCTTATAGAAGCAGAAAGAAAAAGACGATCCATCTGAAAGGATATGCCTTAGCATTTCCTCCCTCTCAAATCGACGGGTATCGTCTTTTTTATTTGGCTTTCTTATCCTTCGCCGCTAAACCTGCTCCATAGATAATATCACAGCGCTCATGACCAGATACCAAGACTTATTTTCTTCACGATCTTTTTTCATTCTTCTTATCGTATGCTCCTGCTGCTTATCTGTCATCAAGCGAATCTGTTTCTTCCTCCACATCATCCTGCATCGTCTTTTTCAACAATACCATTTTCCCCGCCGCAACGGCAATGCAGAACAGTCCGATCACGACAAAGGCGATAGGCGTATCACTCAACCGATCGGCCTTCACGATCATAAACACGCCCAGCACCGCCAGCATGCCATGCAGGATCATATATCTTTTATAAGCAGACATCAGTCAACACTGGTTCCGCCGGCAAAGTCTTTGGTAATCGTCAACAGATCCAGATCCTCATCATCACCAACCGTTGCACACAGCAACATGCCGTTTGACTCCATGCCTCTGAATTTAGCCGGTTTCAGATTGGTTACGACGATCACCCGTTTGCCGATCACTTCGCTTGGTTCATAAAACTTCGCTATGCTGGAAACGATCTGCCGCGGCTTTTCTTCACCCAGATCTACTTGGAATACCAGCAGGCGATCCGCATTTGGATGCTTTTCACACGCTTTGATCACACCTACTTTCAGTTCGATCTTTTCAAAGTCCGCAAAATTGATCTGTTCCTTTGCGGCTGCTTCTTTCTTTTCTGCAGCTTTTGCCTCTTTCTTTGCTTCTTTGGCTTTTTCTTTCTGCGCCTGTTTCTGCTCTTCTTCGATCTTTGCCATCATTTCCTTAGCGTCGATACGCGCAAATAAGATTTCCGGTTTTTCACATACATGGATGCCGGTTTCCAACAAACCAAATGTCATATCGCTTGTTTCTTTGGTCTGTAACTGCTTCAAGATCTTTTCCGCAGTTTCCGGCATGAAGCTTGATAACAAGATCGCAGAGATACGAATACACTCTAACAGATGATACAGCACCGTCGCCAGACGATCCTGTTGATCTGCTTCTTTGCCTAATACCCAAGGCGTAGTTTCATCAATATATTTATTGCATCTTCTCAACAGTGCAAAGATCTCATCAATGGCATCACAAACACGCAGCTCGTCCATTTTTGTTTCCACCTTTTTCGGTGTGGCCTTTGCAAGTTCGATCAACTCCTCATCGACTGCTTCTTTGACACCGGGATTGGTAATCAGACCTTTGAAGTATTTATTCGACATCGAAATGGTGCGGTTTACCAGATTTCCCAGCACATTGGCAAGATCGCTGTTTACGCGTTCGATCATCAGTTCCCAAGTAATCGTACCGTCTTGCGCAAACGGCATTTCATGCAGACAGAAATAACGTACCGCATCAACACCGAAATGGCGCACCAGATCTTCCGCATAGATCGCATTGCCCTTTGATTTTGACATCTTGCCATCGCCCACCAGCAGCCAAGGATGCCCAAACACCTGCTTTGGCAACGGTTCTCCCAGCGCCATCAGCATGATCGGCCAGTAGATCGTATGGAAGCGCAGAATGTCTTTCCCGATGATATGCACATCTGCCGGCCAATACTTTTTATATAATGCCCCATGATTGCCATCGGCATCATATCCAAGCGTCGTAATATAATTGCTTAATGCGTCGATCCACACATACACGACATGCTTATCATCAAAATCAACCGGCACGCCCCATTTGAAAGAAGTGCGGGATACACAAAGATCCTGTAGTCCCGGGCGCAAAAAGTTATTCAACATTTCATTTTTACGGCTTTCCGGCTGAATGAATTCCGGATGTGTTTCGATATGCTTGATCAGGCGATCCGCATATTTATTCATTTTGAAGAAATACGCTTCTTCCTCTGATTTCTGCACTTCTCTGCCGCAGTCCGGACATTTCCCGTCTACCAGCTGACTTTCTGTCCAAAACGATTCACACGGCGTACAATACAGCCCCTCATATTTCCCTTTGTAAATATCGCCCTGCTCATATAATTTCTTAAAAATTTTCTGTACTTGCTTTACATGAGCCTCATCAGTCGTGCGCACAAAATAATCATAGGACGTATTCATCATATCCCAGTTCTTTTTGATTTCCGCCGCGACACCGTCCACAAACTCCTGCGGTGTTACATTCGCTTCTTTGGCTTTCTCTTCGATCTTTTGTCCATGCTCATCTGTCCCCGTCTGGAAGAATACATCATATCCTTGTAAACGGCGGTAGCGGGCAATCGCATCGCTTAAAATAATTTCATAGGTGTTGCCGATGTGCGGTTTACCTGATGTATAGGCAATCGCTGTCGTCAAATAATATGGCTTTCCGCATTTTTCACACATACTTTCTCCTCCATTTCTCATGAAAATAAAAAGCTCTCGCCAAAGGACGAAAGCTTCGTGGTACCACCTTTATTCATGTCTGTATAGACACCTCTTGCCTTTAACGCCGGCACCGCGTTTTTTTCTACCTATCGAAAAAACAGCTCCGAGGCCATTTTCCATTCCCGATTGCCACAGATTTTCACCATCCATCTGCTCTCTACGCGCTTTCTGAAATGTACTCTTCTCTTCATCGCTTTTACTTCTCTATTATATAGAAAGATCCAGCCTTTGACAAGGACTTTATCGAAATCACATCTGACAGGTATGAATCGAAAATGATAATGTCTTAATGAAACGAAATTGAATTTGTCCCAAAAGTGATATATGATAAACCTTTCGTGAAAGAGAGGTTAATATGAGAGAGGTTGTATTAAGAATGAAAGAACAATATAAATATGAAATTATTAAAAAATTAGTTGATACCAACGGAAACAAGAAAAACGCTGCTTTGAAATTGCATTGCACGATCCGTACCGTGAATCGTTTGATTCTGTTATATCAGAATGAAGGAAAAGAAGGTTTTATCCATAAGAATAGAAACAGGAAACCTTCTACTACTATTCCTGAAGATACAAGACGTAAAGTGATCGATCTGTATCGTACTAAATATCACGATGCCAATTTTACTCATTTTTCTGAACTCCTTTTGAAGAATGAGAATATTTCTGTTAGTGATTCTACTATTAAGAAATGGTTATTTGATGAAGGGATCCTTTCTCCTAAAGCAAGAAAGAAAACGATCAAAAAAATGAAATCTATCTTGAGCGAACATAAGAAACGATCAAATTCTAAAAAAGAACTGGTTAAGATCGAGGAAAAACTTGAACGCTTAGATAGATCTGATGCTCATCCTCGCCGTCCTCGTTGTGCTTACTTTGGTGAATTGATTCAGATGGATGCCTCTCCTCACCTTTGGTTTGGTGATACCATCTCTCATCTTCATTTAGCGATCGATGATGCCACCGGTATGATCGTGGGTGCTTATTTTGATCGTCAGGAAACATTAAATGCTTATTATCAAATTACCTACCAGATACTCACTGCTTATGGCATCCCTGCTAAGTTCTTCACAGACCGTCGTACTGTTTTTGAGTACAAAAGAAAAAACGCATCTTCTGATGAAGAAGACACGTTTACACAGTTTTCTTATGCCTGTCATCAATTAGGGATCGAATTAGAATGTTCAAGCGTTCCGCAAGCAAAAGGGCGTGTAGAACGCTTGAACCAAACCCTGCAATCTCGTTTGCCTATTGAGCTTAGACTTGCAGGTATTTCCACCATAGAGGAAGCCAACGAGTTCTTAAACTCCTACATAAAAGAATTCAATGACATGTTCTCTCTACCCTTAAATAATACTAAAACAGTATTTGAAAAGCAACCAGAGAACACAAAAATCAATCAAATCTTAGCTGTATTGAGTACACGTAAAATAGACAACGGTCACTGTATACGCTATAAGAACAAGTATTACATACCTGTTACAAAAAATGGAATCAGGACATACTTGAAAAAAGGTACTACAGCCATGGTCATCGAATCCTTTGAAGGAAGTTTATATGTCAATATTCTTGATCAGCTTTTCGTTATGGTAAAAATTCCTGAACATGAAGAACTATCTAAAACTTTTGATGTACAATATGAGAAACCTAAACAAAGAAAGTACTATATACCGCCTATGTCACATCCTTGGAAACATGCTTCTTATCTCAATTATGTGGCAAAACAAAAGCACCGAATGAACGGTGCTAATGTTTGACTTTTTTTGGGACATTTTCATTTTCGCTTGACAGGACTTTATCGAAATCACATCTGACAGGACTTTATCGAAATCACATCTGATGACTGTTTTCATGAAATGCCGTCATCTTCATGGAAAGCGCCTGCCTGCACATCTTTGAAAAACTGTTCTGCGGCTTGTTCAAAAGTATCGTATATCGCAATCTGATTCGCTTTTAACGCACCGACGACATAAGAGTTGAAGCCAACCGTACTTTCTAATCCAAAGGCGCCGTTACGCTTCAAACGCTGATCGCTGAATACCGGATATAGATGGATCTTCGGGTTTTGCCTTTTTTTCTCCAGCATGACACCAAGTGCAGTATGGCTGCCGGTATCACTGTTAGAAAGATCAAAAAATACGACATTTGCCTTGCATTGATGCCGATAGTCTGCCTGATAGATAGCGATTGAATCAGCAGCGCCGTCATTGACCGGCAGTTCGATCGGATTGACGATCTGATAAGGTGTGTCGATCAGATCCAACTCTTTTTTCAAATATGTCCCCTCATAGATACGCTGCTTCGCCTCTGCCTGATTAAATAAGGGGCCTACGATATAAATATAGATCATGTTTTTCCCTGTATATTGCATGTGATCGCTTCATTTGCTTGCATATGCATAACGATGCAATATACTTTTCCTTTCTATCAACCTTTTGCCGGTGATGTGCTTTTGATGATCTTCATTGCCGTTAAGCAAGAATATTGTTAATTTAGGATCAATCACTGAAATAGGCTCATGAGAAGCAAGTTTATCGCTGTCGCGATCCTATCCGTCCTATTTCCCGGGAAATAACAATATCTTTGATCCCGGTTGTTTTATTTCTGCTCTATTGTTTTCTAAGTCTCTTGATCTTTGCTTCCTCATTTCCTGCTTGATTCCTTTTCATTTTCCCGATAGACGATCTTCCCGGATAATATCGTCATTTTTACTTTCCCCTGCATCGTTTGGCCAAGGAAAGGAGAATTTGCGGATTTTGAGACAAAGCTTTGTATTTGATAGTCGGCCTTGGGTTCCAGCAGCACGATATCCGCAGCTGCGCCGACTTGCAATGTACCTGCCGGCAAGTGCAAAAGCGAAGCAGGCTTTGTGCTCATTTTTTCAATCAACTGTTCTAAACTAAGTGCTCCGCTGTTTACCAGATATTCCATGCCGAGCGAAAAGGCTGTTTCAAGTCCGATGATTCCGCTTGGCGCTTTTTGGAATGGTTGTTTTTTTTCTTCCGAGCTGTGAGGAGCATGATCGGTGGCGATCACGTCGATCGTTCCATCCCGCAGTCCTTCAATAATTGCCAAACGATCGCTTTCTTCTCTTAAAGGCGGATTCATTTTCGCCATCGTTCCATACTCCATGATGGCATCTTCTCGCAAAGAAAAGTGATGCGGTGTCGCTTCAGCCGTAACCTTCACTTTTTCCTGTTTTCCTTTTCGCACCAACGCTACGCCTTCTTTCGTTGAAATGTGCTGAATATGAATATGCGCGCCGCTTTCCTTCGCAAGCTTTAGATCTCGTTTTATTATTTCCCATTCCGCTTCCCGCATTGCCCCTCGCAGCCCCATTTTTTCGGCAGTCTTGCCGGCATGGATCCCCGCTTCTTTTACATACTGCGGCAGTTCCTCATGCAGTGAAATCGGCAGCTTTGTTTTCACGATCTGTTCCATTGCCTGCTTCAAAAAAAGCGGATCGGCAAGCGGCTTGCCATCATCACTGAAACAGATCGCACCGGCTGCTTTCAGCGCCTGATAATCGCATAGCTGTTTACCGCCGAGTCCTTTTGATACGCTTGCCGCAAAATAAATATGGGCATCGCACCGCTTCGCTTTTTCATAGAGCTTTGTTAATTGGTTTGGATCGTCAATGACCGGATCTGTATTCGCCATACAGACAACTGAGGTAAAACCACCCTTCGCCGCTGCTTTTGCCCCGCTATCTAAATCTTCTTTATAAGTAAAACCAGGATCACGAAAATGCACATGGATATCCACAAATCCCGGCGCTATCACACAGCCTGCCGCGTCGATCACTTCCTGTTCTTTCTCTGCTTCCAGCTTGCCGATCTTTTTGATCTTGCCATCTTCAATCAGCAGATTGGCATAAGCGCTGATTTGCTGAGAAGGATCGATCACATAGCCGTTTTTAATTAACATGCGCATCCCTCTTTTCTTCTAACTGCTTTCTTTTTTTCTATACGATAACATTTTATCATATTTGACTGAAAATCGTACGCATCATCCATCCGCGTTTTCTATTATTTTGTTTCTAGTTCTTTTATCTGACTCTAACAAACGCACTTATCCGCCAACTTCCGGAAATCCTCCCCCCTAAATACACCAACTCACGATGCATCTATCACTTTTACAGCCGCATGAGCATAACAAAAGGTGCGATATCTTGCATCGCACCTTCTTCGATTGCATTAGTATTGGTCTTTAATTTCCAGCTTCTCTTCTTGATATTCATGATCTACTTTCATTTCATAATGAATCAAAAGAGACAAAATCGCCCGTAATAAAATAATCGCTCCCAGCACGATGATTTCATCCATCGTACGAATGATCACCGTTTTTAATATTTCCGCCCCCATCTTAAACTCCAACCCCAATGCCAAAGCATTGGCTAATTCTAACTTGATCGGATAGCGCCTTGATGTAAAGGAAGAAATGATGTAATGATAAAACGACTTGAACAGTCCGACGCCGATAATGAGAATGCCGGCTATTTCAATCAGCGATATGATTTCGGGGAGCCATATTTCCATGTAATGATGCAACATACTTACATGAATTTTGCGATAGCTTCACTGACCGGGCTGTTGGTTTCCATCTGTCTGATGACTTCACCCAGCATACCGCCTACATGTAATACGGTCATGATCGGCAGTTGTGCTTCTTTGGCACTTTGATCGATCGTATTCGTACAGACAAATTCATTTAATTTGCTGTTGTTTAAGCGTTCGATCGCCGGTCCGCTCAATACCCCGTGCACGCAGCTCGCATACACTGCTTTTGCCCCGTTTTCATAAAGCATATCAATGCCGGAAACCAGCGTTCCCGCCGTATCGACAATATCATCAATGATGATCGCATGTTTTCCATTTACATCGCCGATCAAATTCATCGCTTCTGCCACATTCGGTTTTGGACGTCGCTTATCGATAATTGCCAATGGTGCATGCAGGATCTCCGCTAATTTACGAGCACGCGTTACTCCGCCATGATCCGGTGATACGACGACCACATCATCCAGATTCTTTTCTTTGAAGTAATGTCCGATAATACCGATGGCGGTAATATCATCGACCGGAATATCGAAGAACCCCTGAATCTGCGACGCATGCAGTTCCATCGTCATGATACGATCTGCCCCCGCAACCTCTAATAGATCGCTGACCAGTTTTGCGGTGATCGGCTGACGCGGTTTGGCTTTGCGATCTTGTCGCGCATAACCGAAGTACGGCATGACACAGGTAATGCTGTTGGCGCTTGCACGCTTACAGGCATCGATGCAGATCAGCACCTCCATCAGATTAGAAGAAACCGGATTGCAGGTAGACTGTACGATAAACACATCTTTTCCTCGTACCGACTGGTCCAGTTCTACCATGATCTCTCCGTCTGCGAAGTGCCGTACTTCACATTGACCAAGCGGCAATCCTAACTGGCTGACAATTTCATTCGCCAATGAAACACTGGATGTTAATGCTAATACAATCGTTTTGTTTTTCATGATCTTTTCCCTTTCTCCTATTTGTTTTTATATTTGGTTCCAAAGCCTTCCTTATTGGTCTGTCGGGCTCTGGCAATACCCATATCTCCATCCTCTACACTGTCAGTGATGGTCGAACCTGCTGCCAGCAGAGCGTTTTCCCCTATGGTAACCGGTGCGATCAGATTACAGTTGCTGCCGATGAATGCGCCGTCTTTTACCGTTGTTCTGAATTTATGCTTGCCATCATAATTCACCGTTACCACGCCGCAGCCGACATTGATCTTCTTGCCGAAATCACTGTCGCCGATATAAGTTAAATGCGCACATTTACTGCCATCACCGAAGTGTGAATTCTTAAATTCCACAAAATTACCGATTCGTACATTCTCGCAAATTTCCGTATTGTTACGCAAATGGCTCATCGGTCCGATCGTTGTGCCTTTGCCAACCGTGCTTTCTACGATTTTCGATGAATCGATCACGCAGTTGTCTTCGATGCGGACATTGCGCAAAAACGAATTAGGCAATATTTCCACCTTGCTGCCGATCTTAGATACGCCTTGAATGTGCACATTTGGATAGATTACGCTATCTTGACCGATCTCCACATCCACGTCGATATAAGTATGCTCCGGATCAATGATCGTTACTCCGTTTAACATGTGCTTTTCGTTGGTTTTCCGCTGTAGCCACTTATTGGCCTTTGCCAGATCGATGCGGTCATTACAGCCCATCGTTTCATCGCCATCTTTTACCACCATTGCATTTACACGATACTGTTTACGGTTAAAGATTTCCACTAGATCTGTCAAGTAATATTCTTTTTGTGCATTATCGTTTTTGATTTCTTTTAAGTTTTCAAACAGCAGTTGATTTTTGAAGCAGAAGATTCCGGTATTGATCTCGCGGATCTTCAGCTCTTCTTCGCTGCAGTCTTTCGCTTCTACGATCTTTTCCACCATAGACGCCGCATTGCGTACGATCCTGCCATATCTGGCTCCATCAGGAAGAATTGATGTCAGCACAGTCATTTCATAATCTTTATTTGCTTCAAAAGCAGCTTCGATCGTTTCTTTTTGGATACATGGACCATCACCGTTTAATATGATCGTATCGCCATTCAAAGAAGCAAGCGTCTGTGCCTGCATGACCGCATGGCCGGTTCCCAGCTGTGGTTCCTGCAAAGCATAGGTAACACGATCTTTCAAATATTCTTTTACGCTTTCTGCGCCATGTCCTACCACTACCACGATATGATCTACATGACATTGTTCCAGATTGGTTACGATATGTCCGATCATCGGTTTATTTAAGACTGGATGCATGACTTTATTTAATTCTGATTTCATGCGTGTGCCTTTACCGGCAGCTAGTATAATTGCTGATCTCATAATAAAATATACCTCCAATCTATATTTTATCAAAATCGGTCATAAAATAAAGTCTTATTGCGTTTTTTTAAGAAATCGACGGAGATTTACCAAACAGATATGTTAAAATATCCTTTGAAAGTGAGGTATGTATGGAAAAACGTGTAATTTTCTTTGACGTAGACGGCACTTTAGTAGATGGAGCCACCGGAATCGTTGCAGAATCAACAAAGCAGGCGCTGCAGGCATTAAGAAAAGCCGGTCATATTTTATGCTTGGCGACCGGCAGAGGCATGCGCTCTTTACAGCTGGGTGGCTTTGACAAGCTAATTGACTGGGATGGTTATGTATGCAACACCGGACAAATGCTTTATGATCATGAAAAGAACTTGATTTTTGAAAAATATATTGATGCGAATGCGGTTTATGAGGCACTTGCATTAGCAAAGAAAAATAAGCAGGTCATGCTGTTGGAAGGAAAGGATCATTCGATATTGACCGATGAAGCGGATGATTATGTGATCCAGACGCATGAATTTATCCATGAGGAACTGGAGCCGGTTGCAGAATATGACGGCTTCCCGGTCATTATGATGATGGTGTTTGCGCCAATGGGATATGATTACCAAACATTTGATCAGATCAGCGGCATCCGGGCAATTCCCGGCATGAGCGCTTTTGCGGATATTGTGCTTGATGGTTTTTCTAAGGTTTCGGGAATAGAAGAAATGATGCGCGCTTTGGGGGAACAGGGCTATATTTGCTTCGGGGATTCTTTGAATGATATTGAAATGGCGAAACATGCGGATTATGCGATCTGCATGGGGAACGGGCATGATGCGTTAAAGGCGGTCAGTGATCATGTTACCGGTGGGGTGGATGAAGACGGCATTTGGGATGCCTGTAAAGAATTATGTTTGATATAAAAGCAAAAGAGGTACTATATGGGCCAGAATGTATTATTCCAAAAAGCACAGTATAATTACATAAATGAAAATACCAAATTGCTCACGATCGAAGAAATAAAAGAAGCATTACAACCACTCTGCAAAAAATACCATATTCAGTCTGTAATATTGTTTGGTTCTTATTCTAAAGGAAACGCCACAGGAGAAAGCGATATTGATTTAGTCGTGGAATATGATTCGGATACAAAAGCATTCGTACGAATGGAGTTTATGGATAAAGAGCTGGAAATCATTAATTCGTGTCTAATATGGTGACAACCGCTACTTTTCAAGGAACAGACGTTGACTGGTACATCAAAGCAGATGATATTGTTTTGAAGAACAAGAACGGTCAACCAGCAGGAAATCCACAGAACCATAACCAGCAAGGGAAGAAATAAGATTAGCAAATCTGAAAAGCATTGCCTTTATGATAATATTCTGATAAAATTAGGATAGAATAAATGATATGAAAGGAGTGCTTGAACATGATACAAATTCGCCCTGTTTCTGACCTTAGAAATAAATTCCCAGAGATTGAATCCATTGTCAACAACGGAAGTCCCGTATATCTTACAAAAAATGGATATGGTGCAATGGTCGTACTAAGTCTGGAAGAATATGCCAGTCTGACAGACAGCGTTGAAATGAAACTTGACGAGGCTGACAGACAGGCGGCAGCAACAAATGCAAGACTTTCCCATGAAACAGTTTTCAGTCGTGCAAGGAATGCGGTACATGGAAAATAAATCCTATCAGCTTAGGTATTTGCCGCTTTTTGAACAGGATTTGATCAGTACAGCAAATTATATTACCAATGTTTTGAAAAATGAGGACGCAGCTTTACGTCTGATTGACGATGTGGAAGCTGCTATTTTGGAAAGATTGCACAATCCTATTGCCTTTGAACCGTATCACTCTGCAAAAAAGCATAATTATCCCTACTATCGAATTTATGTAAAAAACTATGTGATTTATTATGTAGTCATTGATGATGTGATGGAAGTACGCCGCTTGATGTACGGTGCAAGGGATACGGACAGACATTTATAACTGAATAGAGCGATCAGAAGCAGTAAATCTTTAAGGTTTGCTGTTTTTTCATAGAAAGGAGATTTTTATATGCAATACTTTCAAAAGCGTGAAAACCTTATCAGAGCGAACGATCAATCACTAGTCTTTCGTTTCTCGGCTGGTTCGCCGCTCCTACTGTTCTGCATTGCGAATATTCCAACAATCCGTTTTGTCTAAGTCTGGCAAAAATCCATATGGCAACAAAACCCATTCATTAAAAGAATAACACGAAACCGCTTCCAATTAAACCCTGCACTTACTATAAAACAACTTATATCATCCCATTCATTTCTTATACAGGATCCATAACAACAGACAAATGCTCCCTCCCAATAAACATTCCATCCAATATAACTTCACAAAGACAAAAATTCCCGCAAGGATAGCAATATAGAACAAAATGATACAGATCCACCCAATCCAAACTGACACATCATATGATTCGTGATCATTCTTTTTCATTGTCCTGCGCCCTCCTTCTCATAGACTGCTTTTCTCCTGTTCTAACTTTTTACAGTCCTTTCGTGATAACTGCATGACCTTTTCCAACTTCGCATCTACCTTAAATCGCTTCTCGCTAAAAAAATCAATATAATAGCGCCCCTGCTTACAAGCCACGATCCGCGCAGCACCATGCAATGGCTTTTCCAACAGTAATTCATGTGCCAAAAAATAACGCTTTTTGACCTGATAAATATAAAAAAGCCTTTTTTCACTTTGTACGATCGAACCGATCCCCAATTCCTCCGGTAAAGACAGTATTTCCTCCCTCTTTGTCATTGCGAGCATCTGAAGATAATCTTCCTCCTTCAAATGATAATAATAACTTCGCATCTTCCCATAAGGAATCTCTATTTTCTTATCGATCATCACATATGAAGATTTTCTCATCCCATATTGCTTCTTGTCAATAAAGTAAAACCTCTTTAAGTTCTTATCCCCGGAAGTACACGCATATCCATAAAATCCACCTTTACATTTATCTACGATCACAAAAGGACGAACCCGATGCCCCGGCGGCACCAGTAACAACTGCTGTTTTGAAATCGGCATCTCACACCAGTATACATCGCCCGCTTCCACCGTAAAAGCAAATCCGCTCTCCTTCGCATACAGTCGTACCAGTATCTCTTCACAGCACCTCATCAGCCACTCTCTGATAAACGCCATATCATTCCCCAACCAGCACCTGTGCAATAATGCTTTCTCTTGTAATAAATAAAATTTTAGCATGTGTCGTCTGTTTGAACAGATCATAAATTCTGCCGGCACTCTTTGTTCCCCTTGCTACTGTATAAATGCTGTTTGCCACATATCCATAGGTAACACCTGCATCGCTGCACACTCTGATCGCTTCATCATCATTCTCATTATCACGTTCCTTTTCCAGCACTACGATCTGATCTACACGAAATACTTCCTTCCCAAAATAATACTGCATGCCGGTAATGGTTATAAACGTTCCATTCATAATGCACTTCTCCTTTCTTTACTTTAATTATATGTCAAAGGCTGTACAAAATTTTGAACACTCACAACATAAAAATATGATACAATGAAAGCGGTGATCACTATGGAAAAAAGTCGTGTCTTATTATTTTATATCTATTCTGTTTTGAAGCAGTACAGCGATGAAACCCATCCGCTTAATTCCACCCAGATCCTGCGTCATCTGGAAATGCAGTATCAAATCCAGATAAATCGCGGTACCCTTTACCATCATATACAAGCGTTGCAGGACTATGGCATTGACATCAAAAATGCGAAATGTATCAACGACGGAAAATATCTTGTCGATCGTCAGCTTGAAAAAAGCGAAGTGTTTCTACTGATCAACGCCATCCACAGCGCCCATTTTATTCCCGCCTCACAGTCAAAACAGCTCATCGAAAAGCTAATGGAAACGCAAAGCATTTATTTCCAAAAAGAGTATCGGTACTTACAGGTCATTCATAATCGAAAAAAAACGCCTAATAAAGCCTTCTTTTTGAATATTGAAGTCATCTTGGATGCGATTGATAAAAAATGTGCCGTAACCTTTTACTATATGCACTATACCGTAGATAAGAAAATGAAATGTGAAGATCAAAAGCTTCATATCGTATATCCGATTCATATCGTAACGGAAAACGGAAATACTTATCTGATTGGTTCTCATAAGCGGCATAAAGATTCCATCATTCATTATCGTGTCGATAAAATTACTCGGATTCAATTACTGGAGCATGATGTCGATGCCACGATCAAACGTGATTTTGACCCCTATACCTATACCAGTACAAAACCGTTTATGTTTGGCGGTGCCATCCAAAAAGTCATCCTGCGTTGTCATCTTTCTATTTTAGACGATGTGATCGATTTATTCGGCAATGAGATCATGATCATTCCTTACCGCAATCAGCCTTATTTCGACGTAAGCGTATCTGCGTCCCGACAAGGTATCATTTACTTTGCCTTACAATACCTGAAATATTGTGAACTTTTAGAACCGACTGATATTAGGGAAGAAATAAAAGAGATCCTTGCATCAAATATGAAAAAGTATCAGGTTTCTTAAAGACGAATACCTGTTGCGTCTGCAATCTTTCAATTATTGGCTTAATTACAGTTTTAGTGAATCTTCTATAGGATTTACAAGTTTTTTTGCACTTATTTTATATTGAGGATGTCGTATCTTCATCACTTGATTTAATCAATATTCTTAAAACTCATTAGAATAATTTGCATCTGTTGCCATCTCATAATCATAAATTGTGAACCGTTATCTGTTATTAGAAATCATCCTAGTTTTGATATAACGAATACGGCATGATTCCATAACACAAACACGCTTTCTGACTATTTTGACATATGTATTATGGAGCAATAAAAGATGAAAGGGGGATTGGATAAATCTGAGCGATTCACAAATGTCTGATGATCGTATCATACAATTCGATTAAATAGTTCAAGGAATATAAGAATAAAGATCAATGGCTTAAATAGGAACAAAAGATAACTGATGTGAAAAAGAAAGGGTGAACATGATGAATCATCATTTGATAGATTTTAGTCAGTTGATTAAAGTGCAAAAGACAGATGATATTATTTCAGATCTGAGATACATTATTGATACATCTCAAAAAAGCGCATATCAGGCTGTTAATGTTGCTTTGGTATATCGTAATTGGTTGATTGGTCAACGAATTGCTGAAGAAGAACTGAAAGGTGAAGATCGTGCTGAATATGGAGCAACACTTATAAGGAAATTATCAAAAAAACTTACAGAACAGTATGGCAAAGGATATACAAAAACAAATCTTTATAGTTTTTACTCTTTCTATAAAATGTACCCAAACATTTTCCACACGCTGTGTGGAAAATCTGGAGCATTACTAAGTTGGTCTCATTTTCGTACTCTACTACAGGTAAAAGATGATAAAGCACGTAACTGGTATGAGAACGAAGCAGTTGAACAAACATGGAATGTTAGAACCTTACAACGTAATATTTCATCACAATACTATTATCGTCTGCTTCAATCACAAGCGAAAGAAGCAGTGATTGAAGAGATGGAACAAATAACTTCAAATTATCAATATGACAAACTAGAATTCATCAAAAATCCAGTAATAGCAGAATTTCTGGGCTTATCTCAAAACACTGATTTTACAGAAACAGATCTTGAAAAAAGCATTATTTCCAATATTCAAAAATTTTTGATAGAACTCGGCAAAGGATATGCTTTTGTTGCTAGGCAACAACATATTCATACTGAGAAACAGGATTACTTTATTGATCTGGTTTTCTATAATTACTATCTGAAATGTTTTGTCCTAATTGATTTGAAAACAGAAAAAGTAACACATCAAGATGTAGGACAGATGGACATGTATGTAAGAATGTATGATGAATCGAAACGCACAGAGGGAGATAATCCGACGATCGGAATCATTCTTTGTACCGATACAGATGAAGATATTGCTCGGTATTCGGTTTTGAAAGGAAACGAGCAGTTGTTTACAAGCAAATATAAACTCTACTTGCCGACTGATAAAGAATTACGAGCAGAAATCGAGGCACAAAAAACAATATTCAAATTACAACACCATCACAAATAAACAGAAAAGACGAATTGCACGCAATCAACACATGATGATTCGTTATCTTTATAAGAGCATATCAAATAGCATGACCGTTTGAAATAAACGCAACTACTTGTCATTTATCATAAGCAAGGCAGCCAGTCTTTCATCAAGTAATTGTGCGATAAACCATTTATTATCTCTATGGATCATTGAACAGGAAACCGTATGCGCACATGATACAAACAAAAAGAGCCATCTTATAGTCAAGTAATCTTGTCCTTTATGACGGCCCTTTTCCATTTTTAACTGTTATGATCGATTCCTTATAACCAACCATTCCCATGATCCAACACTATCGGACTATAAGAAAAACCCTTTCCTTACATTCGTGTTCTTCGCACTCGTATTCAAAACCACCCCGATGATGATAAAGTAAGACAATAACGATGAACCGCCATACGAAATAAAAGGAAGCGTGATCCCGGTAATCGGCAATAGTCCGATTACCATGCCGATATTTTGAATCTGCTGATACAGCAGCATTCCCAGTGTACCGCAAATGATCAACTTGTCAAACTGCCGATCGCTCATGATCAAGATCCGGTACAACCGATAATCCAGAAACAGACATAAACCGACGATAAACAGCGCGCCGATCAGTCCGAAATCCTGCCCGAACACCGCAAAGATAAAATCCGTCTGCGGTTCCAACAAACTCACAACCTCCGACTGCATGCCATGTCCCGTGATCCCGGCAGATCCAAGTGCCAAAAGCGCCGTATATAACTGCTGCCCCGCGCCGATCTTATTATTTTCCGTATCCAGCCAGCCGACAAAACGACGCAGCTTATAAGGATCACCGAACAGATCAGATAACAGCGAAAAGTGATTATAGTACAGATAGAAGAAAACCGCCAGCACCGCCACAAGCAATCCCCCTGCTAAAAACAGCCATTCCCTGCGAATGCCACAGCACGCGATCATCATCGCCAACGCAATCAAGATCACCAACAAAATACCTGTATCCGGCTGAATAAAGATCAGGACAGCCGGTGCCGCCAGCCATTTAATGATCTTGATAAAAAGTTGTATATCACTTTGAAAAGAATGAAATTCCTTATTTTGATTATGCTCGTCAATGACCCCTGCCGTAATGATGATCAACATCACTTTCATAAACTCGCTTGGCTGAAAACTGCCGAAAGGAAATTGAAACCACGAAACTGCTCCATTGACAGGCGTGATAAAAGGCAGATTGAACCCAAGATAAGCATTGGTCAGCTTGCCTACGAACAAAACAGCCAGCATACCCAGAAGGATATAATAGCCAAGTTTCGCCAGTTCAAATAAATTGTCATTGCCAAGATAAAGAATGATCGCCGCTACCACACAACCGATCACAAACCACATCGACTGCTGTATGATGAGCCTTGTTCCCGAAACATCTGCATTCAGCAGCGGAAAAGCAGAATAAATGGCTAACAATGAAGTCATCCCCATTAAAACCACTGCTATGATCAATAAATAATCATAACGCTTCGGTACCTTTACACGCGCAAGAGGTTTTTCCAAACACATTCTCCTTTCTTTTCACTGTTATCTATTATAACATGTATTCCCCTGATTATTTTCAAAAGAATTGCATGAATTTTACCGGAGGCTGCAGGGAAAACGATTTCTATTTGAATCAAGTAAGGATTTCATAGTATAATAAACAAGAAATGAGGTGATGAAGTGTCGAGATGGCATTCCCTGCTTGGACATGTGCAATTTCCGATCAAACTGCTGTTTTTTGCGACGCTGTTGCTGGGGATCGGTTCCGCGATCACAAATCCTGTGATTGCCGATATTCTGTGGCATGTAGAAAATGAAAACCTGCTCCTTTTTGCGGAACTGTTAAAGTATATTGGCGGATTTACCATTCAACTGATTCCCTTTTTCATGTTCATTAAGATCTTATCCCGAAAATTCGCGTCCAATGTGCCGATCATTGTCGGTATTGCCGGATATTTTATTTTCTTGATCGTCGTCATGTTTATCGCGGAAAGCGGTGATCCGGCATATTACTATGAGAGCATTCTGGGAATTGGAATCACAGAGACCATTGACGATGTAACGACCTTTTTCGCTCCTTATCGCATGGGGATCCTGCCGTTATTTATCGTTTATTGGATCGTTTCCTATTCCTATCATAAATCACGCAGTCATCTAATGGAAGGTATGTTCGGCTTTTTGGATCATGATACGTATTCCATGGTCATTGCCTTGCTGTTATGTGCAGGCAGCGCGGTACTGGTCGGCTTTGTTTGGCCATATGTAATTGATCTGATGGAAATATGCTTTGAACTGATTGCGTCAGACACCTCCAATCCGATGAATCTGTTTTATTATGGTGTGATCGATCGCTTCGGTGCGGTATCGGGCATGCAGAATATTTCTCGCAGCATCTTCTGGTTTGGTGAATGGGGTGGCACTTATTTAGATTCTGCCGGTGTAAAATATATGGGAGATGTCAGCGTCTGGACTTATGAAATGACAGCGAAGCTGCCGGCAACGGTCGGTAAGTTCATTACCCCTTATTATGTGATCAATTTATTTTTGATGCCTGCTTTTATCCTTGGCTACTATTCCTTGGTCAGCAGCCGCAAAGATAAACTGCGTTATTTGCCGTTTATCATTTTGGCGATCGCACTGACGATTGTTTGCGGAAATGCGCTGCCGATGGAATTCGTCATGCTGATCTTATCGCCGCTTCTATATGTGGCGTATCTATTGATCGTCGGCATCCTGTATGCGACTTTTTCCTTGCTGCATGTGCAGATCGGCTATTTCTTCCAAGATGACCTGCTTTATGCCAATCCGGGAAGCAGTTTAGACCTGCTGCAATATATTCGTCTGCCGGATCTGTATGATTCCGTCATCGCCTTGCTGATCGTCGGTTTAGTTGCCGCAGTGGCTTTCTTTTTCCTGACCCGCTTTTATTTCAACAAACTTGCTGTGGGTTTATTCAATATGGGAAATGTCGCACAGTACAGCGATACCGTCATACGCGGACTGGGAGGCATCGACAACTTGATCAGCGTCGATCATACGCCGGATAAAATGACCGTGGCTTTGAAAGATCGCAGCTTAGTTGATTTCGATGAATTAAAAGCGGCCGGCGCTTATGTCATCCTAGAATCAAAAGATGGATATTTATTGCGTTTAGGCAACTGTTCGACGATTATCGCACGGGAAATGATCAAGCAAATGGAAGAAAAAGAGCATGCGTCTATGCAAACGATAGAAGAAAATGCCGTCGTTCATTAGAAGCCGTGTTTTCTTTCGATCATTCTATCCATACACATAGGATAAAGAATTCGGGGATAGCTTTGTTGTCAGTCGATCTGACAGCGAATAAGCTCTTCGGATTCTTTTTTATTAGATAAGTTACGCTTTCCACATATAAAAAACAGAAAGATTATAAAAAAAGAGGAAATTTGTTATAATATAGAAGTTAAAAAAGAAAACGTCTGTCAAATCAACAGAAACAGGCAAAGAAGAAATAGAAACGGAAGTGCAAAAGATGCGTAATATAGAACAATATACCCCTATGATCAAACAATATTTGGAAGTAAAAAATAAATTGAGCGATGCGATCGTCTTTTATCGTCTCGGCGATTTTTATGAGATGTTTTTTGAAGATGCACAGATTGCATCAGCACAGTTAGATCTGGTACTGACCGCAAGAAACGGCGGCGTGGAAAAAGTGCCGATGTGTGGGATTCCTCATCATGCCGCAAGCGGCTACATTCAGCGTCTGGTACAAAAAGGTTATAAGGTCGCCATTGTCGAACAGATGGAAAATCCGGCAGATGCCAAAGGTATCGTCAAGCGCGATGTGATCAAGATCGTTACTCCGGGAACGATCATGGATGAAATCAATGATGCCAAAGCAACGGTTACGATTGCCGGCATGTATGATTTTCAATATGGTCTGGCTGTCGTGCTTTGTGAAATGACGACCGGTGAGATGCGGGCACAGATCATTGACAAACAGGCAGCTTCCATCCAAAAGGTGCTTTTAGGCAATGGTGTCAAAGAGGTCGTACTGCCAAAGCACTTCGATAAGAAAGTGGAGAAACGGATTGCCGATCTGCAGATGATCACCATTTCCCATATGGAGAATGAAGAACTGAACCCGGCTTATCAGCATTTATTGGCTGCACTTAACGATGAACGGATCACCAAGGCGTTCATTACCCTGACCAATTATTTAGAAGATACGCAAAAACGCAATGTTTCCCATTTGATGAGCGTAGAACTGGTAAAAGAGGACGATTATGTACAGATGGATTTTGCGACAAAGGCCAATCTGGAATTGACCCAGACATTGCGCAGCAATTCCCGTTCACAGACATTGTGGTCTTTCTTAGATCACTGTCAAAGCGCAATGGGGTCGCGTCTGCTTCGCAAATGGATCGAGTATCCGCTGTTAGATGTGCAGGAAATCAATCGCCGATTAGACGGCATTACTTTTCTTAATGAAAACTTCATTACCAAGGATGAATTAAGAGAGCAGATGAAGCAGGTCTATGACTTAGAGCGTTTATGCGCGAGAGTTGCCTATGGCAGTGCCAATCCACGCAATCTTTTACAAATCATCAAGACCTTAAAAGCGGCGCCGCAGATCATCGCTTTATTTGCGGGATGTGATGCTTATCAAGCATTTCAGCAAGTCGATGCCTGTGAAGAATTATTGAAACTGCTGGATGGAGCGATCGTGGAAGATGCGCCGATCAGCATCAAAGACGGCGGTATCTTCGTTACCGGCTATGATACGGAATTAGATGAAGTGCGCAAGATCGCCGTATCCGGAAAAGACTGGATCTTAGAACTGGAGGCAAAGGAGCGCGAACGTACCGGTATCAAATCATTAAAGATCGGCTATAACCGCATTTACGGCTACTATATCGAAGTAACCAAAGCCAATTTAGATCAGGTAAAGGAAAGCTTTGGCTATGTACGCAAACAAACGCTTACCAACTGTGAACGTTTTGTGACCGAAGAATTGAAAGAACGCGAAGATGCGATCGTACATGCACAGGAAAAAAGTGTACGTTTGGAACAGCGCTTGTTCTTAGAGCTGCTGGAACGCACAAGAGCCTATTTGCCAAAACTGCATCAGCTTGCAGCCGCATTGGCAACGATGGATGTGTTATATGCACTGGCAGTGATCTCCTCTGAAAACGGCTATGTAAGACCGATTTTTCATGAAGGCAGCGCCATTGACCTAGAAGAAGCAAGGCACCCGATCCTAGAAAAAGCGATGAAACAAAAGCGGTATGTTTCCAATGATCTGAAAATGGAAGAAGACTGCAATGTGTTAATGATCACCGGACCGAATATGGGCGGTAAATCGACCTATATGCGGCAGATGGCATGTATTGCGATCATGGCGCAGATCGGCTGCTTCGTTCCTGCACAAAAAGCGCACCTGCCTTTATTCGACAAAATATTTACCAGGATCGGTGCCAGTGATGATATCATGAGCGGCGAATCTACTTTTATGGTAGAAATGATCGAAGCCAATCATGCATTACAAAATGCAACACCGCATTCGCTGATCTTATTTGATGAGATCGGACGCGGTACCTCTACTTATGATGGCATGGCGTTAGCACAGGCAATGATTGAATATATCTGTCATCAGATTCATGCCAAGACATTGTTTTCCACTCATTATCATGAACTGACGGCGCTTGCGCAGCAGGAAACGGGCATTCGCAACGTTCATGTCGAAGTACATGAAGAAGATGAACACGTTACCTTCTTATATCGGGTCAATGAAGGCAAAGCAGATAAATCTTACGGCATCAATGTCGCACGTTTGGCTAAACTGCCGGAAGGCGTGATCGAGCGTGCGAAACGGCTGCTAGAATCTTACGAAATACAAGAACACTCCGCGACCATCAACGCACCGATCTATATTGAAAAGCCTTCTTTGCAGGAAAAACAGCTGCATGATCGCTTAGAAGCCGTTGATGTCAATCAAATGACGCCAATGCAGGCAATGCAGTTTATCGTGGAACTACAGGAACTGTTAAAGAAAGGCGGTGAAGCATAATGGGTATCATCAATCGTCTCAGCGAACAGTTAAGCAATATGATCGCTGCCGGTGAAGTTGTAGAACGTCCTTCCGGCATCATCAAAGAATTAGTAGAAAACAGCATAGATGCGAAAGCGACCCAGATCAGTATCTCCGCCGAGCAGGGCGGCATCCTGTCTTTAAGTGTGGTCGATAACGGCACCGGCATGGATGCACAGGACGCTCTGCTTGCATTTGAACGCCATGCCACAAGCAAGATCAAAGAAAGCAATGACCTTTGGAACATTCATACGATGGGATTTCGTGGGGAAGCACTGCCCTCCATCGCTTCTGTTTCTCATGTGCGTTTGCGAACCAATGATGGAAAAGAAGGAACCGAAGTAGAGATCAAATACGGTAAGCTCGACCATGCATCGCCGATCGGCACACCGCGCGGCACTTCCATTGAAGTCAAAAACTTATTCCAGAAAACACCGGCTCGTTTCAAGCACTTAAAAACACCGCAATATGAATTTTCCTTGATCAGTGATGTCGTGCAGAAATTCGCTCTTTCCCATCCGGAAATCGCCTTTACTTTACATCATGATGGGAAGCTGACTTTTAGAAGCAGCGGCAGCGGATCTTTGCGAGAAGTCATCATGCAGATCTATGGACGCGAAGTGGCGAAAAGCGCCATTTCCTTACAGGGAAAAGATCAGGATTATACGATTGCAGGCTACGCTGTGCAGCCTCAGTATAACCGTGCTACTAAATATTATATGCTGCTGTTCATCAACGGCAGAATGGTACGCTCCTACCGCTTACAAAAAGCGGTTGCCGATGCATATGCACCTTATCTGCCAAAAGATCGCTATCCGATCACCGTCGTCAATGTCTCGATGGACGCGCAGTTAGTCGATGTCAATGTGCATCCTTCTAAATGGGAAATTCGTCTTTCAAAAGAAAAACAATTAGAACGCCTTTTGTTCGATACCGTCAAACAGGCATTGGAAACACAGATCAGCGTACCGGAAGCAAAACCGCGCCGGGAAAAAGAAACGATCCAAACACAGCAGTTTGATTTTACTTATACAAACGCACCGGAAAATACAAGGGTGCATGAAAGCATCAACCAAAGCTTTCAAAAACCACCGTTAGAGGTAAAAACGATGACTTTGGAAGATTTACTTTCTTCCACCCAAATACAAGAACCGGACGTTCCTTATACAAGTGAGCCGGAACATGCACCAGCACCGCTTCCTTCTTTTGCGTCAGACGCCTTGCCTGAACCTGAAAAAGAAAGTCAGCATGCATCTGATGATCAGCGAAAAGATGCTTGTGATCCTCCTGCTTTGAATCAAACACAAAGCACCTCTGATGAAGGATCGAAAGCAGAAAGCAGCGCAAACAAACCAAGTGCCTTTCCACAGCTGCAAGTCATCGGCCAATTTCATAACTGCTATATCATCGCCCAAGGAGAGGCGGGACTTTATATCATTGATCAGCATGCCGCGGCAGAGCGTTTTCATTATGAACAGTTTTCGGAAATGATCTATTCCGGAAAAACAGAGGTACAGCCTTTGTTGCTCCCTATTACATTAGAAGTTCCGCCCCAAGTAGTATCCGCACTGGAACAGTTGAATGAAAAACTGGCAGCGCTGGGGATCCGCTTTGAACTCTTCGGCAATCATACGCTTGTGTGCCGCGAACTGCCGGTATGGCTTCATGATGTTGAAGAAAAGCAGTATTTACAAGATATGGTAGATTTATTTATAAAAGAGGAAACGATCAGCATCGAACAACTGCGCAAAGGCGCCATCGCTTCACTTGCCTGCCATTCCTCGATCCGCTTTCATCGCCCTTTGACCACAAATGAGATGAAACAGGTCATCGCCGATCTGGCTTCCTGCAAACAGCCTTACCACTGTCCACATGGCAGACCTACCATGATCATCATGAGTGAAAAAGAATTGGAAAAAGACTTTAAGCGTATTTTATGATCCTTAAGAAGGAATGATTCAACAGTTTCATCCAGCTCGCCCTAAAAGAAAGGAGGCACAGTGATCGTAAATCATCGCGATCATACAAACCGTTATGGAAGATGCTAAAACAAGGACCCGCCTGCTCTTAAAAGAAAAAGGCATGCAGGCTGTAAGTCATGCAACCGTTATGATCGTCGGCATCGGCGGGGTTGGTTCTTTTGCTGCCGAAGCATTGGCACGCAGCGGGATCGACACTTTGATCCTGGTCGATCATGACATCGTTGCCGAAAGCAATTTGAACCGACAGATCCATGCCGATTATGGAACCATCGGCAAAGCAAAGACCGCGGTCATGAAAGAGCGGATTAAGTCTTACCGCAAAGACTGCACGATCATTTGTCATGACTGCTTTTACAGTAAAGCGATAAATGAACAGCTGTTTTCACAAAAAATCGACTATGTCGTAGACGCGATCGATACGATCAGCGCTAAACTGGAACTGATACAGACTTGTCTGGAAAAAAAGATTCCTTTTATCAGTTCTTTGGGCATGGCAAATCGCCTCGATCCCACCAAGATCACGATCACGACACTGGATCAGACAAGCTATGATCCATTGGCAAAAATACTGCGCAGTCTTGTAAAAAAACAGCGGATCTATGGCAGAATACCGGTCATTTTTTCAACAGAGCAGCCGATCGTACAAAACCGTATCATCAATGCGGATGGAAAGACCCGCAAAGCGAAAATACCGCCTGCCAGTTCATCGTTTGTTCCTCCTGCCGCAGGACTGGCTGCCGCATCCAAGGTCGTTCGGGATTTATGTGAAAATGCTAAGCATCTGCATGAAATCGTCGTAGCAGGCGGCTGTTTTTGGGGCGTACAGGAATATTATCGCCGCGTCAAAGGCATCTTACAGACAAGTGTTGGCTATGCGCAAGGATTTACCGCAAACCCTACCTATGAAGAAGTATGCAGTGATCAAACCAATCATGTGGAAGCGTGCCGTCTCCAATATGATGATCGTCTGATCGATCTTCCTTTGATCCTAGAGCTGCTGTTTCGTATCATTGATCCTACCTCCTACCATGAACAAGGAGAAGATCGGGGCAGTCAATACCGCACCGGTGTTTACTATCTGGATCAAGCGGACGAAGAAACGATCCGCACCTGGATCCAAAAGAAGCAGGCTGACTATCCGTCGCCGATCTTGACCGAGGTGCAGCCGCTTACCTGCTTTTATGATGCAGAGGCGTATCATCAGCAGTATCTGTTAAAAAATCCAAACGGCTATTGCCATGTGGATTTTTCCAAACTGAAAAAGGAAGAACTAAAAACCTCTTGGTAATACACCTGCCGCAAATAAAACCGATTCTTCTATAAAAACTTTTTCGATAAGATCTTTATGCAATATAGAAACAAGAAAAGAAAAACCGGTCTGCCTCACAAAGCATCCGGTTTTTCTTATGCGCGCGATCTATATAAACGGGAAATTCCCTAATAGTAGTATAGCAGGCATTTTTGTTTTTATGAGTAAAATACTGTCGAAATGTTTTTATTGCAGCTTGTTCACAAACGCTCTCACCAAAGCGATGAGTTCAGTTTCCGCACGATCAGCCGCTTCCATCACTTCCTGATGATTGAGTTCGCCTTTCGATAAGCCGGCAGCCTTATTGGTAATCAGTGAGATTCCCAACACCTTCATATCACAGTGTCTTGCAACGATTGCTTCCGGCACCGTAGACATACCGACCATATCCGCACCGATCGTTTTTAAGGCACGGATCTCTGCCGGCGTTTCAAACATCGGCCCCTTAAAGAAACAGTAGATACCTTCTTTCAAAGCGATTTGCAGTTCCTTCGCACATGCTTTTGCAAGCGTGCGCAGCGATTGACTGTAAACTTCGCTCATATCCTTAAAGCGCGGACCGAATTCATCTAAATTCGGACCTCTTAAAGGACTGGGTGCCATAAAGCCGATATGATCTTCAATTAAAGTGATCTGTCCCGGCATGAGATCATCGCGGATACCGCCGCAGGCATTGGTTACGATCAGATATTTTATACCAAGTCTGGCAAACACACGCACCGGCAGAGTTACAATTTCCATCGGATGTCCTTCATAATAATGAAAGCGTCCTTTCATTGCCAAAACCGTTTTCCCTTCCAAGGTTCCGATCACCAGCTTCCCTGCATGTCCCGGAATCGTAGAAACCGGGAAATGAGGAATCTGCTCATAATCCAATACGATCGCATCCTCGATTTGATCGGCAAGCGCTCCCAGACCGGATCCGCAGATGATCGCCAGATCGATCGGTTTTCTCACTTTGCTTTTTATCGTATTTACCGCTTCATCAATTTTTCGATACATAAATTTGCTCCTTTTCTTGATTATTCAGAATGCATGACGATGCTTCTTTCTTTTACAGTATAACAAAACGATCTGCTTTTTGGTAGAAAAAGATATTTTCTGCGCTTTTCGATCAAAAAGGAAGCAGGGGACGGGGTTTTGGTTTTGTTCATTCTTATTTCATGTTATAATAATGAAGATTGCGAGGGATAACATGAAAAAAGGTTTGTTTATCACATTTGAGGGAAATGATGGAAGCGGAAAATCCACTATCAGCAATATGCTGTATGAGTCACTGAAAAAAGCAGGCTATCCGGTCATATTAACAAGAGAGCCGGGCGGCGATCGCATCGCCGAAGCCATCCGTAATCTGATCCTTGATCCAAACAATACCGATATGGACGCACGCTGCGAGGCGCTTTTATATGCGGCCAGCCGTCGTCAGCATCTCATTTCCAAAGTCGTGCCGGCAATAGAAGCAGGAAAGATCGTTTTATGCGATCGCTTTATCGACAGCTCTCTCGCATATCAGGGCGTTGGCAGAGCCATCGGCTTTGACGCCGTATATCAGATCAATCAGTTTGCGATCGACGAACATATGCCCGATCGCACCCTGTTTTTGAAACTATCTCCCGAAGAAGGCTTGAAACGCATTCAGGATCGCTCGTTCAAAGATCGTTTAGATCAGGAAAGCCAGGCATTCCATGACCGGGTTGCCGAAGGGTATCAGCAGGTACTGCGTCAATTTCCAAAGCGTATCCATATCATAGATGCGTCACAAAGCATAGAACAGGTATTTCAGGACTGCTATGAAGAAATCATGGCATTGGTGAAAGAACATGAAAACGGAAATTCGTGATTTACAGCCGATCGCCTATCAGACGCTTACCCGCGCGCTGAAGCAAGATCATTTGGCACATGCCTATTTGTTTCATGGTCCAAAGGGCACCCTGAAAAAAGAAATGGCGCTGTTTCTGGCGAAATCACTGAACTGCCAAGAAACAGAAGCATGCGAAGTGTGTGAAACATGCAGAAGGATCGAAGCAGGACAGCACAGCGATGTCCTTTCTTTAAGCGGAGAAGCAGTCTCCATCAAAAAAGAGGACATGATGAAGCTGCAGCATGAGCTGAACAAAACCGCTCTGGAAAAAAACGGCCGCAAGGTCTATATCATCGAGCGCATGGAAAATGCTACGGCAGAAGCACAGAACGCATTGTTAAAATTTCTTGAGGAGCCCGCAAATGATCGTTTGGCGATTCTTTTGGTTGAACAGCTGGATCGAGTACTGCCGACAATCGTTTCCCGCTGCCAGATCATCACATTTCACCCCTTATCCAAAATAAGCTGTTATCGCAAATGTCTGGAGCTGGGAATGGATGATTTGGATGCTTACCTGCTCTCTGAATTGAATCGCAGTGCACAAGCCTGTATGAATGAAGCACAAAGCGAGTATTATCAAAATGCCCGCAGCTGTTTTCAAAAAACGATAGATGTGCTTTTCGATGGAATTGACGACGCAATGTTGATCTTGCAGTTAGAAGGCTTTTGTAAAAAACAGAAAGAAGAAAAAAAGTGGCTGCACGCTTTGCTGCAGTTTTATCGGATCCTGTTTGAGGACAGTATGAAAGCGCAGTGCGCCTGTCAGGATCCATGGTATCAAAAACAGCTGGCGCTGATCGCACAGAAACGCTTCGATCGCAGCGCTCTGCTGACGATCTTATTGGAAAGTGATGACTTGCTGCTTCGATCGGTAAATGTCGCAATGCTGATCGATCAGCTGATGTATCGTATAAAGGAGGTTCTCTCACATGAATGAAAATAAAAGCCATAAGCCGCAGGAACCGCGCACTTATCGCTATTTCGCATATGTTTGCTTCAAAGATTCTAAAAAAATGTATTCCTTCGGCTGTGATGATGATCATTATCAGGTCGGTGATCAAGTCGTAGTAGAAACCATACGCGGACAGGAACTGGGTACGATCGTAAAAGCATGTACACCGTTCATCGTCAATCAAAACGGCTTGGAAACAAAGCCGCTGCTGCGCAAGGCAACCAAAGAAGATCAGGAAGCGGTAAAGATCAATGAGGAAAAAGCCAAAGAAGCGCTGGTCATCTGTGATAAGCTCATCCATAAGCTGGGATTGGAAATGAATTTGATCGAAGCGGAATATACGCTGGATCGCTCTAAGATCATCTTTATCTATGTTGCCGATGAACGCGTCGATTTCCGAGAATTATTAAAGGAATTGGCAGCTGTGTTCAAGTGCCGCATCGAGCTGCGGCAGATCGGTCCCCGCAACAAAGCGAAGATCGTCGGCGGTCTGGGCAGCTGCGGTATGGAAACCTGCTGTTCTCGCTTCTTGAATGATTTTGAAGTTGTATCCATCAATATGGCTAAAAACCAGTTGCTGGCGCTCAATGTATCGAAGTTAAGCGGACAGTGCGGAAAACTGATGTGCTGCCTGCGCTATGAAGATGAACAATATAAAGAACTGCGGCAGGGCTTGCCGAAAATGAATGCACAGGTAGAATACAAAGGACAACGCTATCGCATAACGAGCATGAATGTTTTGCTTCGTCAGGTCAAGATCGAAAATAAAGAAGACGTGCAGTTTTTAAGCTTTGATGAATTGTGGCCAGATTTAGGCAAGCAAACGAAACAGGAACACACGGCAGCTGCAGAGGAAAACAAACCAAAAGGAACGAAGCGGCCTTCAGCAATGAAAGATGTGACAAACGAAAAAAAGCGTCCTGCGGAAAAAAAGAACACCGTTGAACAGCCAGCCGCTAATCAAAAGCAAAAAGGACAGAGGGAAGAAGGAAAGATGCAAAGCGGGCAAGATAAAACACGGCGCCGGCGTAATCATCAGCATCGGCATCACCATAAACCAAAAGACAGTGAAAAGAAAGGATAAGGTGCTGCCATATGTTTAGACAAAAAAGCTTTGATGAAAAGACAGCAACTTTGTATTTAGTGGCAACGCCGATCGGCAATTTAGATGAATTTACCACACGCGCCATATCTGTTTTGGAGGAAGTCGATGTCATCGCCGCAGAAGATACCCGCAATACGATGAAGCTGTTGAATCATTTTCATATTTCAAAAAAACTGGTCGCCCATCATGCCCATAATGAAAAAGACAGCGCGAAAGGTCTGCTTCGCTATTTGGAAGAGGGAAAAGATGTAGCGGTCGTCAGTGATGCCGGTTATCCACTGATCTCTGATCCCGGCTATGAAGCAGTCAGAACCGTATTAGCTGCCGGATACAGCGTCGTACCGATTTCCGGCGCAAATGCGGCAATGAATGCACTGGTTGCTTCCGGTCTAAGACCGCAGCCTTACTTATTCTATGGTTTTTTGAAAAGCGGAACAAAGGAGCAATGTGAAGAACTATATGCCTTAAAAACGATGCCCTATACGATGATTTTCTATGAGGCGCCGCATCGAATCACAAAAACACTTCAAAACTGCTTAGAAATATTGGGGGATCGCAATATGTGCTTAGCACGGGAATTAACGAAGCGGCATGAAGAATTTTTACGGGGAAGGATCTCAGAGGTGCTGGAGGCAGCGAAAGAATGCAAAGGGGAAATGGTCATCGTCATGGAGGGCTGTTTAGAAAAGAAAGAAAAAGCGATCGACAGCGCGATATTAAACGATCAGATCTCTCGCTATCTGGAAGAAGGATTATCGGCAAAAGATGCGATCAAGCGTGTTGCCAAAGAATTTGGGATCGCAAAAAACGAAGTCTATAAGCATTATTTGAATGAGTGGTCTTGATCAAACAGCATGTGAAAGAAAAGCCGTACACAAAACGGCTTTTTCTATGCAAAATCGTTTCAAAAGCATTAAAAAACGAGGCCTTCACGAGCAGAAAAGTGATGACAAATAAATGAAAATCATTTACATGCAGATAAATAGTTGAATGTTCAACTATCTAGTGCTATCATAGTAAAAGACAGGAGGATTCGACAGATGAAAGACAGTGATATTTTAATGGATACCTCGATCTTATATCGCTGCACCCAAAAGTATTATGACAAATGTCTGGAAGCCTATGACATCAATTTCTCTCATTTGCCGATCCTGATTCAGATTTATGAACATGAAGGCATTGCGATGAATCGCTTAGCAGATATGTGCGGCTATGACAAGGGAACGATCACCAAAAGCATACAGAAGCTCATGCAGAGCAATTATGTCGCAATGGCAAGTGATGAAGCGGATAAGCGTGTAAAGCGTTTATATACGACCGATCAAACCAAAGGAATGATCGCCCAGCTTTATATGGTAAGAAAAGACTGGTGGGAGCATTTGACGCAGGACATGGAGGAGGCGGATATCACTGCTTTTTCCCGCATTCAATCAAAGCTTTGTGAAAATGCACGCAGCTTTGATGATGTAAAGCGAGGATCGCTTAAGCTCTTTGAGATGCAGAAGGTATCATTTCGCGACTATCCCGGCAATCTTGCCTGTGTTCTTTATACCGGCGGCTGTAATTTTCGCTGTCCGTTCTGTAAAAACAGCAACCTCGTCTATGTAAGCGAAGGTCAAAATGAAATCAGCGGCGATACGATCTACTCTTATTTAAGCAAACGAGCAGGTCTGATCGACTGCGTCACTTTAAGCGGCGGGGAACCGCTGATGCACGAGCTGCGGCCGTTTTTAAGCAAGCTGCATGATCTCGGCTACCGGATCAAATTAGATACAAACGGCGCATATCCCGCTTATTTGAAAGAGCTGGTTAGAAACGGTTATGTCGATTATGTGGCGATGGATGTTAAGAACGGGTGGACACGCTATGGGGAAAGCGCCGGCATTGATGATCTTGATTTTCATTTGATCCAAGAAAGCATTGATTTTTTGAAGCAGGGACTCGTCCCCTATGAGTTTCGTACGACGATCGTCAAAGAACTGCATGAAAAAAGCGATCTGCTGGAAATGAAAGAACTACTGCGCGGTGCCAAGAAATGTGTATTGCAGGTATTTGAGGACAATGGGCAGATCATCCAATCCGGTCTGCATCCGGTCAATATGGATACGATGCGCACCTTTCAGGCAATTCTTGCGGAAAGTGTCGCTTGTGTGCAGATCAGAGAAGGAAAGGAGCGTGATGGCATGTGTATGAAGTAATGAAGCGTGACGGCAAGAAAGCGGCGTTTGATATTGCCAAAATTACCGCTGCCATCCAGAAGGCTTTTCAGGCAACCGGCACCAGCATCCATCCTTCGGTCATTGATCTTTTGGCACTGCGGGTAACTGCTGATTTCGACAGCAAGATCAAAAACAACGCCGTTCAGGTCGAGGATATCCAGGACAGTGTAGAGTCCATATTGATCCAGTCCGGCTATCACGAAGTTGCCAAGGCTTATATTCTTTACCGTAAGCAAAGAGAAAAAGTACGCGATATGAAATCGACGCTGCTCGACCACAAAGAGATGATCGACAGCTATGTAAAGGATAAAAGCGCGCTGACACACAACGACGCCACCGCTCCTTTTTCAATGGGAGGTCTGATTTTCAGCAACAGCGCTGCGATCAGCAGAAATTACTGGCTTTATGAGGTGTATGATGAAGAAATCGCCGAGGCGCATCGAAACGCTGATCTGCATATTCACGATTTATCCATGCTGAGTGCAGTAAGCGCAGGCTGGTCGCCGAAACAGTTGATCGAGGAAGGTTTAGATGGGCTTTACAGTGAAGCGAGTGCCAAACCGGCTCGTCATTTGTTTACCCTTTGCAATCAGCTGCATACCTTTTTAGGCATCATGCAGAACGAATGGGCAGGCACACAGTCCATGCTTTCCTTTGACACCTATTTAGCGCCCTTTGTAAAATGGGAACAGCTTTCCTTTGAAGAAGTGAAAAATGCGATGGAAGCATTGATCTACGGCATCAATGCACCAAGCCGCTGGGGCGCACGACTTCCCGATATCCATATTGCGTTTGACTGGCATGTGCCAAAACATCTTGCCGATCGAAGAGCAGTTATCGGTGGGGTTTGTGCCGCGTTTACTTATGGAGAATGTCAAAAGGAAATGGATCTGATCAATCAGGCGTTTCTCAGTGTATTGTTAAAAAAAGACGGCAAGCAAAACCCGTTCCGCTATCCGATTCCTTTTTATCCGGCAGAAGCCATCCTAACAAGCGATCACCCAAACAAACAGCTGCTGTTTCAGCTGATCAAAGAATGCGGCACACCGCGTTTGATCAATGAACAAAATGCAGATATAAAGGCGCTTTGGCAAGGCATGCACGTTCATCAAGCTAGTGCAAATCAGCTTTCTCACGCAGCCGGCGAACAACTCAGCGCCGTGCACAGCGGCTCGATCGGAACGGTTACGATCAATCTGCCGCGCATCGCTTATTTGGCGGAAGATGAAACGGATTTCTATGTGAAGTTAGATAAGCAGATGGATCTGGCGGCACGCGCTTTGCAAATGAAGCGCAGTGTATTAGACAAACTCATGGAAGCAGGCTTATATCCTTATACCAAACGCTACCTGCACAGCTTTGCGAACCATTTTGCCACGATCGGCATCGTCGGGATGAATGAAGCCGGTATTTATGCGAACTGGCTGAAGCAAGATCTATTGCACGAGAAAACGCAGGCGTTTGCGAAAGCTGTATTGACCCATATGCGCGTAAAGCTGATCGGTTATCAAAAGCAGTATGGATGCGCTTTTAATCTGGCGGAAACAATGCAATCGACGTGTCTTCAGCGCTTTGCGAAAAGCGATCGCAGCCGTTATCCGCAAATGGAAAAGGACGTGCATGTAAGCGATGCCTACAGCGCCGGCGTCTTTCTGCCTCCTCATCCGCCTTCCGACCTCTTTGAGCAGATGGATCTGGCAAACACATTACAGCCGCTCTTTACTGCTGGCCCTTTATTCACGATCCATTTAGAGGATCCGCAGACGGATACCGAAATACTCGAGCTATTGGTAAAAAAGGTACTGAAACACTATCGGCTTCCGTATTTTCAATTATCTTTATCCACGCAATGAAATGATAGTTTCTTTACTGAAAACATATCTGAACAATCAAAGAAGCGATCTTTTCACAAAGTGAAGGTGTCTGCCTTCATTTTATCCAACACATTGTAGGAGAAAATTGTAAAATTTTTGAAAATGAAGTTTCCTACTGGAAATCAAATACGAATTTCGTTAAAATATACCTGTTTGTGCAAGAAGATAATCGATTCTGAAAACAGGCAAAATGATCAACTAAGAAAGGAAGAGAATTATGATTACGATGATCCAAAAAAGAGATGGACGTGAAATCCATTTCACCCCGGAAAAAATTACACGGGCCATTTATTTAGCAGCCAACAGCGTAGCATCGCAGGAAGGAAAGGAAGCGGACTACACAACTGCCGAACTTTTGACGACTAAGGTCATTCATTATCTTGAATCACACTTTGACGCGACCCCTAATGTAGAGGATATTCAGGATGCGGTCATTAAAGTGCTGATCGAAGAAGGACATGCGAAAACCGCAGAGGCATACATTTTGTATCGTGATCAGCGTTCTCGAATCCGTAACTCCAAATCCCGCATCATGAAAGCGATCGGACAGATCACATATGCGGATGCCGATGGTGAGGACGGCGATGTCAAGCGTGAAAACGCCAATATTGACGGTAATACCGCAATGGGTACGATGCTGCAATACGGCAGCGCCATTTCTAAAGAATTCTGTATGAATGAAGTCATGAATCCGCTGCATGCGAAAATGCACGAAAACGGCGACATTCATATTCATGATATGGACTTTATGAATATGGGTACTTTGACCTGCTGTCAGATCGATCTGAATAAATTATTTAACGGCGGTTTCTCAACAGGACACGGTCATCTGCGTGAACCGCAGGATATTTTAAGCTATGGGGCATTAGCGGCGATTGCGATCCAAAGCGATCAAAATGATCAGCATGGCGGACAGAGCATTCCATCCTTTGACTACTATTTGGCACCGGGCGTACGCAAAACCTTCAAACGCGAATATATCCGCAATTTAAGCCGTGCTTTGGAAGTGCTGGTCGATGATGAAATCGATCTGAAGGATAGCTTAGAAAACCAAATCAAAGCATGGGGCATGCAGCCGGAAATCGATATGAAACAGGAATATTTGGAAAAGCAGCGTACTTTCTTGCACGATACCTATCATATCGGCAATAAACAAATGGATCTGATCGAGGAATTTGCTTATCGCAATGCTTTGAAAGACACTGATAAAAAGACATTCCAGTCAATGGAAGGCTTTATCCATAATTTGAATACGATGCACTCCCGTGCCGGCGCACAGGTTCCTTTCAGCAGCATCAACTTCGGCACCGATACCAGCAGTGAAGGTCGTATGGTATCGAAAAATCTGTTATTAGCACAGGAAGCAGGTCTGGGCAATGGGGAAACACCGATCTTCCCGATCTTGATCTTCAAAGTAAAAGAAGGCGTCAATTACAATGAAGGCGATCCAAACTATGACTTGTTCAAGTTAAGCTGCCGCGTTTCCGCAAAGCGTTTGTTCCCGAACTTTTCTTTCTTGGATGCACCGTTCAATTTGCAATATTATAAGGAAGGAGATCCGGATACGGAAGCGACTTATATGGGATGCCGTACGCGTGTGATCGGCAACTGCTGCGGACCGGAAATCGTAACCGGACGAGGCAATTTGTCCTTTACTTCCATTAACCTTCCGCGTTTAGGCTTAAAGCACGGTGTGGCATTAAACGGTAAATTCGATGAAGCCGGTTTCTTCCAGGAATTAGATGAGAAAATCGATTCTGTCATTCAGCAGTTATTAGAGCGTATGGCGATCCAGGGACAAAAGAAAGTGAAAAACTTCCCGTTCTTAATGGGACAGGGTGTATGGCTCGGCGCTGATAAGTTAAACTGGAATGATACGTTAGAAGAAGTGATCAAGCAAGGTACTCTTACCGTTGGCTTTATCGGCTTAGCGGAATGCTTGAAAGCGCTGATTGGAAAACATCACGGAGAAAGTGATGAAGCGCAGGCTTTAGGCTTAAAGATCATCGGTCATATGCGTGATCGCATGGATGAGGCGATGAATCAGTATCATCTCAATTTCTCTTTGATCGCCACTCCGGCAGAAGGATTATCCGGACGCTTTACGCGCATTGATAAAAAACTTTACGGTGTGGTTCCGGGCGTTACCGATCGTGAATATTATACCAACAGCTTCCATGTACCGGTTTACTATCACATCGGCGCCTTTGAAAAGATCGAACGAGAAGCACCATATCATGCCTTTACCAATGCCGGTCATATTTCCTATGTAGAGGTGGACGGCGATCCATGCAACAACTTGGAAGCATTTGAAGCAATCGTAAGATGTATGAAAGAAGCCGGCGTCGGCTATGGCAGCATCAATCATCCGGTGGATCGTGATCCGGTCTGCGGATACAGCGGAGTGATCGAAGGACATGTATGCCCGAAATGCGGCCGTGATGAATACAAGAGCGAAATGAAATTTGAAAAGATCAGACGTATTACCGGCTATTTAGTAGGTACACTTGACCGTTTCAATGATTCCAAGGCGGCTGAAGAAAGAGATCGCGTAAAGCATGCTTAGTGTAAGGCTTGCTTCTGATCTGCAAAGAGACAGTATCGTTGATGGACCGGGCTTACGCATGGTGCTTTGGACACAAGGCTGTCCCCATCACTGCCCAAACTGTCATAATCCTCAGACACACGATCCAAACGGCGGTGTATCAGTGGATGTAACACGTATCATCGAGGAGATGAAACAGATCCGTTTACAAAGCGGGCTGACCTTATCCGGCGGTGAACCCTTTGATCAAAGCGCGGCGCTGATTCCGATCGCTGTCTTTGCGAAAGAGGAAATGAAGCTCAACGTCTGGGCATACAGTGGTTATACATTTGAGGAACTGCTGTGTGACAAAGAGAAAAAAGCACTGCTGGAACATATAGACGTATTGGTAGACGGACGTTTCATTGAAGCACAAAAAGATTATCGACTGCGCTTCAAAGGATCCAAAAATCAGCGGATCATTGATGTGCAGCAGTCGCTGGCAAAGCAGCAGGTGATCTTGAGCGCTTATGATGAGGTCAATCAGCATCTTGATGAATAGACCATAAAAGGAACTTCTTTGCATGAGGTTCCTTTTTTGTTATCGTATAGATTTGTGTTCATTAGTAGGTTTTTATAACAGACAAAATAAAAAAACTTTAAGATTTTTCATAAAAGCGCTTGCAGTATCGTTAAAATGCGTTATGATGATAATAGAGATACCCTTTACAGATCTTTCTGTAATAACTGAACAAATCATAATGAAGAAAGGAGGCTTATTATGCTGGGCATCATCATTGCATGTATCTGCATCGCGGTTGTCATCGCGGCACTTTGCATCGGCATTCCGAAAATGGAAAAAGGTTATCGGAATGTTGCTTCCAAGAATAAAAAGTTTGAGGAACAACACCCTTCCTAGAAAGGTACTGCCTTTGTGAAGTAGTATTTCATCATGCAGATAAAGAAAAAGACTTTTCGCAGCCTGATCTTTTGATCGCTTGCGACAAAGTCTTTTTTTATGAACGTATGCTCGTTGATCTTATACGTTTTTATGCATTCTCTTTATGTCATATAAAACGCACATATGATGATCATTTTCTGATCGTAATTTTATCTTCTTTTTCCACATGTCCGATCAAGACGGAACTATTCGGATCATGCCTATGTGTATTTTCTGCTATCTTCGATTCATCATAATTGGCATAACAATAGCGGCAGCGATAGGAACAGGCATTGTAATCGCCAATATCTACGGTAGGCAGGCAGCTGCAGTTTTTCCGTACGCTTTTCCCTTTTTGAAAATAAATTGCCGTATGTAAGCGATCATTCAGATCTGCTTCCGCAAAACAAGGTCGATTTTCGATCCCATATTCCCGCAAATCCATATTTTCCGCACACGTCTGCACCCTGATCTGATGCTTTGCGGCACTGTCATAAAATGCCTTTGCCAGTTCCCGGCAGGCTGCCTCTTTCGGTGCGTACATTTTGATTTGGATCGCATGGCTGCGCATATTGCGATAATCATCTACAAAAGAGATAATGATCGTATCCACATAGCCGCTTAGTTTTTCACACAAAGAAGCAAACGCTTTTTTATGATAAGCAAGCGTATAGCGTTCCGTCAATAAAATCGGATCATAACGAACGATTACCCGTTTTTTTCCCAGTTTTTCAGAAAGGGTGCGAATTGCGGATAAAATCTGTTTTTTATCAGGGACAAACGGCTCTATATCCTGATGATACGGTGTCAATGTAACATGCACCAAAAACGGGAATGGAATCGCATCGAGTTTCTGTAATAACGGCAGGGGATTTTTGGTACAGAATACAATGCAGTCAATATGCTTCTCATCTAAAAGGATACGCGATATTTGATGCTGATCATATGGATTTCTAACATCGACAAAACCGATCTTTAGCCGATTGAAAAACCACTCGGAATAAAAGGCCGGAATGTCACAGCGGCCGCTGACAAATAAGATCATCGCCATCACCTCTTCTATCATTGTATCACAGAATCAAAAAACAGGCGTGTGCCTGCTTATGATCACGAATCAATTATGTTCCTCCTGTTTTTGATCAAATACTTTACGGCGCTTCGTTGATAAGCGCATCAATTCCTTTAACTTTTCTTCATCATCTTCGGCCAGTGCCTTTCTAAGTGATGCCAAAGCTTTCGAAAAAGCATCGATCTCTGCCAAAAGCACCGGCTTATTTAAGAAAAATAACTCGCTCCACAGCTGTTCATTGATCTTCGCAATTCTAGTTAGATCACGAAAACTATCACCGGTATATTCGGCCAGATGTGTATTATCACTTGTATTCATCAAAGCAACCGCTATGATATGCGTCAATTGAGAAAGAAAGCCGATCATGCGGTCATGCTCCTGCAAGGATAATATCGCTGTATGATGAAATCCTAAAAGATGCGCAAATTCTTTCATAAAAGCAATGGCAGCGCTACTGTTTTTTTCTGTTGGTGTAATAATGAAATTGGCGATCTTGAAAATAGAAGGATCACTGAATCGATTTGACGATACTTCTTTACCCGCCATCGGATGTGCACCGATAAATTCCAGATCATTTCGCAGCGCCGCTTGAATAGAAGGGACGATCGCCGCTTTTACTCCGCTGACATCGCTCAGCAGCGCACCGCTTTTGATATATTGCTGATATCGGCTGATCCAGGGAAGGATCGCACTTGGATAAAGTCCAAATAAGATGCAGTCCGCCTGTTTGATCAAAGCGATTACCGTACCTTCATCATCTGTGCATGCTCCTTTTACGATCATCTGTTTTTCTAAAGCGTAGTCGATCGCTTCCTGCTCTTGATCGATCGCAAAGACCGAATAGCCCGCTTTGCTTAATCCCATTGCATAACTGCCGCCGATCAAACCTAAGCCGATGATCAAAAACCGGGTATCCTGTTTAATTTTCATCCTGCAGCACGACCTTTCCTCGGATGCGTTCCAGATCAGCAAAGAAATGCGGATAAGATTTAGAAATTGCCTGCGCCCCGATAATGACACAAGGCTTCTTACAAAGCGTCGTCGCAACTGCTAAACTCATGACGATGCGATGATCATTATGCGCCTCGAGTGCAACGCCGCCTTGATAAGCAGGACTTCCCTTTATCCAGATCTCATCTTCACTGCTGGAAATTTCCACACCTAATTTTTTTAGTTCTGTTTCCATTGCCGCGATTCGATCACTTTCTTTATAGCGCAGCCGTTTGGCATGATAAATATGCGTCATACCTTTGGCAAATGCGCCCAGTACCATTAAGATCGGTCCAAGATCCGGACAGTCGGCTAAATCAATTTCACTTCCCTGTACTTCACCACCGTGAATCACGACATTTTCCTTCGTTTGATCAATGATGATTCCGCTTTTTTCCAATATCGCTAAGATTGCCTGATCTCCTTGCTTCGAGGTGACTGAGAGATTTGATAAAGTGATTCCCTTATGTAACGCTCCTAACACCGCAAAAAACGCAGCCTGTGAATAATCACTTTCCACCCGATCATGCGCCGCTTGATACTGTTGATTTCCTTTGATCATAAAGCGATTGTGACTTTCTCGCATGATCTCAATGCCGAATCGTTTTAGAACATCGATCGTCAATTCCACATAAGAAGCGGATTCAAACGG
>ERZ507065.111-NODE-111-length-75112-cov-6.570247_pt1 | contig 75112 bp, 57 predicted proteins | sample MGYA00513785_ERZ507065 | MGnify/ENA metagenome assembly ERZ507065
CACTCTTTCCCTACACGACGCTCTTCCGATCTTTGCACCGGCCCGCGGGCGCTGCCTTGTTTGTCCTCTTTTGCGGCATATGCCCCCGGCGGCGTGAATATACATGTGTCAGAACACGCGAAAGGGGCGAAACAATGGAACTCAAGGTGTTTAGAGATACCTTATCCACCATGGGCAGCCTGTGGGAGACCAAAGCCGAGCTGCCCATCGAGACCGAACTTCTCATCCCGGACTATCTGCCGCAGGTCTTCAAGATCGTCAAGTGCTTTGTCTATCCCGTCACCCTGCAAAAGCAGGTGACGCCCGGCCGCCTCACGGTGGAGGGCTATCTGCGGTGCGTTGTCTACTATCAGGCGGAGGACGACCAGAGCCTTTGCCAGATCGAGCAGAAAATTCCCTTCACCCGTGCCATGGACCTGCCGGAGGGCCAGCACCAGGGCTATTCCGTCACGGTGAGCGGCGAGGTGGAATACCTCAACTGCCGCGCGGTGAACCAGCGCCGGGTGGACGTGCGGGGGGCCTATGCCCTGTCGGCGCAGGTGTGCGCCCAGAGCGAGCAGGAGGTCATCACCGCCCTGGCGGACTGCGGCGCTGAGCAGAAGCTCATCCCGGTGAACGGGCTTCGCACGGTGGCAAACCTGGATAAGCTGCTCACCGCCGAGGAAGAGGTGACCCTGCCCGGCCAGGTGCAGGCGGTCATCGACATTTCCGGCGTGGGACAGGTGGACGAGGTCAAGGTCATCACCGGCAAGGCGGTGGTCAAGGGCCGCATCCAGGTGGCGCTGACCTACCGCAGCCAGCCGGGCTACCAGCTGGAGACGGTGGAGCAGGCGGTGCCCTTCAATCAGATCATCGACCTGGACAACGCCCCCGAGGATGCCGTCGCCTTTGCCGAGGCCGAGATGATCGGCTGCACCCTCACCGCCGCGGCGGGGCAGGAGGGAGCGGCCACCCTCACCGTCACCGCCATGCTCCATCTGCGCATGGTGCGCCAGGTGGAGTGCTACGTGGTGGCCGACGCCTTCTCCACCCAGTACAGCGCCGACGTCACCTACAAGACGGTCACCGCCGAGCAGCTGGCCGAAACGCTGAACCGCACCGCGGAGGCCGCCGCCTCCGGCCCGCTGCCGGACGAGAACGCCCAGATCATCGGCTGCCTGGTCACGCTGCACCCCCTGGAATGGGTGGCGGCGGAAGGCGGCGGGGTCAGCCTGGGCGGCCGGGCGAGCGCCCATGTGCTGTGCATGAACTCTCTGGGCGAGATCGAATGCTATGACAAATCCTTCGATTACCAGCTGCCCGACGTATGGCCCGGCGCCGCCGACCAGTACCGCGCCGAGTGCTGGCCGGTGGTCACCTCGGCCCAGCCGGTGGCAGCGGGGGGCGAGGTCACCGTGCGGGTCTCCATCCGGGTGCGGGGCCTTGTGTTCCGCCGCACCAAAGAGATGGTGGTGGACTCCATCGCCTGCGAGACCGCGCTGGAAAACACCGAGCCGGACGTGGCCCTGCGCATCTGCTACGCCCAGGAGGGCGAGAACATCTTCGACATCGCAAAGCATTACCATGTGCCCCCGGCGGCCATGATGAAGCTGAACCACCTGGAGGACCTGCAGCTGACCGCGCCCGCCCGGCTGCTGGTGCCCATGACTGTTTGAAAGGAGGCCGGCGTATGGAAAGCAGCAGCGTATACAAGGACATTGCCGCCCGCACCGGCGGCGACATCTACATCGGCGTGGTGGGCCCGGTGCGCACCGGCAAGAGCACCTTTGTGAAGAAATTCATGGAGGAGCTCATCCTGCCCCGGCTCACCGTGCCCTCGGTCAAGACCCGCGCCCGGGACGAACTGCCTCAGTCGGCGGCGGGGCGCACCATCATGACCACCGAGCCCAAGTTCATCCCCGAAACGGCGGTGACGGTGGAGCTGGAGGGCGGCGGCAGCTTTAACGCCCGCCTCATCGACTGCGTGGGCTACATGGTGGAAGGGGCCATGGGCCACGAGGAGAACGAGAAGCCCCGCATGGTCAAGAGCCCCTGGTTCGAGGAGGAGGTGCCCTTTGACGTGGCCGCCGAGACCGGCACCCGCAAGGTCATCCGGGACCACTCCACCATCGGCCTCGTCATCACCACCGACGGCTCCATCAGCGACATCCCCCGGGAAAAATACAAGGAGGCCGAGGCCCGGGTCATCGCGGAGCTGTGCCAGATCCACAAGCCCTTCGTCATCCTGCTCAACTGCGTGGACCCGGCAGGGGAGCCTGCCCGCCGGCTGGCGCGGCAGATGGAGGAGGAATACGGCCACACCGTTCTGCCGGTGAGCTGCGTGGACCTGGACGCGGCGGCCATCGACCGCATCCTGCAAAGCGTCCTCTATGAGTTTGACGTCAAGGAGATCGCCTTCGCCATGCCCCGGTGGATCACCATGCTGGAGCCGGACCACTGGCTGCAAAGCGCGGTGTACGCCGCCGCCCAGGACTACGCCGCCTCCATCACCCAGATGAAGGATGTGGCCGAGGGGGCCGCCGCCCTGGAGTGCGAGTATCTCAAGAGCGCCCGGGTGCGCAGCATGCAGCTGGCCACCGGCAAGGTCATCCTGGAGCTGGAACTGGAGCCGGACATCTTCTACAAGGTCCTGGGCGAGACCACCGGCCTGGAGATTTGCGACGAGGCCAGCCTGATGCCCTGCATCATCGGCCTTGCCAAGGCAAAGCGGGAGTACGAGAAGATTCGCAGCGCCATCGAGCAGGTGGAGGCCACCGGCTACGGCATCGTGATGCCCACTTTGAACGAACTGCATCTGGAAGAGCCGGAGATCGTGCGCCAGGGCGGGCGCTACGGGGTGCGCCTGCGGGCCAGCGCCCCCTCCATCCACCTGCTCAAGGCCACCATCAACACCGAGATCTCGCCCATCGTGGGCTCCGAGCGCCAGAGCGAGGAGCTGGTGATGAGCCTTCTGCAGGACTTCGAGCAGGACCCCATCAAGATATGGGAGTCCAACATCTTCGGCAAGAGCCTGCACGAGCTGGTGAACGAGGGGCTGCAGAACAAGCTGCTCCACATGCCCCAGGAGGCCCGCGCCCGCCTGCAGGAAACGCTGGAACGGGTCATCAACGAGGGCTGCTCCGGCCTCATCTGCATCATCCTGTAACGGGCCGCGCCGCCTGCCCCGCGTTCCATTGAAAAAGGCCGCCGCCCGGCGGCCTTTTTTCCGTTGCCCCGCGCTCTTGCGTCCCGGCGGGCGTTGATGATACAATCAGAAAAACGGGCAGGGGAGGCGCTGCGCATGGAGAGCTTTTTCTGGGACTACCGCCTGAACGCGGAGTTCCCATTTTCAGTGCTGGACTACACCGTGACCGACAGCCTTGCTGGCGGCGCGCCGCGGCTGCACTGGCACAACTATTACGAGCTGGGCGTCTGCACGGCGGGGGAAGGCGCTTTCTGTTTTGAGGACCGCCGCTGTGATTACCGGGCCGGCGACATCTTTCTGGCCAACGACATGGAGCACCACGGCGCGGCCCGCGCCCCCGGGGCGGACACCCGCTTCCGCTTTTTCCTGTTCCTGCCGGGCCTTCTGCTGGACGGCGCGGGGGAGCGGGGTGCCGAGTATCTGCTACCCTTTCGATGCGACCCCGCCCACAGCTGCACCCACATCCCGGGCCAAAGCGAGGCGGGCAGAGCCCTGCGCCCCCTGCTGGACTCCCTTTGGGAGGATGCGCTGTCCGCCCGCAGCGGCCGGCAGCGGCTGATACGCGCCCGGCTGCAGCTCATCCTGGCGGAACTGTGCAGCCGCATGGAACTGGATGAGAAGGGCAGGGCGGAGGGCCTTTCCGGCTATCTGCGACTGCGCCCGGCGCTTGCCTACATCGACGTCCACTTCACCGAACGGCTCACCCAGCAGGAGGCGGCGGCCCAGTGCTTTTTGAGCGAATCCCGATTTCGCCATCTGTTCCGCCAGGAGATGCATATGAGTTTTCAGGAATATGTGAGCAACCTGCGCTATCTGGAAGCGCGCCGCCTCATCGCCGCCACGGCCATGCCCATCGCCGCGGCGGTGCGGGAGGCGGGCTTTTCCAATCCCTACTATTTTTACAAGATGTTCCGGCAGGCGGAAGGCGCGACCCCGCGGCAATGGCGCGCGTCACTTTCCGAAACATCCGGAGAACAGCCGGATAAGATATAAACCGAGTCGCTTTTGACATTTCGCCCTTTTCTGCACAAGTGTACAATAAAAACAGAAACCGTCACCATTTTGGCTTGATTTTGTACGACTTGCGAAGAAAAGGAGTGACCTGTATGCCGCACTACGAACATCTGTTCACACCCATCCAGATCGGCAGCATGACGGTGCCCAACCGAATCTGCCATGTTCCCACCGACGTGAGCTCCTCCAACGCCGACGGCTCGGTGAGCGAGCGGGACATCCACCACCACAGCCAGATCGCCAAGGGCGGCGCGGGCCTCATCATCGTGGGCGCCACCTCGCCGGACGGCCAGACCGGCCGCCCCACCGTGACCGGCCTCGTGGCGGACAGCGACAGCTGCATCCCCGGCCTTGCCCGCCTGGCGGAGGGCATGCACAAATACGGCGCCAAGTGCGTGGTGCAGCTGCAGCACCCCGGCCGCCAGTGCGCCGTTCCCCGCTACAACACCATGTCCGCCACCGATATGGTGGTCAAGCTGCCCTGGAGCGCCGGCCACGAGATCGTCTATGAGAACGCCGAGGAGAAGGGCAAGCCCGTGCGCGCCATGACCACCGAGGAAGTGGTGGACATGGTGGACAAATTCTCCGAAGCTGCCTGGCGGGTCAAGCAGGCGGGCTTCGACGGCGTGGAGCTGCACGCCGCCCACGGCTATCTCATCTCCCAGTTCATGTCGCCCTATCTCAACAAGCGCATCGACCGCTGGGGCGGCAGCTTTGAAAACCGCATGCGCTTCCCGCTGGCCATCATCTCCTCCATCCAGAAAAAGTGCGGCAGGAATTTCCCCATCCTGGTGCGCTACTCGGCGGACGAGTGGGTGGAAGGCGGCCGCGAGCTGGAAGAGAGCGTGCGCATGGCGGTGGAGTTCGAGCGGGCCGGCGTGGCCGCGCTGGACCTGAGCCAGTGCATCCAGGAGAGCCCGGGCGCGGGCTTCGACCCAATGTATTATCCCGAAGGCTGGACGGTCTACGCCTCCCAGGCGGTGAAGAAGGCGGTGTCCATCCCGGTCATCAACAGCCACACCTTCCGTAACCCGGACTATTGCGACCAGCTGGTGGCCAACGGCGACACCGACATGATCGGCCTGGCCCGCCAGCTGCTGTGCGACCCCTACTGGCCCATGAAGGCCTACATGGGCAAGCCCGAGCAGATCCGCCGCTGCATCTCCTGCCTCACCGGCTGCTGGCAGGAGAGCATGATGGCCAAAAAGGAGATCGGCTGTGCCATCAACCCAGCCTGCGGCCACATGGAGTTCGACGACCTCAAGCCCGCCGCCGCGCCCTTGAAGGTGGGCATCGTGGGCGGCGGCCCTGCCGGCATGGAGGCGGCCCGCATCGCCACCGTCCGGGGCCACAAGGTCACCCTCTTTGAAAAGACGGGCGAGCTGGGCGGCGCCATCCTGGGCTGCTGCATGGCCCCCGGCAAGGAGAAGATGAAATGGTACGCCGACTGGATCCGCGGCCAGATCAAGGACCTGAACGTGGACGTGCGGCTGCACACCAGCCCCACCGTGGAGCAGCTGAAGGAGTTCGACGTGGTGCTCAACGCCACCGGCGCGGTGAGCTATATGTGCCCGAGTGCATCGGCGCCGAGCGGGTGGTGCCCTTTGAGGAGGCCATCGCCTGCCCCAAGGTGACCTGCCCCTTCCATCCGAAGGACCGCAAGATGCGCAAGACCGGCGAAAAGGTGCTGGTCTGGGGCGACCACTACGCCGCCGCCGACACCGCCGCCGCCCTGGCGGGCATGGGCAAGGACGTGACCATCGTCACCGACAAAAAGGAGTTCGGGGCCAGTGTGGAGGTCATCCACATGTACGTGCTGCGCAAGCGTTTTGCCCAGACGGACGCCGAAGCTTTGCACAGCGAGCCCTTCAAGTACCCGGTGAAGGTGTATGAGAACAGCACGGTGTACAGCATCGAGGAGGGCAAGGTGGTGCTGATGGATAAGAACTTCCAGCGCACCGAGCTTGCCATCGACGACGTCATCACCTGCAACACCCGCTCCAACACGGCGCTGTTCGACGAGCTGATGGCCGCCGGCGTGCCGGTGGTGAACGCGGGCGACAGCAAAGCCCCCCGCAACCTGCACGCCGCCGTGATGGAGGGCGCCACCTTCGGCCTGAAGCTGGAGGAGAGCGTGCTCATGAACCCCAACCACAGCGTGGTGGACGACCTGCCCGCCGACGTGCGCGGCCAGCTGCTGCGCTGAGCGGCTTCAAAACAGCACAAACTCCCCGGGGCCCGGGCGGCCCCAGGACGTTCAAAAGGGACCCTGCACGGCGTTTTGCGCCGGGCAGGGCCCCTTTTCCGTGTGTGTGTGCCGGGGCGGTTTTTGCGGGCGTCGGCGGGCAAACTATAAAATGTGGATTGATTCTCAAGGCCGGATGTTGTAAAATATAACAAAACAATGAAGAAATAAACGTGTCCCGCCGGCTTACATTGCGCCCTCCTTGTTCCGGCGCTTTTGGCCTGCCTTGCGGCTGCGGACCGATGCTAAAGAATTGGTGATGGTTTTGAGCAAAACCTTTTCCCGGCTGCTCAGCCGGTTCCGAAAACAAATATTGATCGCCTTCGACATTCTGGTGATCTCCCTGGCCTACATCGCGCCCTGGGTCATCATCAACGGCCGGGCCGATTACCAGCGATATTCCAGCCTGCTTGTAGCCAGCTGGTTTTTGTTTGTCAGCTGCTTCGAGATCGTCTATGCCCTCATGGGCGTCTACGACAGCCTCTGGCGCTATGCTGAGATCGTGGAGTTCTTCCGCCTGTGCGTTGCCTCCATCATCGCGGTGGCGCTGTTCGGCGTGACTTCCTTTTTCATTTTCAAGGAGACCCGGGTGCCCATCTCCGTCTACTTCCTCAGCGCCCTGTTCGCCGTGGCCCTCACCCTCTACTCACGTTTGACATACCGAATGTACAGGAACGTCAAGCTGGGCAGGCAGGGCAAGCGGCTGGCGCGGCGCACCCTGCTCATCGGCGCGGGCGACGCCGCCAGCACCCTGCTCCACGAGCAGTATAAGGCGGCCAACCCCGATATGAACATCATCTGCTGCGTGGACGACGCGCCGGAAAAGCAGGGCCGCTACATCATGGGCGTGCAGATCATGGGCACCACCGAGGACATCCCCGAGCTGGTGGAGCGCTGCGAAATTGAGACCATCCTGCTGGCCATCCCCACCATGGACGAGGAGAACCGCCGCCGGGTGCTGTCCATCTGCAACCGCACCAAGTGCAACGTGAAAATTTTGCCGGACATCGTGAAGATGATCACCGACGGCGAGGACCTTGCCAGCCGCATCCGCGACGTGAAGGTGGAAGACCTTCTGGGCCGGGACGAGGTGCAGCTTTCCAGCCTCATCACCCAGCTGGTGGGCGGCAAGCGCATCATGGTCACCGGCGGCGGCGGGTCCATCGGCTCCGAGCTGTGCCGCCAGATCGCCAGCTGCAAGCCCGCGATGCTCATCATCGTGGACATCTACGAGAACAACGCCTACGCCATCCAGCAGGAGCTGCGCCGCAAATACGGTGACGAGCTGAACCTGGAAGTGCTCATCGCCTCGGTGCGCGACTCCAAAAAGATGGACGCTCTGTTCAGCCGCCTGCGCCCCCAGGTGATATTTCACGCGGCGGCCCACAAGCATGTGCCTCTGATGGAGGACAGTCCCGAAGAAGCGGTGAAGAACAACGTCTTCGGCACCTACAACGTGGCCGTCAGCGCCGACAAATACGGCGCCGAGCGGTTCGTGCTCATCTCCACCGACAAAGCGGTGAATCCCACCAACGTGATGGGCGCCACCAAGCGCGTGTGCGAGATGGTGGTGCAGGCCATGGCCCAGCGCAGCAAGACCCGCTTCGCCGCCGTGCGCTTCGGCAACGTGCTGGGGTCCAACGGGTCGGTCATCCCCCTGTTCAAGGACCAGATCGCCGCGGGCGGCCCGGTCACCGTCACCCACCCGGACATCGTGCGCTATTTCATGACCATCTCCGAGGCGGTGAGCCTTGTGCTGGAGGCCGGCGCCATGGCCAGCGGCGGCGAGATATTCGTCCTGGACATGGGCAAGCCCATGCGCATCCTGGATCTGGCCGAGAACCTCATCAAGCTCTCCGGCTTCATCCCCTACAAGGACATCCAGATCGTGTTCACCGGCCTGCGCCCCGGCGAAAAGCTCTATGAGGAGATGCTGATGGACGAGGAGGGCCTGCGCAAGACCGACAACCGCAAGATATACATCGGCGCGCCGCTGCGGCTGAACAACCAGACCTTCTTCGACCACCTGATGGCCCTCAAGCAGATCGCTTACAGCAACAACAGCGAGAATCTGGTGCAGGCGCTCACCGATATGGTGCCTACCTTCCACCATCATCGCGACGAGATCGGCATGGGGGAGGGCTGAGAAAATGTATAAACGTTTTTTTAAACGCGCGCTGGACTTTTTGTGCAGCGGTCTGGCCATCCTGTGCCTGTCCCCGGTGCTGGCGGTCATCGCGGTGTGGGTCAAGGCCTCGTCCCCGGGACCGGTGCTCTTCACCCAGAAGCGGGTGGGCAAGGGCAAGACCTTCTTTAAAATTTATAAATTCCGCACCATGCGCACCGACACCCCCCACGACATGCCCACCCACATGCTGGAAAACCCCGACGCCTTCATCACCAGCGCCGGGCGCTTTCTGCGCCGCACCAGCCTGGACGAGCTGCCCCAGATCTTCAACATCTTCCTGGGTCAGATGAGCATCGTGGGGCCCCGGCCCGCCCTCTGGAACCAGGACGATCTGGTGGCCGAGCGGGACAAATACGGCGCCAACGACTGCGTGCCCGGCCTCACCGGCTACGCCCAGGTCCACGGGCGGGACGAACTGCCCATCCCCGTGAAGGCGGAGCTGGACGGCTATTATGCCAAAAACCTCTCCTTTGCCCTGGACGTGAAGATATTCTTCCGCACCATCGGCAGCGTCCTGCACCACGAGGGCGTGGTGGAAGGCAAGCAGGACAACTGAAAACAGAAAAAGAGCCGTGCATGCTGCACGGCTCTTTTTGTTTGGTCAGTCTTTTTCATCCGGCGTGGCCAGCGCACCCAGCACCAGGGCGTAGATGTCGCTGCCATGTTCGATGAAGGCGTTTTTTGCCATCTCGGCGGTCATGGCGTCGGGCAGAAGCACCTCCAGCCCGAACAGCTTGCTGCCCATCTCGGAGATGGAGCAGCGCACCGCGTAGCCGTCGCCGGTCTTTTCCACCTCGGCCTTGTGCTGGGCGGCCTTGCGCGCCCACTGCTGGGCCCGCACCGCCGCGCGCACCGCCGCCTCCCGCACCGTGCGGGGCAGCAGGTCGATGCTCAGCTCATCCGCCACCGCAAGGCCCTTGGGGGTGATGCGCCAGCCGCCCGCTTCGTCCACGGTGGCAAGGCCGTTCTCCTCCAGGTCCGCAAGGCCCGCGCTCAGCTCAAAATAGTTCACCAGCTGCTCGCCCAGCAGCGCCTGCTCGATCTCCGCGCGGGTGAGGGGCGCCATGGGGGCCACCGTCTTGATGAGATAGCACAGCAGGATGCGGACTTCGGTGTTCTCGGTCAGTCCGCCCGGTTTCACGCCAAAGGTAAAAGCACTTCCGGCCATCTTCTCACTTCCTCCTCGGGGTATTTCCAGGAATTATTATAGTGAAAATCTCCCGCTTTTACAAGGCCGCCGGGCCAAAATCCGTCTCGATGCGTTTTTTGCTGCCCGGCGTGGAGTAGACCCAGTGTTCCAGCCGCCCCTCGGTGATGAAGTAGCGGGGGGCAAAGAACAGCGGCCCCGCCAGCTCCCGGTTCACGATGACCAGTTTTATCTTCATCTTTTCGGGCAGAATACTCTTGATGAAAACGCTCACCGGCTGGCCCGGGCGCAGGCCCTCGCACCGCTCCGCAAGGCCGGCCAGGTTCGGGGCCAGCTCGATGAACACGCCGTAGCTCTCTACGCTGCGCACCAGCCCCACCACCGTCTCGCCGGCATGAAAGCGGTCGGCGTTTTCCTGCCAGGTGCCCAGCAGTTCCCGCAACGTCAGCACAAGGCGGCCCCTGTCGTCCCGGCTCTTCACCGCGCAGATGAGTTGCTGGCTCACACTTACCCGGTCCGCCGGGCTCTGGATGCGGGAGACGGACATGCAGTCGATGGGCAGAAGGGCGCTGATGCCGCAGCCCACGTCGCAAAAAGCCCCGAAGCTTTCCAGATGGGTCACCACGCACGTCACCAGCTCGCCGGGCAAAAGCGCGTCCAGATAGTCCCTCTGGCAGGCCTCCTGAGCCAGCCGGCGGGAGAGCAGATATGCGCCGCCTGCTTCTTCGGGCAGGGCGGTGATGCGAAAACAGGTGGGCCTGCCCACCCGCGTCAGCAGCGCCACGTCCCGCACCGCGCCCTCGGCCGCACCGGCGGCGCATTCGCCGTGGGGCATGCGGGCGGGGTGGCCCGCCAGTTCGAACACCAGCTGCCGCTCCCGGTCATAGGCCAGCGCCGTGCTCTCCAGGATGCTGCCGTCCGCAAACGCCTCGGCCAGCTGGCTCTCGGTCATCCGACGCGCGTCCCGGCCCTTGCCTTCGGGGGTATATTCCACCATCGTTTCCATCCTCACTTTAACTGGTTTTGTCCGCGCCGCACCGGGAACAGACCCCCGGCGCGCGTTTTTAAAAAATATATGCGGGCGGGGCGGGGGATATTTGCAAAACCGGCGCAAAGGTATATAATATTAAATTGTCCCCGTCTGCAAAGGCGGGGCGGACAAAATGCAAGGGAGGGCCGGCCTGTGGATGTGCGCGTGGGCGACCAGATACTGACGAAAAAGCCGCATCCCTGCGGCGCGGCCTGCTTCGACGTGCTGCGCGTGGGCATGGATTTCAAAATTCGCTGCACCGGCTGCGGGCGGGAGGTCATGCTCCCCCGGGCCAAAATCGAGAAAAACATCAAAAAGATCATCCGCCCCGGCGAGGAGTAGCGCCCCGTTTTGCTTTTAAAACGCAAAACGGAAAGGAGCAGACCCCATGCTGGAACAGCTGCGCAGGGTGCGCCGCCGCTACGACGAGGTGAACCTCTCGCTGCAGGACCCGGTCATCCTGGCCGACGGCGGGCGCTACGCCGCGCTGATGAAGGAGTATAAGCGCCTCACTCCGCTGATGGAGGCGCTGGACGAGTACGAGCGGGTCTGCGCGGAATGCGCCGAGGCCCGCGCCCTGCTGGACGAAGGGGGCCTGGAGCCGGATTTCCGGGAGATGGTCCAGACCGAGTACAGCGAGGGCAGGCAGAAACAGGAAGAGCTGGAACAGACCCTGCGCATCCTGCTGCTGCCCCGGGACGAAAACGACGACCGCAGCGTCATCCTGGAGATACGCAGCGGCGCCGGCGGCGAGGAAGCCGCCCTTTTTGCTGCCAGCCTCTGGCGGATGTACGGCATGTACGCCGCCTCCAAAGGCTGGAAGTGCGAGGTGCTGAACCTCAACGAGACCGAGCTTGGCGGCATGAAGGAGATAAGCGTGTCGGTGCAGGGCGAGGGAGCCTACAGCCGCCTCAAGTACGAGAGCGGCGTCCACCGGGTGCAACGGGTGCCCGAGACCGAGACCCAAGGCCGCATCCACACCTCCACCGTCACGGTGGTGGTGATGCCCGAGGCCGAAGAGGTGGACGTGCAGCTGGACCCCGCCGATTTGAAGATAGACACCTTCCGCTCCTCCGGCGCGGGCGGCCAGCACGTCAACAAGACCTCCAGCGCCATCCGGGTGACCCACCTGCCCACCGGCATGGTGGTGGAATGCCAGGACGAGCGAAGCCAGCACAAAAACAAAGATAAGGCCCTCAAGGTGCTGCGCAGCCGCCTGCTGGCAGAAAAACAGCAGGCACAAAAGGACGCCATCGACGCCGACCGGCGCAGCCAGGTGGGCACGGGCGACCGCTCCGAGCGCATCCGCACCTACAATTTCCCCCAGGGGCGGGTCACCGACCACCGCATCGGCCTCACCCTCTACAAACTCGACAGCGTGATGGACGGCGCGCTGGATGAGCTGCTGAACGCGCTCATCACCGCCGACCAGACCCGGCGGCTGCAGGCCGCCCAGGAAAAGGAAGCAACACTATGAAAACCATTCTGACAAAGGCCGACGAGGCCTCGGTGAACAAAGCCGCCGAACTGCTGCAGGCAGGCGAGATCGTGGCAATCCCCACCGAGACCGTCTACGGCATCGCCGCCAGCGCCTTCAACGGCGCGGCGGTCAAAAAGATATTCGAGGCCAAGGGCCGCCCCCAGGATAACCCCCTCATCGTCCACATCGACCGGCTGGAAATGCTGGAGGGGCTCGTGTCCAGCGTGCCCGAAGGCGCAAAGGCGCTGGCCCAGGCCTTCTGGCCCGGCCCCCTCACCATCATCATGCCCCGGGGCCCCAAGGTGGCGGACGAAGTCTGCGCCGGGCTGGACACCGTGGCCATCCGCATGCCCAGCCACCCGGTGGCCCGGGCGGTCATCGCCGCCAGCGGCCTGCCTCTGGCGGCACCTTCGGCCAACCGCTCCGGCGGGCCCAGCCCCACCATCGCCCAGGACGTGATGGCCGACATGGACGGCCGCCTGCCCCTCATCCTGGACGGCGGCGCCTGCGGCGTGGGGGTGGAGTCCACCGTCATCACCCTGGCGGGGGAGCAGCCCATGCTGCTGCGCCCCGGCTTCGTCACCAAGGAGCAGCTGGAGCAGGTGCTGGGCTGCGAAGTGCAGCTGGCGGGCGCGGTGCTCCACAAGCTGAAAGAAGGGGAGACCGCCCGCAGCCCCGGCATGAAGTACAAGCACTATGCCCCCAAGGCCCATGTGACCATCCTGCGGGGCGATTTCGACGCCTACCGCAAGTATGTCTGCGACCACGCCGGCCCCGGCGTGTGGGCCCTCTGCTTTGACGGCGAGGGCGAGCAGCTGCCGGTGCCCTTCATCAGCTACGGTGCCAAAGAGGACGACGCGGCCCAGGCCCGGGAGCTGTTCAGCGCCCTGCGCCGCCTGGACGAAAAGGGCGCCGGGACGGTCTATGCCCGCTGCCCCCATGTGGGCGGCGTGGGCCTCGCGGTCTACAACCGGCTGGTGCGGGCGGCTGCCTTCGAGGTGGTGGAACTGTGAAGATCATCGGCATCACCGGCCGTTCGGGCAGCGGCAAAAGCGCCGTCTCCGCCCTCTACCGCCAGCTGGGCTACACCGTGGCGGATGCCGACCTGGTGGCCCGGCAGGTGCTGGAACCCGGCTCTCCCTGCCTTGCAAAACTGGCGGAGGCCTTCGGTGATGATTTGCTCACCCCCGAGGGTACGGTAAACCGGCAGCTGCTGGCGGACCGGGCCTTCCGGGACGAAGAAAGCACCCAAAAGCTGGTGAGCATCACCCACCCGGAGATCATCGCCCGCCTGCTGGCCGCCGCCGGCGAGGCGAAACGCAGGGGAGAGGCGCTCTTCTTCGTGGACGGCGCGGTCATCGTGGGCGCGCCCTTCGAAAAACACTGCGACGCCATCTGGCTGGTGAGCGCGCCCTACGAACAAAGCGTGGCGCGCATCCGCAAGCGGGACGGCCTCACCCGGCGGCAGGCCCGGGCGCGCCTTGCGGCCCAGCTGCCGGTGCGCACGCTGCGCAAAGCCGCGGCGCGGGAGATACGCAACGACAAGGACTTGGAACATCTTCACCGTCAGGCACTGGCGGCATTGGAGCAGGAGAAAGGCGGTGCATGAGTGGCAAAAAAGCTCACAAAACGAATTTTATGGCTCGTGGTGCTCGCGGCGGTGGTCGTGCTGGCCGTGAGAGGGCTGCGGGAGGGCCTGCACAGGCTGGACCTGGCGCGCTACCCTTTGAAATATACGGAATACGTGGAGAAGGAAGCCGTGGCGAACGGCGTGGACCCTCTCCTTATCTACGCGGTGATACGCACCGAGAGCGGCTTTGACCCCGACGCTGAATCCAGCGTGGGGGCACGGGGCCTGATGCAGATCACCGAGGTCACCTTCGACTGGATCAAGAGCAAAATTGCCCCCGGCGAGGACCTCACCTTCGACGACCTCTACGACCCGGCGGTGAATATCCGTTTCGGCGTCTATTATATTTCCGCCTGCCTTGAGCGGTACCACGGCGACGTGTCCACCGCGGCGGCGGCCTACCACAGCGGGTGGGGCACGGTGGACGGCCTGCTGGAAAGCAGCGACTACTCCGCCGACGGCGAAGTGCTCCACACCTTCCCTTATCAGCAAATGGGCCTGTATGTCACTAAGATAAACCGGGCCTATGAACGTTATCAGGCTCTTTACGGGGCCTGAAGAAAGCGAGGATCAGTTATGAGCAAAGAAATGACCGAAGGCCAGAAGCTGGCCGAACAGCTGCTGTACACCCGGCCCCACGCGGCCGAGGCCGGCGAGGAGCTGAACAAGGCAGCGGACGAATTCTGCGAGGGCTACAAGGCCTTCCTGGACAACGGCAAGACCGAGCGGGACGTGACCACCTACACCGTGAAGCTGCTGGAGGAGAACGGCTACGTTCCCTTCGTGCCCGGCACCAATTACGCCCCCGGCGCAAAAGTGTATCTGAACAACCGGGGCAAGAGCGTCATCGCCGCCACCATGGGCCAGAAGCCCCTGAGCGAGGGCGTACATATGAACATCGCCCACACCGACGCTCCCCGTCTGGACATCAAACCCAACCCCCTGTATGAGAACAGCGAGCTGGCCCTGCTCAAGACCCACTACTACGGCGGCATCCGCAAGTATCAGTGGGTGGCCATGCCTCTGGCGCTGCACGGCGTCATCTACAAGGCGGACGGCACCCAGGTGAACGTCTGCATCGGCGAGGACGAAGGCGACCCCGTCTTCTGCATCACCGACCTGCTGCCCCACCTGAGCGCCGACCAGAACGAGCGCAAGCTGAACGAGGGTGTGAAGGGCGAAGAGCTGAACATCGTGGTGGGCAGCCTGCCCTATGCCGACAAAGAGGTCAAGGACCGGGTCAAGCTGCTGGCTCTGAAGCTGCTGAACGACAAGTACGGCATCACCGAGCGGGACTTCATCACTGCCGAGCTGGAGGCCGTGCCCGCCTTCAAGGCGAAGGACGTGGGCCTTGACCGGGGCCTCATCGGCGCCTACGGCCACGACGACCGCGTGGACGCTTACCCCGCCCTCATCGCCGAGATGGAGACCAAGCTCCCCGTCTACACCACCGTCTGCGTGCTCACCGACAAGGAGGAAATTGGTTCCGAGGGCGTCACCGGCCTGAACAGCATGTATGTGTTCCACTTTGTGCAGCAGCTGTGCAAAGCTCAGGGCGCGGACGACATCCTCTGCTTCCAGAACTCCAAGTGCCTGTCCGCGGACGTGACCGCCGCCTTCGACCCCACCTTCCCCTCCGCCTTTGAGGCGCAGAACAGCACCTTCGCGGGCAAGGGCGTGGCCATCGCCAAGTACACCGGCTCCCGCGGCAAGGGCGGCGCCAACGACGCCTCCGCCGAGCTGGTGAGCTACTTCACCCGCATCTTCGACGCCGCCGGCGCCGTGTGGCAGATCGGCGAGCTGGGCAAGGTGGACCAGGGCGGCGGCGGCACCGTCGCCAAGTACGTGGCCTCCCACAACATCGACACCATGGACGTGGGCGTGCCCGTGCTGAGCATGCACTCGCCCTTCGAGCTGGTGGCCAAGATCGACGTCTACATGGCCTACAAGGCTTTCAAGGCCTTCAACGACAGCGCCGAGTAAGCCGCAAAAAAATCTTCTGGTTTTCTCGAAAAAGAGGGTTGACATTCCCCGCAGGGTTTGCTATAATAGCAAAGCAGTCGCGAGACTGCAAGCCCGTGGGGGTGTAGCTCACTTGGGAGAGCGCTTGAATGGCATTCAAGAGGTAAGGGGTTCGATCCCCCTCATCTCCACCACAACAAACAAATCCGAACCTTGTGCCGATTGGCGATGGGTTCGGATTTGTTGTTTATACGGAATAAACAAAAAAAGGCGCTTTTGATAAAAAGGCGTCTTTTTGCTGTAGATTAAGCTGTCCATAGACAAAACTATGGAACGACTGTACAATAAAAGAAAATGGCCAGATATCTTGAAAATAACAGGTATACAGAGCGGAGAGGTAAGCCATGAGTGTTTTGATCGACGACAGTATCACAATCTATGAGGCGCTTGAGAATATCAAAAACGGAAAATATGTTATGCCTGCATTTCAAAGGCAGTATGTTTGGAGCATGGAGCAGATAGAAAAACTCTGGGATTCTATCCTGCTTGATTATCCGATTGCGACCTTTTTGTTTTGGCATGTGGATGACGACAATGTGAGTTGGGATACATATTTCTGCAATTTTTTGTCGGAAGTCACTTTCGACAGCAGAAAACAGGCCGATAGCGTGAACTACGAATTGAGCAGTATCAATGTAAATTTGACCGACACAGCTGTTCTGGATGGCCAGCAGCGGCTGACATCGCTGTTTTTATCGCTTTACGGTCAGGCGTATATCCGGCAGAAACACGCAAGAAAGAAGATAGCCGGAGGCACCGTAGTCAAACTTCTCATCGAGCTGAATAAAAACAGACTGGCTGTGGATGAAGAAGAGTACAACAGCAAGAAATTTGATATCCGGTTTGCCGAAAGAATTGGAAAATTGAGCCCGACCCAATTTGAAGTCAAAAACATTTTAGACCCGCAATTCCGAGAGGACAGCACAAGGGAACAGGCCATCGAAAAAGCAATCGTCAATGTGCCGCCGGAAAGCAAAGAGTATGCACGCGGCATACTGAACCAGTTATACCGTAAAATTTTTGTAGAAAAACTGATTCGCTATACAAAGATTAAAGATATGAAACAAGACGATGCGTTGGAGATGTTTGTCCGCTTTAACAGCGGCGGTAAAGCATTGAAAAAGCACGAGATCACCATGTCGATTTTGGAAGCCTACTGGCCAAGTGCAAAGACTGAATTCGGAAAGGTTCTGGAAGGTCCTTATGCCGGGTTTGGAACGGATTTTATTGTACGGGCCGCCCTCATGCTGTACGGTGACGTTGTGAAATCCAACATCAACAAACAGATAGCGGAAGATTTAAAGAATCACTGGCAGGAATTTAAAAAGGCGCTCCGAAACTTGGAAACTGTGTTAAAGAGCATGAAAATCGAGGTCAGCCGCTTTGCCAACAGCTGGAACGTGTTGTTGCCTATCATTTATTTCATATACTACAACCCGGAATATGAAGAGAATCTGGAAGGCATCCGGGCCTATTTAGTCCGGGCGGTTTTGTTCACCTATTTCCAATCCGGCACCACCAGCAAATTGCAGCAGATGAAGAGTAGTATCAACAGCTACAACTACGAAATAACTGTTGATATGATGGAGAATCAAATAAGCGACCTCCGTGCGACCGATGGGAAAATAGACGATATCCTCAATGCCGAAAAAGGAAGCCGTGTGGCAGGAGAGGTATTGTATTTCCTGGGATTAGATTGGATCAATAAAAATTACAAATACGAACAGGATCATTTACATCCCGATGAAAGATTCAACAGAACAAATCCGGTTTCTGTCCCGATGGAAGAGTGGAACAAATGGAGAAGCAATCGCAACCGTCTGCCCAATCTGCATCTTCTTGAAGGCAGGCAAAATGCCAGCAAAAATGACATGCGGCTCGTGGATTACTACAACGATATGAATGATGAGCAAAAGGCTGTGTTCCGCAAAGAGGCGCTTATTCCTGACGGCGTTTCGCTTGAACTGGAACATTTTGGAGAATTTTATGAAAAGCGTAAGGCCCTACTAATGGATAAGATTCGGCAGTTACTTGGCTAATTGTTTGTACTCGTGTCAGGCACAATACGAACGGCTTCTTAAAAGGAGTGCCCACTGGCAATCCAGATAAACAAACTTAGCGCGTTGAAAAGGAGCTGGCAATCCACATGGATTGCCAGCTCCTTTTCATTCTCCGCAAATCCCCTCAATCACCGCCTCCTGCCCGATCATCCAGCTGATGAACTGGCTGGCAGGCAGTTTTTTCTCCTTGACTTGCTGTTTACGAATCAGCGCCTCCTTGCGGAACTCCTTCAATGCGGCCTGCGCCCGCCCGATCTGTTCGGGTGGTGCGCCGGCCTTTTTTAGTTTGGTGATGCGGTTGTACCAGAACATATACTCCCGGTCGTAAGCCTGCTCGTAGTCCTTGCCCTTGGCCCGACCGTCGAACTGACGCTTGGCGGCCTTTCGGCTGGCTTTGCGACAGCGGTCGCTGCACAGGGTGTTGCGGGCATCCGGGCCGAAGAAGATGCGCCCGCACTGGCTGCACCGGCGCATGAGCAGCCCGGCGTCCAGAATTCGTTGGCGGTAGTAAATGAGAGCAGACCGCAGGGATTCCTTCACCACGGCGCACTCAAAGGGTGTTTGTCCCTGGGGGTACCACACTTCCAGCTTTCCGTCCCGCCGGTCGTTCCAGACGGGGATCACCGGCTTGTCCCGGAGCCAGTGGACCATTTCCGGGGTGTATTGGCCAAAAGGCAGGGTCAGCAGCTGGGCATAGTCCCGCAGAGCCTGGGCCGCCTGTTTGCTGTCACGGCCCCGGCGGCAGCGCAGATACATCTCCCAGATCTGAATGGCCGCATACCAGGCGGCAGCATTGGTGCCGTTGCCTTCTGCCTGCTGGGAAAGAAGCTGGGCGGCGGCCTGCTCCCGTTCTTCCCGCTGGGAGCGTTTCTTTGCCGTCAGAGCGTCGGAAAGGGCCCAAATGGCCTCCGTCCAGCCCTCGGCGGCTGTCTGCCCGAACTCACACCAAAAGGCCCCCAGCGGGCGGGTTTGGGCCAGAAACAGCGGACGCTCTTTGCCTCGCAGGGCAGCCTCCACATCCTGTTCTTCTCCCATCCAAAGCTGTTCTTTCCGGCCCGGTACATCCACCCGAAGGGCCAGAACAACAGGCCCCAGAAGCGGTTCCTTGGTTACAAAGGCGTATCCTTCCATGTATCCTCCTGTGTATCTTCTCCTGTATGCTGTGCTTTTATGGGAATTATAATTTAGCAAAAATATGATTACTTACAGTATACCCCAAAAGCCTTGAAATTGCAATTCCCGGATGCTATACTGGGAACACGAATTTTCTGGTCAAACAGTCTCATGGAGGGGGACTATAGGGGGTGGCAAGCTATCGCTTACCACCCACCTGTACCGACTGGGAAAGAGGAATATGCTTACAGGAAAGGAGGGGTGCCTGCCACCGAGGTCATCAAGACAAACCAGACAGAGCAATTGCCCAAAACGGCGGTGGAAAGTCTGGCCCGCGCATTGCTGCCGCAGATGCGAGCCTACTTTGCCAGCGACGAAGGACAAGCCGCCCTGAAACAGTGGCGTGCAGAACGGGAGCAGCAGGGTTGAGAACTCCGGCCGTGCTGGGAAGGGTATTCCTTCCCAGCCGGTACTCTTTTGCATAGATTTGGCAGAAAAGGTTGTGCAGATTGGTGATAGCTTTCAGCGGGTTCCTGTGGTACTGTGTTGAACTGAAAAGCCGTCCCATCTGCCGCGACTGATTTTGCTAGCATAGCGTTTGGATATCCACCAAACGCAAACCTTGGGGCGGCGCCCCAAACCCCGCAAGTGACCAGAAGGAGGAATGCCAATGAAAGCAGTCATCTACGCCCGATACAGCAGCGACAACCAGCGGGAGGAAAGCATCGAGGGACAGCTGCGGGAATGCAAGGAATACGCCGAGCGAAACGGCATCCTGGTATTGCAAAGTTACATCGACCGGGCCCTATCCGCTAAGACGGACAACCGCCCGGAATTTCAGCAGATGATACGGGACAGCGCCAAAGGGATGTTCGATACGGTACTGGTCTGGAAGCTTGACCGTTTCGCCCGCAACCGATATGACAGCGCCCACTATAAATCCCAGCTGAAGAAAAACGGGGTGCGGGTCATCTCTGCGACGGAGCAGATTTCTGATGGCCCAGAGGGCATTATTCTGGAGTCTATGCTGGAGGGCATGGCGGAATACTACTCGGCGGAACTGGCCCAGAAGATCAATCGAGGGCTGCGTGAAAATGCACTCAAGGGGAAAAACAACGGTGGCAGCATCCCCCTTGGATATCGCTTAGGGGAAGACCGCCGCTTGCGAATCGACCCGCTGACTGCGCCGGTGGTGCGGGAGATTTTCCAGCGATACGCAGACGGCGAAACAGTGAGGGAAATCATCGAGACCCTCAACGAGCGCCATCTGCTGACCAGAAAGGGCCATGAATTTCGCATGAACAGCTTCAATCGTCTGCTGAAAAACAGAAAGTACATTGGCGAATACCGGTACAAGGACGTAGTGATTCCTGATGCAATCCCCGCCATCGTCCCTAAAGAGTTGTTTGAAAGGGTGCAGGAACGAATGAAAAAGAACCAAAGGGCTCCCGCCAGGGCAAAGGCCGAAGAAGAATACCTGTTGACGACCAAGCTGTTCTGTGGGCACTGCGGCCGGATGATGATTGGAGAAAGCGGGAAAGGCCGCAACGGCACCATCCACCGCTATTACAAATGCGGAGCAGCCAAGAGGCGGCAGGGCTGCCACAAAAAAGCCGTTAAGAAAGACTGGATCGAGCATATCGCCGTGATGTACACCATTCAGCGGGTGTTCCAGGATGACCTGATTGCTCAGATTGCAGACGAACTGGTGGATCTGCAAAATACCGAGGACAACTCCCTGCCCTTGCTCCGCCGTCAACTGGCCGACACCGAACGGGGCATCGAAAATATGCTCAATGCCATCCAGCAGGGCATCTTCACCAGCAGCACCCGCCAGCGGCTGGAGGAACTGGAGCAGTTGCGTGACAATGTGAAAGCCAGCATCCTGCAGGCAGAACTGGAACACCCACAGTACAGCCGGGAGGATATTATCGAGTGGATCTCCCGGTTCCGCTATGGCGACCCGAACGACAAAGCCTACCAGCGGCAGATCATCGACATCTTCCTCAACTCCATCTACGTGTTCGATGACAAGCTGGTCTTCACCTACAACTACAAGAACGGCAGCCAGACTGTGAGTCTGTCCGATATTTTCGCAGCCTTCGGTTCGGATTCCCGGTCCCGTACTCCACCACAAAGCACCAATCGAAAGATTGGTGCTTTTTCTTTTGCTTCCGCGGTTTTAGGCGGGCCATTGACTTGCCGGTGCGCCCCCGGCCCGGCCGTCGAGCTGGTGTTCGGCGACTGTTTGGCGGGTGCCGTGTTTGCAGCCGGCTGCCGGGTGTGCTATGATAAAACCAGAAGCGCCGTCTTGGCACTGGGAAAGGGGCCGTGCAAAATGGAAGAAAAACGTCTGCAAGAACGGCTTCGCCGCGCAGTGGTGCTCATCGTGGCCGCAGGACTGCTGCTGCTTGCCGCCGGGGAAGGGGTGGCGGCGTTTTTGGCCCGTTCCATGGTCGAGGTCACCAAAGACCAGATGCGCGCAGAGACCGATGAATACAAAAACCGGCTGGAAAAGCAGATGAGTTCGGACTATCAGATCCTGACCACCATGTCTGGCTTTCTCGAGTTCAGCAATGTGGACGAGGCCGAAAACTTTGACGAGATCCTGAACGAGGCAAACCTGCGGAACGATTTCGTGTCCATGGCCTATTTCCCGCTGAACGGGTCTGGCGTTGCGGCCGTTTTGGGCCAGCCGGTGCGCAGCGATGTGGAACTGGCGGAGATGCAGCCGGAGGTGCAGAAAGTCGTGGCCCAGGCCTGGCAGGGAGAGATGGCGCTGTCCGACCTGGTCCAAAGCGAACTGACGCAGGAGAAAATTTTCATTTACGCCATCCCGGTGAGCCGGAACGGCGATACAGTGGGCGCATTGATCGCCAGCGATCAGGTGGAGATATTCTCGGACATCCTGAGCGGCGACACCGTGCTTTCCGGCAACGGCCACATCCATCTGCTCAACTCCAAGGGCGAACTGCTGATCCATTCCCGGAACTCCGTTGTGGAGGAATCGGTGGCTTCTATCTATGAAGAGCCTTATTTCAGCGGTCAGAAAGCGGAAGAAATTCGGACAACCCTGGCCGCCGGGGAAAGCGTCTATTCCTCCTTCCGCTGCGAGGGCCGCAGCTATCAGGCGCTGTTGGAGCCGGTGGGCATCAAGGATTGGTATATGCTCTGTGTCAGCCGGGTGCAGGAAGCAAGCGGGCTTTATCGGATCGTGACGGTCATTGCGGTCACCTTTGCGGCGCTGCTGCTGTTGATGGTCATACTGCTTGTGTACGGCTATCGCCTGACCCGCCGCAACGACCGGGAGCTTCGCGATCTGGCTTTCCACGACGCCCTCACCGGCGGCGACAATCTGCGCGGCTTCACTTTGAAGTTGCAAGAAGCCCTGAGCCAGCGGCAGGATGTGAATTTGGCGGCGCTGGACGTCCGTCAGTTCAAGTTCATCAACGAGATCTTTGGCCGCGAGCGGGCCGACAAGCTTCTTCGCCACATCCATCAGCAGCTGCAGGCACGGCTGGAGGAGGGGGAATTCTGCTGCCGTGACAGCGCCGACTTGTTCTATGCCGTGTTGCTGAACACCGACCCGGAGCAGGCTGCCGCCCGGCTGCGGAATATCATGGACGAGGCTTGTGCCGCTGCCCTGCAGGACGCGAACAGTGACTACCATGTCCTGCTTTATGCCGGAATGGTGGCGGCGCCGCAGTGCGCCGCGTCCGGGAAGGTGGACGATGTGCTCACCCATGCGATGTTCGCGCTGGAGCGGGCCAAGGGCACCAGCTGCAACTCGGTGTGGACCTACGACACAGAACTGCATAAAAAAGAAGAAGTGGCGAACTTTGTGGAAAGCCACATGCACCAGGCGTTGCAAAACGGCGAGTTCCGCATGTATCTGCAGCCCAAGATCGACCTGACCAGCGGCAGGCTGGGCGGCGCCGAGGCGCTGGTGCGCTGGACCACCGGGACCGGCCGGATGCTGTATCCCGACCAGTTCATTCCGCTGTTTGAACAGAACGGATTCAGCGTTTCTCTGGACCTGTATATGGTGGAGTGCGCCTGCAAGCAGCTGCGCGCCTGGCTGGATCAGGGCATCCAGCCGCCGCCCTTGTCGGTGAATCAGTCAAAATTGCTGTTTTTCGAGGCGGACTATATCCAGAATCTGGAACGGCTGATCGAACGTTATCAGATCCCCGCCTCCTGGATCACGCTGGAGATCCTGGAGGGCCTGGCGCTGGAAAACGCCGGGGAGCTGAACTCCCGCATCAGCCAGCTGCAAGCCATCGGATTCCGCATCTCCATGGACGATTTCGGCAGCGGATACTCGTCGCTGAACACCCTGAACAGCCTGCAGATCGACGAGCTCAAGCTGGACCGGGGCTTCCTCATGGAGGCGGCGGACAAAAACGACCCCCGCTCCAGGATCATCATGGAACAGGTGGTGCGGATGGCCAAACAGCTGGGGATCTCGGTGGTGGTGGAAGGCGTGGAGACCCGGGAGAACGAGGCCCTCATCCGATCGCTGGGCTGCGATTTCGGCCAGGGCTACTATTACAGTCGCCCCATCACGGTGGAAGAATTCACCGCCCGCTATTGGGGCGAGCCGAAGGACGCCCCGCGCGGCCCGGCCCTGTGATAACCCGCGCCCGGGCCGCTGCGAGAATGCGGCGCCGGGCCTTCGGAGGCAGGGGCAGGTGAAGGTTTGGTGACATCTTCTCCGTGCCTCTTGCATAACGGCGGGAAAAAGGGTATTATAATAGTTACCACATGGGCCCGTAAAGGTTTCGACGGGGAGTGTGAAGTGCGAGCAGCGGGTAGTGGATGGGGGCCACACTATAAACGCCTCCAAAAAAATAGCTAACAACAACAAATTAGCTGTCGCTGCCTAATTAAGGCAGCTGTCCTGCCCACTCAAGCGTCGTGTGGGGCCAGGGCATCATTTAGACGCTGAACGTGAGCCGCCTCAAGCTTTGCGGGCGGCCATGACCTCATGAAGCTACCAATGCGGCGGCCTGTTTGCCGGCCTGCCGCTGCGGGAATGTTGTAGACAAACTGCACCTGGAGATACTCTCGCGGATCGCTTTTCGGACACGGGTTCGATTCCCGTCGGGTCCACCACAAAAAAGAGTTCAGCCGTTTGGCTGGGCTCTTTCTCGTTCTGCTCAAAAGTTCAGCCGCCCGGCTGGGCTTTTTTGTTTTCCCCCTTGACTTCTTCGCGAAAATCCATATAATGAAATTAGAATAATTCTAAAAAATGGTGCTGATAACTGTGACGAAGTATGCGAAGAAGATTTTGGAGATCGTGGAGCAGTCCCGCAGCCACATGACGGCGGAGCAGATCTTTATGGAGCTGCGCCGCACCTATCCCACGGTGGTGCTGGCCACTGTATACAACAACCTGAACCGCCTGTGGCAGGATGACCTCATCCGCAAGGTGTCGGTGGAAGGCACGCCCGACCGTTACGACCGCATCCAGCGGCACGACCATCTGGTGTGCAAGGAGTGCGGCAAGCTGCTGGACGTGGACCTGGGCGATTTGACCGCCCAGCTGGAACAGAAGGCGGGCGCCGCCATCCTCTCCTATGATTTGAAGCTGGTATATCTGTGCGACGAGTGCAGAAAAAAGAAAGGAATGTGAGGAAACTGAAACATCTTCCCTTATCCGTCCGGGTGGCCATCGAGCCGGACAACCCCAGCATCCTCCGCTGGGAGGACAAGTGCATCCGCTGCGGCATGTGCAAAACGGCCTGCACCGACCTGATGGGGGTGCACGGCACCTACACCCTGGAGCAGACAGGGGACAGGGCCGTCTGCATCTACTGCGGCCAGTGCGCCAATGTCTGCCCGGTGGACAGCATCACCGAGCGGGACGAGAGCCCGGCGGTGCGGCAGGCGGTGGCCGACCCGGAAAAGGTCGTGGTGGTCAGCACCTCGCCCGCCGTGCGCGCGGCGCTGGGCGAGGAGTTCGGCATGGAGCCCGGCGCTTTTGTGGAGGGCAAAATGGTGGCCCTTCTCCGCGCGCTGGGCGTGGACTATGTGCTGGACACCAACTTCGCCGCGGACCTGACCATCGTAGAGGAGGCCAGCGAGCTCATCCGCCGCCTGACGGAGAAGGACCGGCCGCTGCCCCAGTTCACCAGCTGCTGCCCCGGCTGGGTGCACTTCGCGGAGATGTACGCCCCGGAATTGCTGCCCCATCTCTCCACCGCCAAAAGCCCCATTGGCATGCAGGGCCCCACGGTCAAGACCTACTTTGCCAAAAAGATGGGCCTGGACCCGGAGAAGATCGTCCATGTGGCCCTGACGCCCTGCACCGCCAAGAAGTTCGAGATACGCAGGGAGGAGATGCACGCCGCCGCCGACTACCACGGCGTGGAAGGCATGCGGGACACCGACCAGGTCATCACCACCCGGGAACTGGCCCGCTGGGCCAAGGCCGAAGGGGTGGACTGGAACGCCCTGCAGGACTCCGCCTACGATTCCCTGATGGGCAAAGCCTCGGGCGCGGGCGTCATCTTCGGCAACACCGGCGGCGTGATGGAGGCCGCTCTGCGCACCGCCTATGAGTATGTCACCGGTGAGACCGCGCCCCAGGCGCTGCTTCGGCTGGAGCCGGTGCGGGGCTACGAAGGGGCGCGGGAGGCCCAGGTGCAGGTGGGGGAACTGACCCTGCGGGTGGCCGTGGTCTACGGCACCGCCAACGCCCGGCGCTTTTTGGAGCGCATGAAGGCGGAGGGCAGGGAATACCACTTCGTGGAAGTCATGGCCTGCCCGGGCGGCTGCATCGGCGGCGGCGGCCAGCCCAAGGACCTGATGAAGGACGCGGACGAGACCCGCAAGAGCCGCATCGCCGCCCTTTACCGGCGGGACGAGGCCATGACCCTGCGCACCAGCCACGAGAACCCCGAGATAAAAGAAGTTTACGCCGCATTTTATGGCCAGCCCCTGAGCGAGATGGCGGAAAAAATGCTTCACACCAGCTACCGGGACCAGAGCGGCCTTCTGCACAAGCAGGCCGGCCCCGACAACGACAAAACAACAAAAGGAGAAGTGAAAACAATGAGCAAATGGAAATGCAAAGTGTGCGGTTACATCTATGAGGGCGACACCCTGCCCGAGGGCTTCACCTGCCCGCTGTGCAAGCAGCCCGCCTCTTCCTTCGAGAAGATCGAGGAGGCCCCCGCCAAGGGCGCGAACAAGTACGCCGGCACCCAGACCGAGAAGAACCTGCAGGCCGCCTTTGCCGGCGAGTCGCAGGCCCGCAACAAGTACACCTACTTCTCCTCTGTGGCCCAGAACGAGGGCTTTGAGCAGATCGCGGCCCTGTTCCAGCTGACCGCCCAGAACGAGATGGCCCACGCCAAGCTCTGGTTCGAGGAGCTGAACGGCCTGGGCGACACGGCGCAGAACCTGCTCCACGCCGCCGAGGGCGAGAACTACGAGTGGACCGACATGTATGACGGCTTTGCCAAGACCGCCGAGGAGGAGGGATTCCCCGAGCTGGCCGCCAAGTTCCGTCTGGTGGCCGCCATCGAGAAGCGTCACGAGGAGCGCTACCGTGCCCTGCTGCACAACGTGGAGACCGCCCAGGTCTTTGAAAAGAGCGAGGTCAAGGTGTGGGAGTGCCGTAACTGCGGCCACATCGTGGTGGGCACCGCCGCCCCGGAGGTCTGCCCCACCTGCAACTACTCCAAGAGCTTCTTCGAGATCCACAGCGACAACTTCTGATGCGCTGAAGCAGAAAAGACATCCCAGACTGAGAAGGCCGGCCCGCGCAGGGCCGGCCTTTTTGCGCGGGAAAATGCGCCAAATTGCATCCGCAGGGGTTCCGTGCTATGATAAAGCCAGTGAAAAGGCCCGGAAAGCAAAAGAGCACCCGGGCCCATGCAAAGCCACCACGGAACGGGGGATACCATGCTTCGCACCGACGATTTGACGGCCATCCTGAAAGACAAGCACGCGGATATTGACCAATACTTTGAGCGGTATGAAGGAGAGCTTCTGGAGGCGGACCTGGGGAAATACCTGTGCGCCCTGCTGGAAAAGCACGGCCTGCAAAAAAAGGACCTGATCTTTGCCTCCGGCCGGGAGCGCAGCTACTGCTATCAACTGCTGAACGGCACGCGGCGCAACCCCTCGCGGGACATGCTGCTGGCCATTGCGCTGGGGCTTCACTTCACCTGCGACGAGACCCAGACCATGCTGCGCATCGCGGGGCTTTCGCCGCTGTATCCCCGCATCCGGCGGGACGCGGTCATCCTGCAGCAGCTGGCGGCGGGGAAAAGCCTCTATGAATGCAACGACCGCCTTGCCGCCTGTGGCGAGGTGATGATCGGGTGAGCGGCATGGAGCAGGAGGATTTTGTCTTTCTGGAAGCACTGAACCAGCGGGGAACAGTCTTTCTGGCGCGCCAGCGGTCCAGCGGGCGCATCCTGGTGGCGCGGCAGGTGCCCGGCGGCCAGACGGAGATATTTGAGACGCTGCGGGCGATGAGCCCCAAACATGTGCCCGCGGTCCGGGCCATCGAAGCCCGGCAGGACGGCACGGCCTTTGTCTATGAGGACTACATCCAGGGCGTGACCCTGCGCCAGCGGATGGAAGAAGGCCCGCCGCTGACCAGGGAGGACGCGGTGTGGCTCGGCCGGCAGCTGTGCCAGGCACTGGCCCCTCTGCACAGAGAGAACATCGTCCATCGGGACATCAAGCCGGAGAACATCGTGCTCGGCGCCGATTCGCAGGTGTACCTCATCGACTTCGGCATCGCCCGCTTTGAAAAGGCGGGCCGCAGCGCGGACACCACCTTGCTGGGCACCCACGGATATGCCGCGCCGGAACAGTTCGGCTTTTGCCAGAGCGACGCCCGCGCGGACATCTACTCCCTCGGGGTGGTGCTGAATCAGGTGGTGACCGGCGAGTTCCCCAATGCGGCGCGAGCCGACGGCCTGCTGGGGGAGGTCATTGCCAGGTGCACGAATCTCGACCCGCAGCAGCGCTATTCCAACGTGCGGGAACTGGACGCTGCGCTGGCGGCATTGCCGTGCAGGCGGGCCGCGCCGCCGCGGCCCGCCGCCCGGATAGGCTACCCCTACCCGCTGTGCCTTGTGCCGGGCTTTCGGTCGGGGTCCGGCCAGAAGGCGCTGGCAGCGGTGGCGGCGGCATTCTGGTTCTTTGTGTTTGCGGCGGCGGGATATTCCACCGCCGCGGGCGACCCGGTGGAATGTCTGATCGTGACCGGGGTGCTGGCGATCCCGGTGGGGAGCTATGTGCTGGTGTTTGACCTCTTCGGCATACAGCGGCACATCCCCCTTTTGAACAAGGCGCAGGGCAGGGGAATGCGCATCGCCGCCACGGCGGCGGCCGTCCTGCTCTGGGCCGCCGCGGCATTTTTGTTCACGGTGCTCGCGGCTGCGGCCCTCAAGGCGGTCCTTCAATGATTTTTTGCCCAGTCTGCTGGCAGCCCACCAAATGCGTCCAAACCCGGTATATACTGTGAGAAGCATACCGCGATTTGGTCGCAGGAGGAGGCTTTTCAAATGAAAAAGGCAGTATCTTTTTTCCTGGCATTGCTGCTGGTTCTCGGCTGTGCGGGCTGTTCCGGCGCGCAGACCTCGGAGCCGGCCCAAACGCCGTCCGGGCCGGCGTCTCTGCCGCAGTCGGAGGCACAGACCACCCCGCAGGCAGTCACTTTGCCCCAAACCGTTCTCTACGATGAGGCGGGGATAAAAATCACCGCCACGGGGCTCAGCGAGGGCTCTCTGTTCGGCCCGCAAATTGATCTGGTCATCGAAAACAACTCGGACGCGGGGGTGGCTGTCCAGTCCGGCGTGTGCACCGTGAACGGATGGGTGATCGAAAGCACCCTTTCTCAGGAAGTGCTGCCGGGCAAAAAGGCCGAGACGGGCCTGACCCTGCTGCAGACGGACCTGGACAACGCCCGGGTGGAGACCATTGCCCAGATCGAGTGCGAACTGCGGCTGATCGACCCCGACAACTTCCAGACGCTGGCACAAAGCGGCCCCATCGCCCTTGCCACCGACGCCGCCCTGCCGGAGCAGTATCAGCCGGAGGGCACGGAACTGTATGCCGACGAGGGAGTTCGCATCGTGGCGCTGGAACAGGCCGACTCGCTGATGGGCAAAAGCGTGCGGCTCTGCATCGAGAACAACAGCGAACAGCAGCGCGTGTTCACCGCCTCCGACGTTTCGGTGGACGGCTACATGACGGACGGCAGCCTTTACGTCGAGATCCCCGCCGGGCGCAGGGCAATGTGCGATCTTCTCCTGCTGGACAGCGAAGAAAACAGCGACCGGCTGGAACAGATGTCCTCCCTTGAATTCACTCTGAACAGCACCGACCCGGACGATTTCACCGACCGCACCGCGCTGGGGCCGTTCACGCTGACGTTCTGAAGAAAGGGAGGAAAGAAACAATGAAAACCGGAAAACTGGTCATCGGCATCCTGAGCATCGTGCTCTTTCTGCTGGTCAGCCTGCAGTCCTGCGCCGCCGGCTTGGCAAACACCCTTGCGGAGAACGGCGAAGTGAGCGGCAGCGCGGGCTTTGTGCTGGCGCTGGGGCTGCTTGTGGCGGGCATCGTCAACATCTGCACCCGCAAGGGGGGCAAAGGCGGCTATGTGGCCGCGGGATTCCACATCCTGCCCGCGCTGTTTGCCCTGCCGAGCGCAGGCAGCTACTCCGATCTTTACATCTGGGCCGCGCTCAGCATCGCCTTCGGCGTGTTCACCATCATCGCGACCCAAAAAACGAACCGTCTGTGATATTTCAGCAGCAGTGGGCTCCCGGCCTTGGCCGGGAGCCTTTTTTGCAGCGCCGGGCCGGTGGCAAAAAGTCCGACCTATGGGATGTATCCTCTGCTATACTGGGCACAGAAGGGCAAAGGGGAGCTCCGCACCCGCAAACGCCGGCCTCTTTGCGGAAAAAGAAACAATATATTGACTTTTTGCCTCGCAAGAACTACTATATATGGTGTATCCTGCAAACAACGTTGGGAGGGACCAAAAATGAACGTACGCAAGCGCAGCGGCAAAGTCGTGCCCTTTGACGCTGAATTCATACGCCGCGCCGTCACGCTGGCGGCGGCCGCCGCCGGGGAGCATGAGCCCCAGCGGGTGGACGACGTCACCGCCGCGGTGGAAGAGAGGCTGGCCGCCGCAGGCCAGGACATCGTGGACATCGAGCGCATCCAGGACGCGGTGGAGGAGACCCTGTTTGAAAAGCAGCTCTACCGCACCGCCAAGACCTACATCCTCTACCGGGTGCAGAAGGAGAAAGAGCGCACCAGCGGCGAGTGGAAAGAGGGCATCCTGACCCGCGAATTCCTCAGCCCCTACAAGCACGCGCCCAACCCCATGGAGCAGCTGGGCGCCTTCGTCTACACCCGCACCTACTCCCGCTATCTGCCCCAGCAGGGCCGCCGGGAGTTCTGGTGGGAGACGGTGCGCCGCGCGGTGGAATACAACGCCTCGCTGGCTCCCACGCCCCGGGAAGAGGCGGAAAAACTCTACGATAACATCTACAATCTGCGGCAGTTCTTGTCCGGCCGCACCCTGTGGGTGGGCGGCACGCCGGTGGCGGAAAAGTACCCCATGGCCAACTACAACTGCGCCTTCACCGTCATCAACGACTTCGTGGCCTACCACGACCTGTTCTACCTGCTGATGGTGGGCAGCGGCGTGGGCGTGCGGGTGCTCAAATCCGACGCGGACCAGCTGCCGCCGGTGCGCACCGACTTGAAAATTCTGCACAAGTCCTACGACCCGGTGCCCGCGGGCGAGCGGCTGGAATACACCAACCTCACCTTCCAGCGGGACACCGCGACCCTGGCCATCGGCGACTCCAAGGAGGGCTGGGCCCAGGCGCTGACCCGCTACTTCGAGCTCATCACCAACCGGGAGTATGAGGGCGTGACCACTTTGGTGGTGAATTACGACTCCATCCGCCCGAAGGGCGAGCGGCTCAAGACCTTCGGCGGCACCGCCAGCGGCTCCGGCTCCATGATGACCATGCTGGACAAAATACACAAGGTGGTCACCGCCGCCGGCGCCCGGGACGGCGCTGTGCGCACCCAGCTGCGGCCCATCGACCTTTTGGACATCGCCAACATCATCGGCGAGAACGTGGTCTCCGGCGGCGTGCGCCGCACCTCGGAAATTGGTCTGGTGGACGCGGACGACGAGACCTGCATCCAGGCCAAGTCCAACCTCTACCGCCAGGTGAACGGCCACTGGGAGATCGACAAGTCCATCGCCCACCGGCAGATGAGCAACAACTCCATCTTCTACCGCGAAAAGCCCACCCGTGAAAAGCTGCACTGGCACATCCAGCAGATGCGCTATTCCGGCGAGCCGGGCTGGATCAACGAGGAGGCCGGCCTCAAGCGCCGCCCCAACTTCTGCGGCTGCAACCCCTGTGGCGAGATTTTGCTGGATTCCAACGGCCTGTGCAACCTGACCACCGTGAACGTGATGGCCTTTGTGGGCGAGGACGGCACGCTGGACAAGGCCGGCCTGCTGGAGGCCCAGCGCCTTTCCGCCCGGGCGGGCTACCGCATGACCTGCCGCGAGCTGGAGATGTACCGCTGGGACCGGGTGCAGAAGCGCGACCGGCTGCTGGGCTGCTCCCTCACCGGCTGGCAGGACATGGTCAACGCCACTGGCATGGACCGGGCCCGGCAGGCCGAACTGCTGGACACCCTGCGGGCCGAGGCCCGCAAAGCCGCGGACGAGATGGCGGCCCAGCTGGGTGGCAACCGTCCGCTGCTGGTGACCACCCTGAAGCCGGAGGGCACCCTGTCCCTGCTGCCCACCGTGTCCAGCGGCGTGCACTACTCTCATTCGCCTTACTACATCCGCCGCGTGCGCATCACCGCCACCGACCCCCTGTGCCGTGTCTGCGAGGAACTGGGCTACCCGGTGCTGCCGGAGGTGGGCCAGGACCCGGAGGACCCCACCACCAAGGTGCTGGAGTTCCCGGTGAAGGCCCCTGCCGGGCGGGTGAAGGGCGACGTGACCGCCATCGAGCAGCTGGAAAACTACAAGATGTTCATGGAACACTATGTGGACCACAATTGCTCCATCACCGTGCACGTGCGGGACAACGAGTGGGACGACGTGGAGCAGTGGGTCTGGGACCACTGGGACGATGTGGTGGCCCTTTCCTTCCTGAGCTACGACGACAGCTTCTACGATCTGCTGCCCTATGAGGCGATCGACAAAGAGGAGTACGAGCGCCGCAAGGCGGAGATGCGCCCCTTCAACCCGGCGCTGCTCTGCCGCTATGAGCACGAGGAGACCGAGCTGGACATCGGCACCTCCGACTGCGTGAACGGCGTGTGCCCCATCCGCTGATTTGAATGCGAAAGAAAACCGCCTGCCCCGCGAAAGGGGCAGGCGGTTTTTGTATGAGAGATTCAGCGCCCGGCAGGCAGTTCCAGGCAGAAGGCGGCCCCGCCGCCGGGAGCGTCCTCCACCCAGAGGCGGCCGCCGTGCAGCGCCGCCAGTTCGGCGGCCACCGCAAGGCCCAGGCCGTGGTGACGGGGGTCCTCGCCGGTGTTCCGGCCCCGGTAAAAGCGTTCGAAAATGTGCTTTTTGTCGCAGTCCGCTACGCCGGGGCCGTGGTCCGCCACCCAAAAGCGCACCCGCCCGCCCCGTTCGGCAAGGCCCAGTTCTATCTCGCTGCCCTCCGGGGCAAAGCGCAGGGCATTGTCCACCAGAATGGCCAGCAGCTGCCGCAGGCGATAAGCGTCCGCCTCCACCGGGGGCAGGGCCTTTTCGGGCAGGCGCACGGCCAGCCGCCGCTCCCGCTTCTTCGCCAGCGGTTCCATGCCCTCGGCAAAGTCCAGAAGGAAGGTGTCGGGCGCGAGGCTCTCCCGGCGCAGCCGGGCGCGGGCGCTGGCCCCGGCGCTGAGCAGCAGCAGCTCGTCCACCAGCGCGCCCATCCGCCGGGCCTCGCCGTCGATGACCGCAAGGTATCGCTGCGCCTGATCCGGCTGGCGGGCGGCGGCCCCGGCATTGGCCCGTATCACCGCCAGCGGCGTGCGCAGTTCGTGGCCGGCGGCGCTCAAAAACTGCTGCTGCTGGTCCATGGCCCGGGCCACCGGGCGCACCGCCCGGCCCGCGATGAACCAGCCCGCCAGCCCAAGGCCGGCCCACCCGGCGGCGGCCACCAGCGCGAACAGAGCGGCCATTCGCAGGGCGTGGGCCCGCTCGGGGCCAAGGTCCTGCACCGCCACAAGGCTCGTCCACCGGCTGCCGGCGCCGCCGTCCAGCCGCACTTCGCCCCGCCAGCTGCTGCCCTGGGCCGAAAAGGTGAAGCTGGCGCTCTGGCTGCCCGCCAGGGGCGGCGCGTCGGCCAGAAGGCCCTGCTGTTCTTCGGCGGCCCGCTTTGCCGCCTCCAGCAGGGCGCGCTCCTCTTCGCTCAGGCGCAGGCTGTGGAGCAGGGGAGCCCCGTTCTCGGTCAGCAGCACCTTCATGCCGTTCTGGGCCTCCAGCCGCGCCAGCCAGTCGCCGTCCAGCTGGTCGTAGCGGTCCCACTGGTATTGCAGCTGGGTCACCGCAGTCTCAAAGGCGGAGCGGCGGCTGTCCGAGTACTGGCGGCAGGTCACGCCGAAGGCGAACAGCAGCGCCCCGGTGAGCACCGCGCCGGTGAGCAGCGCCGCCAGCAGGGTGATGCGCGCCCGCAGCCGCCTCAGCATGGGTCTGCCTCCAGCCGGTAGCCCGCGCCCCGCCGGGTGACCAGCTCCATCCGGCTGCCCACCAGCCGCAGGCGGCGGCGCACCAGATGGATGTAGTTGTCGATGTTGCCGCTCTCCACGTCGCTGTCCGGCCCCCACACGTTCAGCAGGATGCGCTCCCGGGGCAGGGTGACGCCGGGGTTGCGCAGAAAAAGCTCCAACAGGGCGCACTCCCGCTGGGAGAGGGTGTGGGCCCCCGCGGGCCCGGTGAGCAGCCGGTCCTGCACCCGCAGCTCCACATCGCCCCGGCGCAGGGCGGTGCCTCCCTCCCACTCGGCGGGGCGGCGGCCCAGCGCCCGCACCCGGGCCAGCAGCTCCTCGGCGGCAAAGGGCTTGGCCAGGTAGTCGTCCGCCCCCGCGTCCAGGCCCGCCACCCGGTCGCCCACCGCGTCCAGGGCGGTGAGCATCAGCACCGGCGTGCGCACCCCCGCCCCGCGGGCCTGCCGCAGCACATCCAGCCCGTCCATCCCCGGCAACATCCGGTCCAGCAGCGCCAGGTCGCAGCCCCCGGAACAAAGAGCGTCCAGCCCGTCCGGGCCGTTGGCGCAGCATTCCACGGTGTAGCCGCAGGCGGCGAGGGTGTCCCGAAGCGCCTCCCGCAGATCTTTTTCATCTTCCACCAGTAAAATTCTCACAACGCCACCCGGCCTTTCCTCGAGAGTGATACAATTATACTACCACGCTTTGCCTCTAAACAATCTCTAAAAAAACTTAGAGGCAGCTTAGAGAGTTCCCTGCTACAATGACGGCAAACAAGCACCCAAAGGAGGAACTGGCATGAAAAAACTTTGCAGGATCGTTTCCGGGGCCCTTGCCGCCCTGTTTGCCGCCGCACTGCTGGCGAGCTGCTCGGAAGGGGGAGCCTCCGGCTCGTCCGATGCGCCCTCCGCCGCGCCCACCGGCGGCTATGTGGAGGAGGACGTTTCCCCCGACCACAACTATAACGTGGGCCTTTTCGCGGTGGACGGCGTTCTGAACGCCTTCACGGTGGAAAACCCCGCCACGCCCCTCTCCCAGCAGACGGCCCACTGGTACGCCCTGGGCCAGGACGGCCAGTGGCAGGAGCAGGGCGGCAGCGGCTTTGAACAGCTGGCCGCCCAGGTGGAGGAAGGCATCGCTTATCCCACCGCCTACCTCACGCAAGGAGGCAAGCTCTACTGGTCGGTGACCGTCATCACCGAGGACGCTGAAAAAACCAGCGAGACCAGTTACTTTTCGGTGGAAAACGGCACGGCCCAAAAGCTGGACGCGCTGCCTGCCGGCGAAGCGGGTCTGGCCTTTGATTCGAGCATCGCGTCGGTGGCCGTCTGCGGCGACACTCTGATCACGACCAGCACCTCCATGGAACTGGCCGCCTGCGATCTGACCGGCGCGCCGGTGCAGATGGAGCTGCCCGAACTGGAGATGGGCAGCCGCCTGCTCTGCGGCAGCGCCAACGGCTATTATCTGATGGACGACCAGAACAAGGTCTGGCACTACACCCTGGGCGGAACCACTGCCGAACTGGCGCTGGACGGCGGCCGCTTCTCCATCTCCGACCCCGGCCTGTTCGTGCAGTCGGCGGTGGTGGGGCCGGAGGAGAGCCTCTACTTCCAGATGAGCGACGGCAACATGGCCAGCGGCAACAGCCGCCTGCTGTGCTACCGCTGGGACTCTGAACTGGCCGCTTCCGCCGGGGGCGAATTGACCATCTTCAGCCTCTACCGTTCCGACACGGTGGAGGCGGCAGTGAATGCCTGGCAGAAGGCCACCGGCGGCACGGCTGCCTATACCTGGGCGTTGGAAGAAGGCTCGGAGGACGGCTTTTCCACCGTGACCGGCAGCCGGGAGGACGCGCTGACCCAGCTGAACACCCAGCTGCTGGCGGGCTCCGGGCCGGACGTGCTCATTCTGGACGATATGCCGGTGGACAGCTTCATCGAAAAGGGCCTGCTGATGGACCTTTCCGGCAAGGTGGACACCAGCGGCATGCTGGAAAACATGACCGGCGTGTGGCAGACGGAACGGGGCCTGTTCGCCTTGCCTGCCCGGGCGTTCCCGCTGCTGGCGGGGGCGGACGAAGCCACTTTGGCCACCATCAAGGACGCCGAGACGCTGGCGGGGCTGCTGGCCGCCGAGCCCAACATCGTTGACGACGGGCGCAACGAGGCCATGCCGCTGCTGGCCTACTACAACACCGTGCAGCTGTTCGACACCTTCTACCCCCTCTACGCGGGGGACATCTGGCAGGGCGGGCAGCTGAACGAGGACGCCTGCCGCCGGTTCTATGAACTGCTGGGCCAGATTCGGGCAGGCGGCGGCGCGGGTCTTTCCAACACCGCCCCCTTCGACCGGCCCGACGGCACCTACTATCACCCCCAGAACAGCACCCTCAGCAATTTTACCAACTGCATCTGCCGTGCCTTCTGTTCGCCGGTCTATTCCCTGAACGGCCTGGGCGGCGATTTCTACTATGCCTCCCGCGTCAGCGGCACAAGCGCCGGCGAGGTGAAGGCTCTGGCCACCGCCTCCGGCGCCACCAGCATCCAGCCCGTATGCGCGGCGGGGGTGAACGTCAGCGCCCAGAACCCCGAGGGCGCGGTGCAGTTCATCCAAACACTTTTGAGCGAGGAGGTGCAGAGCCAGACCACCTACGACGGCGTGCCGGTGCTGAAGAGCGCCGTGCTCAGCCAGTGGGAAGAGGGCTTTGCCCAGTACGACGCCTCCTCCGGCACCGACATCGTGGCCGTGCTGGAAGGCATGGACCCGAACGTTCCCTCCACCGTGCTGCGCAGCGCGGTGGGCGCGGGCGCGCAGCAGTACTTTGACGGAGCCGGCCTGGACGAGGCGGTGGAGACCGCCCGGCAGGAGTCGGCCCTCTGGCTGGCGGAACAGGGTTGACGCGGAAAAAGGCCCCGCCGGCGATAAACCGGCGGGGCCTGCGGCGATAACATTCAGCGCCCGGCGGGCAGCTGCAAAAAGAACACCGCGCCGCCGCCCGGCGCGTCCTCCACCCAGAGGCGGCCGCCGTGGAGGGCGGCGATCTGCCGCGCGATGGAAAGGCCCAGACCGAAGTGCTCCTTGCCGGTGCGGCACTCTTCTCCCCGGGCAAAGCGGCGGAAGATGCGCTGGCGGTCCTTTTCCGGCACGCCGGGGCCGTGGTCCCGCACCGAGAAGATAACCCCCGCGCCTTTGCGCCCGGCCGCAAGCTCGATGGCCGTACCCGGCGGCGTGTATTCCATGGCGTTGTGCAAAAGAATGGTGAAAAGCTGCTCCAGCCGCGCCCTGTCCGCCCGGATGGGGGAGAAGGGCTCGTCCGGCAGTTCCAGCGTCAGTTCGTGGCCGCTCTGGCGCAGGGGTGCGCGCCATGCCTCCCACACCTCCAAAAGAAAGGTGTCCGGCTCCAGCTCTTCGGGGCAAAGGCGCAGGATGTGGGCGTCCTGCCCGGCCAAAAACAGCAGTTCCTCGGTGAGGCGCTGCAAGCGCGCCACCTCCGCGCCCGCGATGCCCAGCAGCTTGTCCCGGCGGTCCGGCTCCGAGGCGGCGGCCTGCAAACTGCTCTTGATGACGGTGAGCGGGGCGCGCAGCTCGTGGCTGGCGGCGGCAACAAACTCATTCTGCTGGCGCAGAGCGGCGACGGTGGGCCGCAGGGCAATGTGGGCCAGCAGCGCGCCCGCCGCGGCCAGCAGCGCCGTGCCGCCCGCCCACAGAAGGGCGTATTTGACCGCCACCCCCGCCAGCTGGGCGTTCAATGGAGCGGTGCTTCGGAGCGCCAGCAGCAGCCGGGGGCCGTGGCGCAGATTGGCCGGGGCAAGCGCCAGGGCGGCGCAGCGCCAGACCTCGCCGTCCGCGGCTTCAAAGCCGAACACGGCGCTCTGGCCCGCGCCCAATGCGGCGCAGCGGTCCAGCGCTTCGCCGGTGAGCAGCGCCGCCGAGCCGTTCTTTTCGGTGTGTTCCAGCGGCACGCCATTGTCTTCCAGATAGTAAAGGCACTCATACGCCTGTTCCTGCTCGGCCAGCCAGCTGTCCGCCAGCGTGGTGGCCCCTGCAAGGCGGTCCGCCACTGCGGCGGCAGCGTCCAGAAGGCTCTCGTCGCCGGCCTGCCGCAGGTCCCGAGCCTCCCAAAGAGCGCCCGCCACAAGGGCCGCGGCCAGCACCAGCGCCGACAGCAGGGCATACAGCCCCGTCAGCCGCAGCCGGAGGGAACGCATCATGGCGCGTCACCTCCCGTTTCCAGGCAGTAGCCCATGCCCCGCACGGTGCGGATGGCCGCCCGGCTGCCCACAGTGCGCAGGCGGCGGCGCACAAAGTGGATGTAGCTGTCCAGGTTGCCCTCCTCCACAAAGTCCTCCGCACCCCACACGGCGCAGAACAGCACCTCGCGGCTCACCAGCTGGCCCGCCCGGCGCAGAAGGGCTTCCAGCAGGGCGTTCTCGTTTTTGGAAAGACGGGCCGTGCCCGCGGGCCCGGTCAGGGTCAGCGCCGCCGCGTCCAGGCTCACGTCGCCAAAGCGCAGGAGGGCGCTTTCCAGCGTGTGGGCCGGGCGGCGGCCCAGCGCCTGCAGCCGGGCGATGAGCTCCCGGTTGTCGAAGGGCTTCACCAGATAGTCGTCCGCCCCGGCGCCCAGGCCCTCCACCCGGTCCTCCACACGGCCCAGCGCCGTGAGCATCAGCACCGGCACAGTGCAGCCTTTCCCCCGGGCGGCGCGCACCAGCTCCAGCCCCGAAAGGGCGGGCAGCATCCGGTCCACCACCGCCGCGTCATAGGGGTTTTGCAAAAGCAGCGCAAGGCCGCTGGCCCCGTCGGCGGCACTGTCGCACCCGAAACCCGCCTTTTCCAGCACGGGAACCAGCACCGCGCGCAGGGCTTCGTCGTCCTCGATCAGCAAAATGCGCATCCTCGCCCCTCCTTTGTTCGTTCTTTTATTATACACCCCTTTCCTTGAAGAAGTCTTGAAAGGGGCGCATTTGCCTTCAAGGTTTTTTCAAGCCGGCGCCGCTATACTGGAGCCATACCCCGCATTCGGGTGGAAAGGAAGAAGGACAACATGAAAAAACACACCATTGCAAAACGCGCCGCGGCTTTTGCGCTGGCGGCGGTGATGGCCGCCGGGCTCTTCGGCTGCGGCGAAGAGGCGGCCTCCGGCTCCGGCTCGGCCGCCGCCTCCGGGGGCGGCGGTTCCGCCTCGGGCACCGGCCGCTGGCGGCAGGAGGAGGTCACCCCCGGCGAAAACGCCCGCAGCTACGAAAAGCCGGTGCTTTTGGAGGACGGCTCCCTCCTTCTGCTGGAAAAAGGGGGCGACAACACCGCCACCCTCTGGACCAGCACCGACAACGGCGCCACCTGGCAGGAGCAGCCCACCGACTGGGCCCAGCAGACCGGGGCCGATTACTTCGGCGTGACCCGCCTGATGCCGGACGGCGGCTGCTTTATCACCGCCGTGACTGAGACCGACGGCGGCTACGACCAGACCTGGTGGGTGCAGGACGCGGGCAGCAGCGCCCTGCGGCGGCTCGAACTGCCCGAAAGCATCCTGGACGTCTCCGACCTGCAGCCGCTGGGCGGCGGGCAGGCATTGCTGCTGGGCCGCATCCTGGTCCCCGCCACCGAGGACGCACCCTCGGCGCTGGTGGACGAAAACGGCATGATGAGCGCGATGAGCGCCTGGAAGCTGGACCTTGCCACCGGCGAGTGCACCGAAATAACCGAACTGCTGGGCGGCCTTGGGGGCAGCTACATCTCCGGCATGGCGGCGGACCCCACCGAGCCCGGCGCGTTTTACAGCCTCTCCTATCAGGAGAGCGGCGTGCAGCTGATGCGCACCGGCACAGACGGCGCAATGACCACCGTGTTTGAAAACCTGCCCGACGCCTCTGCCGCGGCCTTCGCCGCCTGCGCCGACAGCGACGGCAACTATTACTATGCCTCCCAGAAGGGCATCTACCGGCTGGCCAAGGGGGGCGATCTGGCGGAACTGGTGGTGGACGGCGCGGGCACCGTGCTCTCGGCGGGCTCTGCCAGCCTGATGGGCCTTGCCCGATGTGCCGACGGCGGCTTTCTGGCGGTGACCCTGGAGAGCACCACCGACGACCAAAACAACACCGCTTACGGCGGCCATGTCTACCGTATCTTCTGGGATGAGACCGCCCCCGCCCGGGGCAGCGGCGACGCGCTGGTGGTGTGGAGCCTGGAAAACAGCGACACCGTCCGTGCGGCCATCAACGAGTACGAAGCGCAGTATCCCGAGCGCACGGTGGACTACCAGATCGCCCTGGATAGCGGCGGCAGCACCGCCGACGCCATCACCGCGCTGAACACCGCCCTGCTGGCGGGCTCCGGGCCGGACGTGGTCATCCTGGACGGGCTGGACTGGCAGGTCTATCAGGAACAGGGCCTTCTGGAGGACCTCTCCGCCTGGGTGGACACCCAAAGCCTTGTGAGCAACGTCGCCGCTCCCTTCATCGGGGAGGACGGCTCCGTTTACGCGCTGCCCGCCCGCTTTGCCGTGCCGGTGCTGGTGGGCACCGAGCAGGACCTGGCGGCGGCCTCCAGCCTGGGAAGCCTTTCCGGCTGGCTGCTGGAAAAGGCCGCCCGCCCCGCCTGGGACTGCCAGAGCAATGACTACTACGAGCCGCTGGACGAGCCCTACGGCCTGGGCTTCATCAGCATTCAGCAGCTGCTGGACTTCGCGCTGGAGACCAGCGCCCCGGCCCTGACCGAGAACGGGGTGAACGGCGAGGCGGTGGCCCAGGTGCTGGACTTCGTGCAGCAGGTGGGCGACTATTACGGCATGGACAGCTACAAAGACTTTATGACCAACGCGGTGGTGGCGGGGGAGGCCGGCGGCGAGGCCGTGGCCTACGGCGACGGCGGCTACGAGTGCTTCTTCACCCACAACGCCGCCATGGCGTGGGACACCATGACCACCCCGGCCTATGTGGCGGCGGCCCGCAGTGAGGGCGACGGCTACACGGTGGCGCTGCGGCCCGGCCTGTGCGAAGGGGCCTTTTTGCCCAAGGCGATGGCGGGCGTTTCCGCCACCAGCGCCAACAAGGACGAGGCGGGCCAGTTCGTGGCGGTGCTCTTCGGGGACGCGGTGCAGTCCACCTGGCAGCAGGACGGCATGCCGGTGCGTGCGGATGCGCTGGAAAGCAGCATCAACGCCTGCTGCAAAAAAGACGAAACGAAACAGAACGTTCGTCAGATCGTGGACGCGCTGAAGACCCCGGTCACCATGCCGGACGAGACGGTCAGCGACGCCCTTTTGAAGAACGCCACGGCCCTCATCGAGGGCAAGACCACACTGGACCAGGCCCAGGCGGGGGTGGAGGATGCGCTCAAGCTTTATCTCGCGGAACAACAATGAATCTTACCGGCCCGGCCTGCGGCAGGAGCGGCGGGCCGCGGCGCTGCTGCTGGGGCCCAGCCTCGCGGGCACCGCGGTGTTCTATCTGCTGCCCTTTCTGGAGGTGGTGCGCCGCAGTTTCACCGACGCCCTGGGCCGGCGGTTCGTGGGCCTTTCCAACTACAAAACAGTGCTGGCCAACAGTGCCTTTCGCACCGCGGCGTCCAATTCCGCCCGCTTTCTGTGCGTGTGCATCCCGGCGCTGCTGGCGCTGAGCCTTGTGATGGCGCTGCTCACCCGGGCGGCGGGGCGGCAGGGCAGGGTGTTCTCCGCCAGCTTTCTGCTGCCGCTGGCGGTGCCGGTGGCCAGCATCGTGCTGCTGTGGAAGGTGCTTTTTGCCCAAAACGGCCTTGCCAATACCCTGCTGGCGGCCCTGGGGGCCCAGCCGGTGGACTTCATGGGCACCGGCGCGGCCTTCTGGGTGCTCATTGCCACCTATCTGTGGAAGAACAGCGGCTACGACATGGTCCTCTGGGCCGCGGGGCTGGACCGCATTCCCCAAAGCCAGTACGAGGCCGCCGCGGTGGACGGGGCGAACGCCTGGCAGACCTTTTGGGCCGTCACCTGGCCGGGCCTTGGGCCCACCCTGGGCCTCACCGCCCTGCTGAGCCTCATCAACAGTTTCAAGGTGTTCCGGGAGGCCTATCTCGTGGCGGGCAGCTACCCCCACGAGAGCATGTATCTTTTGCAGCATCTGTTCAACAACTGGTTCCTCAGCCTGGAACTGGGGCGCATCACCGCCGCGGCGGTGATCGTGGTGGGCGTGATGCTGGCCGGGGCGGGGGCGCTGTGGGCGCTGCGCCGCCGGCTGCAAAGGAAGGAAAAACGATGCTGAAACGATTCTTCTGTCTGGCCGCCCTCACGCTGCTGGCGCTGTTCACTTGGTGGGTGCTGTGGTTCATGGTCATGGGTGCCCTCACCGGCGAAGGGGAGCTGCTGGCCACCATCGGCCCGGCGCTGCAAAGCGAAGAGGAGCAGGGGGCCGTCTGGTGCCTTCTGCCCAGCTGGCCCACCCTGCAGCCGCTGGTGCAGCTTCTGCTGGACACGCCCGTCTTTTTCGCCATGTTCTGGAACGCCTGCAAGCTGGTGTTCCCCCAGGTGGCGGGCCAGATGGCGGTGGCGGCCCCGGCGGCCTGGGCCTTCAGCAAACTGCGCTTTCCCGGGCGACGGGCGCTCTATGCCGTCTACCTCGTGCTGATGGTGCTGCCCTTCCAGATCACCATGGTGCCCAACTACCTGGTGCTGGATAAGCTTAGCCTGATGGACACCCCCTTCGCGGTGATTTTGCCGGGGGTGTTTTCCGCCTTCCCGGTGTTCATCATCAAAAAGGGGTTCGACGCGGTGCCCCAAAGCCTGTTGGAGGCTGCCGCGCTGGACGGCGCGGGCCCGCTGCGCTGCTTTTTCTTGGTGGGATTGCCGCTGGGCCTGCCCGCCATCCTGAGCGCGGCCACCCTGGGCTTCATCGAGGCGTGGAACGCCATCGAGCAGCCGATGATGTTCTTGCAGGACAAATCCAACTGGCCCCTGAGCCTCTATCTTTCCAACATCACGGTGGAGGACCTGGGCCTTGCCATGGTGGCCAGCCTGATGATGCTGGCCCCGCCGCTGCTGCTGTTCATGGTGGGGCGCAAATATCTGGAGGGAGGCATCGGCCTCTCCGCTCAAACCAACGATGGAATGTGATGGGATGAACTGTGTGAACAAAACAAAGGAACTTTTTCCGGCGGCGGCCCGCGGGGCAAAAAAGCTGGCCGCAGCCCTCTCCGGGCAGGCGGCGGGGCGCTGGGCCCTGCGCTTTTTCGCCGCCATGGTGGTGCTCACTCTGGCGGCCCGGGGCACCTCCGGCGCGGCCCTGCCCCGGGTGAGCCTCGCCGCGCCTAACCGGGGCACCATCGTCCAGAAAGCCTCCGCTTCCGCCGAGATAACGGCGGGGGAGAGCGGGGCGCTGGAACTGCCCGCGGGCGTAACGGTGCGCGCCGTTTACGCCGCCGCGGGCCAGCAGCTGAAAGAGGGGGACGCCATCCTTCTGCTGGACCTGGAGCAGCTGCAGGACGAGCTGGCCTCGGCAAAGGCCACCCGCTCCCAGCAGGAGGCGCAGCTGGCCCGGCTGAGCGCGTCCACCGCGCCGGACGGCAGTTCTGTGACTTCGGCCCAGCAGAGCCTGGACCGGGCGAAGGAGGACTACGCCCGCACCGACGAGCGCACCGCCGCGGCGGTGGACGAGGCCAAGGCGTCCCTCGCGTCGGCCCAAACGGCCCGGGACGAGGCGGCCAAAGCGCTGGAAGCGCTGGAAAGCCGAACCGACCCCGCCCCCACGGAGGAAGAGCTGGCGGCGGCCCGCGGCGCGCTGGAAGAGGCCGAGACTGCCCTTTCCGGGGCAAAACAGGCGGTGGAAAGCGCCGAGACCAGCCGGGAGGACTCGCTGCTCTCGGCAAAGCGCAGCGTGGAAAACGCCGAGAGCAGCCTTGCCCAGGCAAACGAGGCCTATTCCCAGGCCCAAGCCAGCGCGTCGCTGACGGCTCAGTCCAACGCCGCCGAGGCCGAAGCCCTGCGGCTGGAAAAGGAAAAGAACGATAAAAAAATCGACCTGCTCACCTCCCTTGTGGAGGCGGGCGGTCTGGTGAGAGCCCCCCGGGACGCTCTGCTCACCGTGTGCACTGTGGAGCAGGGCCAGCCCTGCCCGGAAGGGGAGTGCCTGCAGCTGGCCAAAGAGGACAGCGAGATGCTGGTGCAGTTCACGCTGCCCGCCGAACAGGCGGAGAAGATCACCACCGGGCTGTCGGTCACCGTCACCCAGGGCTCCGCCAGCGCCGAGGCCGCGGTGCGCACGGTGGAGACGGACGAGGGGAAGGAGACGGGCCTCGTCACGGCGGTGCTGGACGAAACGGCGGTGGGCTTCAAGGCGGGCACAGCCCAGGCGGAACTGGTGTTCTCCCGCAACGCCTACGACCTCTGCCTGCCGGTGTCGGCCCTTCGGCAGGACAGCCAGGGCAGTTATGTGCTGGCGGTGGAGGAGACCCAAAACGCCTTCGGCCTCTCCCTCACCGCCCTGCGGGTGCCGGTGACGGTGAAAGAGGTGGACAGCGACGGCCAGTACGCCGCGGTGGAGGGCTCCATCAGCGGCGGGGTCATCGTCTCCTCCAACCGCGCGGTCAGCCCCGGCGCGTCGGTGAGGACGGAAGAATGAGGCGGCTGGTCACGGCCCTCGCGGCGCTGGCTCTGCTGCTGCTCACCGCCGCCGGCATGAAAAACGCGGACGCCCTGGCCGTCAACTGCCGCAGTGTCAGCCTGCGCTACAGCCAGCCCATCGCCGCCGGAACGGCTGAGACCGCCAGGGAAAAACAGCCGGACCTCACCTTCTGGTGTGAGGAGACCGCCGCCCTCGCCACATCCTGGCGGCAGACGGAGGCCGCCGTGCTGTATTACTGGGGGGACGCGTCCCTGGTGTGGGGTGCGGACTGCCTTTCCGGGGGCGTGCCCGCCCCGCTGGATGCCGGCGGCTGCGCGGTGTCCATCGCCCTCGCGTGGCAGCTGTTCGGCAGCGAGGACGCGGTGGGGCTGACTCTTTCCCGGGAAAATACGGAGTACACCGTGCGGGGCGTGTTCGAGAGCGAGGAGCCCGTCGCCCTTCTGCCAAAGGCGGACGCTGCCTTCACGGCGGCGGAACTGCCCGCGGAGGGGGACGCGGGTGAAGACCCGGCGGCCCGGGTGGACGCCTGCCTTGTGAAGAGCGGCCTGCCGGAGCCGGACTGGCGGCTCTACACCGCCCTGCCCGCCGCAATGACACGGGGGCTGGCGTGGCTGCCGCTGGCCTTCGGGGCGGCGGTGCTGGCGGCGGCACTGGTGCGCCGGGCGGCGCGCCTTTCCTTCCCCGCAAGGGACGCGGTGTTCTTCGCTCTGCTGGGCGCGGCGGCGCTGGCGCTGCCTGCCTTCTTTTCGGTCTGGCCCTCCTGGCTCACCCCCAGCCGCTGGAGCGATTTCTCCTGGTGGAGCCAGACCGCCGGCCAGCTTTCGGAGATGGGTGAGGCCTTCCTCACCGCCCCGTGCGCGGGGCGGGACCTGGCCGTCAAGACAGGGCTTTTGGCCCAGGCGGGGCTGGCCGTGCTGCAATGCGCCCTGTGCGAAGTGCTGCGCTGCCGGTTTCGGGCGGCGGAAATGCGGCTGCCCCGAACGGTTGCCCCCGCGCAGGCGGTCTGTTATAATGAAACAGACGAGGAGGCGGCGTGCTGACCGCCTTCAATAAAACCGAATACAAGGGGGCAACGCAATGAAGCGTTTGTTGTGTATCTTGATGACGCTGGCCATGTCGGCCAGTCTGTTCACCGCCTGCGGCGGCGATGAGACCACCACTTCCGGCGGCGAAAAAGAGCCCGCTGTGCAGGCCACGCCGGAACCAACGCCGGAACCTTACGAGGCCAACGTCCTCACCGGCTACGAAAAGGACGCGGACTATCCCGAAGGCCAGCGCATCACCGCGGTGATGGTGAACAACATCACCCAGTGCCGGCCTCAGCGGGGCCTGTCCGCGGCGGACATGCTCTTTGAGATCAAGGTGGAGGGCGGCATCACCCGCTTTATGGCCCTCTTCACCGACTACAACGCCATCCCCGACATCGGGCCCATCCGCTCCGCCCGCGACCAGTTCTTCCGGCTGGTGCTGCCCTGGCAGCCGCTCTACGTTCACGTCGGCCAGAGCGTGGTGCAAACGGAGTACATCACCAATTACAGCTACGACGAGTGGAATCTGGAAGGCAAGTACGACAGCAACCTCATCTATCGTGACCGCGACCGTGTGAACTGGGCGGGCAACAGCGTGGCCACCGAGCACACCGCCTACACCAACGGCCAGCTCATCGCGGATTATGTGGAGCGCCACGATGTGGACGACCGCCGGATGTACAACTCCACCTTCTTCGACTTTGTGGACTACCGCGAGCCGGCGAAGGAGCTCACCGGTGAGCATCTGGAGGACGGCGCCAGCCCCGACGCGGGCCGTGTGACCATCCGCCACTCCCAGGCTTACCGCACCCAGTTCGACTATGATTCCAGCCTCGGCCAGTACGCCATGGCCCAGTATTACTCCACCAAGGGCAGCTATATGGACACGGTGGACGAGAACAACGGCCAGCAGCTGATGTTCGACAATCTGGTCATCCTCTTCACCGACCTTCATGCCTATCCCGGCCACACCACCGACCTGCAGTACGCCGAGTACAGCTGGGGCGGCGTGGGCTACTACTGCTACGGCGGCAAAATTGAGCGCATCCGCTGGCAGAAAGGCACCCCGCTGGACACCCTGCGCCTTGTGGACTTCGAGACCGAAGAGCCTTTTGAGATCAACTGCGGCAAGACCTATGTGACCGTGGTGGACGAGGACGAGATCCCCGGCTTCAGCTGGGAGTCTCTGGCGACCGCCCAGGACGTACAGGAGGCCCCCACCAGCGAGACCTTTGTGGAGACCGAAGATTAAAACAGCCTTCGCGCTTGCATCAAAAACGGCGGCAGACCCCAAAAGGGCCTGCCGCCGTTTGTTTTGTCATTGCTTGGGCTTTGCGTACGGGGTCAGAAAAGGGGAAAAGACCTCACCGCCCGCCGGCGGCGAATTGGCCCATGTGCACATCCAGCACCGGGCGGGGCGGCTGGATGAGCGATTCTTCCAGCTGGCATTTCCACTGCACATTCCGGCTGATGGCGCCGTTCTCCACGCCGTCCACGGTCTCGCCACTCTGGATGGGGCAGTCGTTCTCCAGAATGTAGGAGGCAACGTTGTAGGCGTGGTTCACCACCCAGTTGGGGTCCATATCGTGGAAATGATACTGCAGGTCCGGCAGGTACAAAGTGCTCATGCCCACGGTGTCCACCACCATGTCGCCGGTGCCCTCCACGCTGAAAAAGCGGGCGTTCACGCCAAAGCGGATGAAGCGGTCCAGCCCCTCGATGGGGCAGGCGCGCACCTCCTGCGCCAAAAGCAGCTTGCCGCAATTCTGGAAAAAGAAGGCTTCGCACCCGGGATAAAGCTCCGCCAGCGCCGCCAGAAAATCCATGTCCAGGCTGGCCCGGGCGTGGGCGTCCAGCGCCGCTGCCAGCATGTCCACGGCCACCACCTGCCAGCGGCACTCCGCCAGCACCCGCTCCCGGTCAGGGCAGTCCCACATCTGGCTCTTCACAAAAGCGTCGATGCCCTTGCCGGTGAACTCGTTGCAGGCCATCACCATCAGCTGCACCGGGGCTTTGCCTTCTTTGAACTCCGCCATGTATTCCAGGGCCTCAAAGCCCGCCATCTTGTCGTCGCGGGAATAGCAATTCACGGCCCCAACGTGTTTTTGCAGCACGGCGGTCATCACTGCCTGGTCCGGCATGGCCGGCGGCTCTTTGAACAGCAGCTGCATCAGGAACGGCCCGCCGGGCATCGGTCCCTTGTTGCCTTTCAGGTCCTGCTTGAACGCTTCGCTCATGCGCTTTTTCCCTCCGTTCGGTGTTTTGGGTCAGTAGTCCATCAGGATGGGCACCTGCTGCTTTTCCGCAAACAGCAGGGCCTGCCAGAAGATGGAGAAGGCGAATTTCGCCAGCGACTGGGTGTCATATTCGGTGTGCTCCTGCATGCCGGCCGCGTCGATTTTTCCATCCGGGCCGTACACGCCGTCCGTGGGGTAGCCCTCGGTCTCGCTCCAGCCAAGGATGGTGTCCTCGTCGGCCTGCCAGGCCAGCGCGTTCAGCTGCTCCAGTTCCTTGCGCAGCCCGCCCGCCGTGCCGATGGCCGCCGTGTCGCCAACGGGCAGCGGCGCCTGGAACATGAAAGCGTCCGGCAGCGGCAGCCACCAGGTCGCGCCCCGGAACAGCGACCAGAACCGCTCCTGGTCGTTGGAGAGCCGTGCGATGAGGGGGTGCTCCATGAAGTTCCAGCCTTTTTTCACCGTGGGGGGCACCGCCTCGCCGTAGGTGAGGCAGGCCGCCACCAGCAGCATCGCGCCAAGTGCGTCCCAGTCGGGCTTGTCGGTGAAGTAGGGCGTTTCGTTGTCCTCCGGCCAGGGGGCATAGGGCGGCTCCTTCTTTTGGCTGATGGCTTCCAGAATGTAGTCACGCCAGCGCTCCACCGCGCTCTGGGTGTCGCGGACTTCCTCGGGGGTCAGCTCCTGTTCTGGCAGTTCCTCGCCCTCCGGGGTGATTTTGTGAAAAGCGTAGCCGTTGGCCTCCGCCCACTGCTGCACGGCGGTCTTCCAGTTGTGGCAGTAGTACCGGGTCAGCGTCCCGGCGTAGATGTCCAGTCCCATGGTCGTTCCTCCTTTTGTTGCTTATGTCATCGGCTCCGCTCAATCCCACCAGAAATACCACACGGTGGACCGGCGCAGTTCGTCCGCCAGCGTGCCCACGGTCCACCCGTCGCCCTGGTCCACATCGGGGCAGAAAGCGCAGTGCTGTGCCGCCAGCTCCATGGCCTTTTCCGCGGGCGCGGGGGCGGCAAGCTCGAACTCCAGCGTGTCGTGGGTCAGCACCGCCGGCACCGCGCCGTATTCTTCGAACCAGTGCTTTGCCGCCGCCATCAGCTGCGGCGTGTCGGGGCAGTCGTTCCAGCCGCCGAAGGGCAGGTACGCAAAGACCTCCCAGGGATTTTTCACCGGCACCTTTGCCAGGATGAGGGGCGAGGTCTTGCGGCTGAACGGGTCCCAATAGCCGCGGAAAAGGTCGTTCGCTTCGGCCCCTTCGCCGTCGTCCGGCGCGCCGCTGTCCCGGCCCGTCCCGTCCTCTGCGTCCGCCTGCCTGCGCTGAGCGAGCATCTCTTCCAGCACCGCCCGGCCGTCCGCAAGGGGGGCGGCAAGGGCGTCCCGGCGGTATTGAGCCGCCTTTTCCGGGTCAAAGTCCAGGTCATCCCGGCTGCCGCGCCCCGGCCAGGTGTTCATTACAAGGCACTCCCACAGGATGTCGTCCACCTTCACCAGCATGGGCACATAGCCTTCGCGGGCGCCTTCCTTTCTGGCCTGATGGTAGGCGTCCACGATGGGGTCGTCGTTCTCCATGGGGGCAAAGAAGGCGCACTCGCAGCCCAGATAGTCCATCATGGCCCGGGCGAGGGCGGAGGGCGGCTCGCCATTGCTGTCCGGCCTGCCGTGCCGCCCGGCAGCCTCCCGGCACTGCCGTATCACCGTGGGGGCCTCCTTGTCCCCGGGGTCCAGCTGGGCCCAGCGCTCGGCAAAGGGGATGGCCTCTTCCTCCCGCCCGGGAAGATGCCGGAACGCGCAGGCCATGTATTTGTTCCACTCGGCCTTGTCCCAGCCCTCTTTCCAGACCGCATCCAGCAGGCAGACGGCCACCGTCAGCGCGGTTTTGCGCTCGCCGGGCAAAACGTCTTTGCCCGGCTCGCCCAGAACGGCGTAGTTTTCCAGCGCCCGCGCCATCGCGCAGGCCCAGCGGCAGTCCCGCAGCTCTTTGGGCACCACGTCCAGCGCCCGGATGCAGCGGCTGTATTCCGTCTCGCGGTCCCAGCGGCCGATCTGGCGGTAGAAGGCCTCGGCGTTCTCCGGGGTGCAGGGGACCTCCTCCGCGGCATCGTCTTCCGCCTCCCCGGCCTCAAAGGCGTCCTGTTCCCGCTTGAGCCATACGTTGGCGGCATCCCGGCGGAACACATGGAAGCCGGCCCAGGGCAGGTCGGTGCCGTCGAAGAATTCCTTCGCGGTGCGCAGGGCGGCGTCCAGGTCCCAGGCGATGAAGTCCACATAGCCGCAGTAAAGGCCGGTGGCGCCGCCGGTGAGGGTGAGCGCCTCCGGGCCGTCATCGTCGGTCAGCGCCTCTTCCAGCCGGTCACGGAACCCGAAGATCTGCCGGCTGCGGTCCTTGCCGGTGAACCCTTCCAGCGGATAGCACAAAAAGCCCGCCGCAACGCCGTCGGCATGCAGGTCGTCCATATAGCTGTCGTCCCCGTTCAGATAACCGTTCAGCACCGGCACGCAGCAGGTGGTGCCCGCCATCACGTCCATCCTCCAGCCTGCGTCCGGGTCCTTGTCGGCGGTCGCCGTATAGCCGGTGTGGTTTTCAAGGCAGAGTTCAGGGTCAGTGGAAAGGCCCGCCCCCAGCTCTTTCAGCCGGTCCGGCAGCTGGGAGAGAAGGATGGGTTCCTCCGCTTTGGGCGCTTTCAGCACCTCGAACCTGTCGATGAGGCGGATGTGGGCCATCTCGCCCAGCGTCTGGTCGGTGAGGGTGGTGAGCATCCACCACGCCCGGCCCTCGTCCTCGTTTAGCAGAGGCAGCAGCTTTTCGCAGAAGACCGACAGGCCGAAGCTGCGCTCGTCCAGCTGTTCCGGCCAGACCTGCACGTCCTCCCCGGTGATCTCCCAGCCGTCGCAGGTGCGCAGGCCGATGCCCTGCACAGGCTGGCGGCCCACCAGGATGTTCCAGTGCTCCAGCACCGCCCCGGGCGCGTGCTTCTTAAAATAGACCAGCTCAAACAGCCGAACGACGTTGCCCTCGGGGGTGAGGATGAGCTCGTGCTTTTGGCCGTTGTAGCCCATCTCAAAGGAGATCCCTTCAAAAGCGATGTGCAGGATGCTTTCGCACTTCTCCACCAGTTCGTCGCCGCGGGTGTGGTCCTTGTCCTCGTCCATGATGCGGCGCAGGTCCGCCTCCTGCCGGGCAAAGGCCTTCCAGGCCGTGGCCGTGCGCTTTCGGAAGCTGCGCGGGAAATGGGGCAGGGAGACCTGCCGCAGGCATTCGTCGATGAACTCCTGGGTGTCCTCGTCGCCGGGGCGGGCTTTCAGCGCTTCGCGGAAACAGGGAAGGGCGCGGCCCTCCTGGTCCAGATAGAACCAGGCGTAACCCAGGCGGAAATTCCAGCAGTGGTCCCCCTCAAAGTACTCCTCATGCCGAAGCAGCAGTTCAACGGCCCGCCGCAGCATGGCGGCGCCTTCCGGCTGGTCCGGGTCCGCCAGATTGTTGTAGGCCCGGGCCAGTTCGCTGTCCATCTCCGGGGTGCGCTCTTCGTCGGGGATGGCTTCCAGCGCGTCCACGATGGCCTGGTATTTGCCGGCCTCGTTCCATCTGCTGCACTGTTCCAAAAGCTCCATGCTCTGTTCCTTCCTGCCGCGCGGCGGCACAGTCTCATTCAACCTCCCGCAGCCCCGCGCTCCCTCGCGGCGGCCGCGGCTCTTTTTCTTCATTATAACGCGTTCACAGTCCCATAAATCGCCCTGCTGCGCGTCATGCGCGCGGCGTGGGCCGTTGGTTTCATAATTATATCATAAAACACAGTTTTTTTTGCACGACGGGCGCGCGTTTAACGCGGTGTTCACAAAGAAGAAGCGGCAAAGTGAAACAAATCCCACCGCCCGGAACGTAGTATAAACAGAAACGATGCGTCGAAAAGAGAGTGATGAAAATGAAAAAGAGAGGGTGGGCCGCGGCGGCCTGCGCGCTTTCGCTGCTTTTGACCTGCTGCGCCGCGCCAGCGCCCTCCGGGGCGGAGAGCGCGCCGGAGGCACAAGCGACGCCTGAGCCGCAGCGGCAGGCGTTCGACCTCCCCTTTGAGATGGTGTCCTCCCCGGACCTGACCAGCTACGGCAGCGGCACGGCGGAGGGCTTTTACTCGGTTTTTTCGAATGAGGACGGCTCCCGCAGCCTTCTTTATGTGGACTATGCCTCCGCCTCCCAGGTGTATCTCTGCGCCCAGCCCAACTGCGAGCACAACAGCGAAAGCTGCCCGGCATGGGTCGCCCCCTTCAGCGGCACGGTGACTGTGGCGGCCGGCGAAAAGGAGCTGTTTCTGCTCTATAACGGCTATGGCGGCGGGGTGCGCATCGAGCGCGCGGACCTGAACGGCGAAAACCGGCGGGAGCTGCTCTCACTGCCCGGCGGGATGATGGCGGAGAACGCCGTGGCTTCGAATGGCGGGTTTTTGGTGATCTCGGTGCAGGAGAGCGTGCAGAACGATGATTCCGTTTTGCAGGAGCATCGCCTTTTGGCCGTGGATGTGAACAGCGGCGAGACCCGCTCCATCTTTTCCCTGCGGGAGCATCTGCCCGGGGAAGAGCCGGAGGCCTGCTCGATGAAGTTCCTGGGCGTCACCCACGAGAGCTTTCTGGTGCAGGCCTCGGTCCAGGGAAAATACGACACCACCGGCACCGAAGAAGAAGTGTTTCAGAAGATGGACGACGCGTTCCGCACCGTCATCTGGCAGGTGCCCTTTGACGGCGCACCCCCGGCAGAACTGTTCACCTGGGGCGCGGAGGAAGGCAAGGGCATCGCCTGCGAAAACGCCTTTTTCTTTGTGGAGCTCCAGAAGGACGGCAGCTATGCGCTGAAAAAGCTGGACCGGGGCAAAGAGAGTACGCTGTGCCCCGACCTGCGCGCCCTTGCCCCCGAGCGGGACCCCGAGACCTTCCGGCTGGCGGACATGGTGCTGCGGGGCGGCGTGGAGAACAAGCTGCTGCTCAACCTGCTCACAGAGGCATACACAGCGGAAAACGGCAACATCGAGGCGTTCTACGGCGGCTTTGCGGTGGACATGGACACCGGCGAGACCGCACCGCTTTCCCTGACGAATCATTATTCCGCCACCACGGTGCCGGTGCAGGTGCTGGACGCCCACGGCCCGAAACTGCTGGTCTTTGCGGAGATCTCCGAAACAGTGGACAAGGCGGCGAACGCGCTGGTCCACCGGCGCAGGATGGGCCTCATCGACCCGCAGGACTACCTGGACGGCCGGGCGGAGTATCAGATGATCGACAGCCTGCGGGATTTCTGAGGAAAGGAGGCGGCCTGCCATGAAGCATAAACGGGTCTTGGCCGGCTCTGTCTGCCTTGCGGTGCTGCTGTGCGCCTGCGCCGGGCGGGGGCAAGCACCCGCGCTGCCTGCGGCCAGCCCGGCCCCGGCGGCCACCGCCGCCCCGCTGGAACTTGTGCCGCTGCAAGACGCGGAGGGCACGGTCTACGGCGCCGCCGGGCCGGACGGGTATTACAGCGTGGTGAGCACCGCCCGGGCCGACGGTTCCCTCAACATCCGATACACCGACTATGCCTCCATGCAGACGGTGTATCTCTGCGCCCAGCCGAACTGCGCCCACGATTCCGAAAGCTGCACCAGCTATCAGCCCGGCGGCAGCGGGGTCTCCTTGATGATGGCGGGCGGGCAGCTCGTTCTTGTGTCGCCCGGCACGGGCCCCTGGGGCGAACAGCCGTCGCCGCCCCTCGTTTGCGTCTGCGGCCCGGACGGTTCCCGGCGGCGGCAGGCGGCCTCTTTTGAGGCGAACCAGCAGCTGGACGGCCCTTACCTCACCGACGGCAAAAATCTTTATGCCGCTTTGCGGACCGTCCAGGCCCAAACGGCCACGGAGAAACTGGTCTGCATCGATCTTGGCTCCGGGGCGGTGTCCACCATCCTTCCGCTGGATACCGCGCGGTCAGAGCGCGTGCGCAGCGCGGCAGGGGAGCACGTTCTTCTCGTGTCTCTGGACGAGTATGACCAGAACAGCCTGGAAACCGGGCGCTCCTGTGCTTATGAGCGGGTGAACGTGAACACGCTGGAGCGGGAGACCGTGCTTGAATATTCCACCGGCGAGGGCCGCGCGGTGGCGTTCGGCGACGCGCTCGTCTTTTATGACGCGGAGCAGAACAGCATCCTGAGCATCGACTGGCGCACCGGCCGGCGGCAGCTTCTGGCCCGGGAGGTGCTGCCTGCGGGCGCGGATATGCTGACGCTGAACCTCTGCTTTTATGACGAGGGCCGGGTCCTCTATTCCTTCGAGACGCCCGGCAGCGAAACGGACCGCGGCGGGCGGGTGTTTTTCGCCGCCGGCCCGGAGGAGACGCGAAAAACGGAATTCAGCCTTACCTATCCGGATATGGAGCGCCCGCTGCCCGTTAACCCCATCGCGAAGACGGGCGGCAGCTACTTCGTGATCGCGGGCGAGACCCTGCAGCCCCGGGAGGACCGGCGGGAGGACGGCACCCTCTTCACCGCGAACATCCCCGAGCCGGTGTATGGAAAGATACGCTGTGAGAATTTCTGGGCAGGGAGCGGCCCCATCGAAACAGCCCGGTGAACGGCCCCCGGCAAAATTTGCAGTTTGGATACAACTTGCAGATGACCCCGCGCCCCCGGCGGCGGTATCCTTGCGGCAGAGCCCGCTGATGCGGGCGGATTTCTGCGGGGCCCGTTTCCCGGGCCCGACGCGAAGGGAGCTGCCGCCATGAGAACGAACACCCCAGCAAAACGCCTTTTTGCCGCCGCCTTTGCCGCCTGCCTGCTGCTTGCGGGCTGCGCCGCACCGGGCCCCGAAGCCGAAGCCCCGGCCGCAAAAGGGGACGCCATCCGCTTTTTGAGCTCCAACCTGCCTTACGGCTCGGGGAATGGAGCGGGGTATTACTACTTTGCCAAAGACGAAAACGGAAACAGCCTGCTGCGGGTCGTGGACTATGCCACGTTGCAGGACGTGCCTCTGTGCAGCCAGCCCAACTGCGCCCACAGCGGCGAGACCTGCCCCGCGTGGTTTGCCTGGGGCGGCACTGAACCGAGCGTCCTTGCCTCCGACGACGCGCTTTACATCCTGTTCCCCGGCGCCCCGTGGGACGGCTGGGCCTTCGAGACCTACGGCGAAAAAGCCCTGCCCCGCATCCTGAAGTGTAACACGGACGGCTCGGGCCGGCAGGAATTGGCCCGCTTCGGCGCGTCGGAGGCCTTCGCCTCCATGCCCGCCGCCGACGGGCAAAACCTTTACATCATCCTCGCCGATTACAGCTCCGCCAGCGGACCGGTGGAAAAAATCGTGACCATCGACCTTGCCACCGGCGCGGCGAGCGCCGATGAGTCAGTGCAACGGGCGGAACTGCGCATCGTGGGAGCATGGGGCCGAGAACTCATTTTGCAATCCGGTTTGGGCCGCAATTACTACGCCGCCTACAATGTGGACACAAAAGAACTCCGCGATCTGGCTTCCACCGACAGCACGGCCGTCGTGTTCGAGGGCTCGCTGTGCTTCTTGGACGAGGCCACCGGGGCCATCCGCACCGTCTCGGTGGAAGACGGCAGCGTGACGGAACTTGCCGCCGACCTTCTGGCCCAGTGCGCCCCTCAATGGGCCATGCTGGCCGGCGTGACCGAACAGGGCTATGTGGTGCAGGCATCTGGAGAGGACGGATACCACAACTGGCTCGTCGACTTTGAGGGCAGGGCCGTCCGCCAGGAGCTGCAGGCGGAGAGCACCGAAGAAAGAGACCATATGCGGATGCTGGAGATCTTCGCCCGGCAGGGAGAGGACTATCTTGTTTCGCCCAGCCGCTCCTTCCACACCGTGCTCACGCCCGGCCCGAACGGCGTCACCTACGGCGAGGACGTGGTGGACTACGCCTTTGCCCTCATCAGCGAAGAGGACTTTTGGGCCGGCACGCCGAACTACCGCGCCGTGAGCCGGGCGGGATGAGCCCCGCTGCCCGGGAAACAGTGCTTTCGTCAGGCAGCGAAAGCACTGCGGCGCATGGAGGGGCCGGACCCGGGAGGGGTGCAGCATGAAAAAATTGCTTTCCATCTGTTTGTGCGCAGCGCTTCTGGCCGCCTGTGCCGCGGCCCCAGCATCGGGCACATCCGCCCCGCCATCGCAAAGCCCCCAGCCGCCCGCCGCCCAAGAAGAGGCGGCGGGCGGCAGCCTGCGCTTTTCCAAAGGGGTGAGCATCCACGGCGATGAAAAGGGAGCCTATTTTCCGCTGCTCACCGCGTGGGACAAGGCCACCGTCTGTTATGCCGACTATGACACCCGTCAGGTGGTGGCCCTGTGCGCCGACCCCAACTGCGCCCACGACAGCGAGGCGTGCACCGCCTTTGTGGAGTGCCCGTCCAACAAGCCGGAAGTGGTGCCGGTGGGCGGGCAGCTGCTCTTTTTGTACCGCGGCAGCCCCGGCGTGGCCGACCATTACGGCAAGGCCGCCCTGCCCCGGCTGGAACTGCGCGGCCCCACCGGCCAGTTCATCCGCCAGCTGGCGGTGTTTGACGAGGGCTCCAGCTTTGCGGAAGAATACGCCGTGGATGACGAGGCGGCGTATCTGCTGCTGGAACAGGTATTCGGCGAGCCCCTTTTTGTCACCAGGACCCTGGTGCGGGTAAGCCTTGCCGACGGCAGCCGCAGCGAGATCGCCTCCTTCACGCTGGAAAACGGGGTGAACTACTTTTTGGTGGGTGTCAGCGGCGGGCGGTTCGTCATGAAGCGCATCACGGCGGACACCAGCACGCCGGACCCCGTCAAGACCCAGCAGCACGAACTGTTCCTGGTGGACAGGCAGGGCCGCGTGGAGCCGCCCTTCAAAAGCTGGACGCAGGGCGCGGGCATGCAGTCCGGTGTGGACGGCCGGCTTTTCTATCTGGAACAGGGCACGCTGACCTGCCTTGGCCCGGAGCTGGAAGAGGCGCTCGTCGTCCAAAACGACGCCTTCCGGCCCGATATGGTGAGTTTTCTGGCCTGCCCGGAACCCTGGCTGCTGCTGAACTCCCTGACGCACCGCAGCGCGGCCTACGACGCGCCCATCCATTACGCCGTGGACCTGGAAACAGGGGAGGTGCGGGAGCTGGCGGCCGTCACCGCCCTCGGGCAGGACAGCCAGTTCGTGTTCCTGGGCGCAAGCAGCGAAGCGCTGTTCGGCAGCTATTTTGACGAGCAGGGCGTGCAGCAGTTCGCCTCCATCTCCCGGCAGGACCTGTGGGAGGGCAGCGCCAACTGGCAGGCGTTCACCCAGTCCGTGGCTTGAACGCCCCGGCGGAATTTACAGTTTCGATACGCAAAGCATACACCCCCATGGTAGAGACCCCTCTCGGCTCCGTGCTATACTGAACCCGCAAAAGGGGAAAAGGAACGCTTTCCTGCGCCCGCGCCCCGAAAAAGGAGGTCTTTGCACCATGAAAAAACACATTCTGCCCCTGGGCCTTGCGGCCTGCCTGCTGCTGGCCGCCTGCGGCCAAACGGCGCCTTCCGCGCCGTCCGTGCCTGCCGCCTCAAGCGCCCAAAGCGCCTCGGCCGGCGTTGAGACCCAGGCCGGGGAGCTGGAGTACCTCTCCGCCTCGCCGGACAACATCGGCTACGGCGCCGAGGGAGACCAGGGCTTTTATTACATCCAGGACAGCATCGACCGCGCCAACCTGCACTTCATCGACGCGGCAAGCGGCCAGGACATCGTGCTGTGCTCAAACCCCAGCTGCACCCACGATTCGGACGCCTGCCCGGCGTGTTTTACCGGCAGCCCTTATCTGGCCTTCACCGGCGGCAAGCTGTTTTTGCTGTTTGATGTCAGTGGTTCCGGTGAAGAGCCCGGCCACGTGGATGTGGTGGAGCCGGACGGTTCCGGCCGGCGCACGGTCTACACCTTCGCGCTGAACCAGTCCCTTGGCGGCAGCGTTGCCGGCGACGGCAAAAATCTCTACTTCCTGCTTGCCACCTATGAGGGCGATTCCCCCGACATGTCGCTGGTCCGGCTGGATCTTGCCGAGGGCAGCCTGACCGAGCTGTGCAAGGTGGACAACAGCACCTTTTTGATGGGCGTGGCCTGCGGCAAGCTGATGCTCAAGACCATCGGCGGCGAGAGCGGCACCGGCGGCTCCCCGGACGATTTCTACACCCAGCGCCACACCCTGAAAGCGGTGGACCCCGCCACCGGCGAGGTGACCCCCGTGCTGGAGTGGACGCAGGATGAATACTGGGAGCTGGTGGCCGACGATTCCCTCTATCTGCTCAGCGCCCCGGAGGGCAAACTCCATCTGACGGTGCGGGACCTGGCCACCGGCAGCGACACCGACTATGACCTGCCTCTGGAAACAAAAGAGGACGGTTATGCCATGTCCCTCTCTGCGCGCAACGGGGTCTTCATGTTCAGCCTCTTCAACCCTGGCGAGAGCAGCGGCAGCGGCATTCAGCGCTGGGTCTTCACCCTGGAAACGGGCGAGACGCAGGAGCTGAAACTCTACGACCCGGTGCGCGGCTATCCCTTCCAGGTGATGGGCGAGGCGGGCGACAAGCTGGTGGTGCAGGTGCCCCGGTACAGCGGAGACGATATTTACAGCTTCCAGCAATACGATTATGTGGTGTGCAGCTGGCAGGACTATCTGAACTCTCAGCTGCCCGAATAAGCGGCTTTTCAAAAACAAGGAGGTGCGCTGTGAAACACCGTGCATTTGCCGCCGCTCTTGCGGCCTGCCTGCTTTTGGCGGGCTGCGGCGGAGAGCCTTCTTCCGCCCCGGCGGGCTCTGATGGGCCTGCCGCACTGGAAACGGTGGACGACCGGCTGGCCTATGTCTCCCGCAGCTCGATCGGTATCGGCTTCGGGGCCGAAGGGGACGCAGGCTTCTATTACACCGACATGTCCGAAGACTATTCCCATGGCAACATCCATTTTATCGACAAGGAAAGCCATCAGGACGTGATTTTGTGTTCCAACCCCGGCTGCGCCCACGACACCGACGCCTGCCCCGCATATCTGGGCAACAGGCGGCCTGAGCTTGCCTGGACGGGCGGCAAGGTGGTGCTGTTCTATCAGGGAATGGATACCGGCGAGACCAAGGTGCTCCCTCACATCGACGTGATGGACCCCGACGGCTCGGACCGCCACAAGGTCTGCGACCTTGAAGCAAACCAGGAGTACAACGGCGGTGTTGCCGCCAGCGGCGACAGCCTCTATTTCCTTCTCACCACCTACGAGGCCAACGGTCGCAGCACGGAACTTGTGCGCCTGAATCTGACCAGCGGCAGCCTTGTCACCGTCTGCAAGTTGGAAAAAACCACATTCCTGATGGGTGTGGCCTGCGGTCAGCTGATCGTCAAACACTTCGGAATGCCGGAAGGAGAAAGCCAGCTTTCCGACATCAGCGAACAGCGCCACATCCTCACGGCCATCGACCCCACCACCGGCGAAAAAAGCACGGTGGCGGAATGGAAACAGGACGAAGGCTGGGAAGTGATCGCCGACGACAAGCTGTTTTTGTTCAGCATGCCAAACGACATGCTCCACCTGACGGTGCGGGACCTTGCCACCGGCGAGGAGAACGAATACGACCTGGGCATCGAAGTGGAAGAACCGAAGAATATCGTGAATCAGACATACCATAACGGCACCCTGCTGTTTGACCTGCTCTCCGGCTATACGGAAGAGGATGAACTCATCAGCAAGTATCTGGCCTTTACTCCTGAGACCCAGGACCTGCGGGAGATAAAACTCTGTGACCCGGTGCGGGGCTACCCCATCCTCATCGAAGGAGAACTGGGGGACGGGGTCATTCTTCAGGTGCCCCAGTACAGCGGCTCGGACATTTCCAGCTTTGAACGCGATCGGCTCGTGTATTGCAGTTGGGAGGACTTTATGAACTCCAGGCTGCCCGAATAAACGAAACACAGGAGGCCCGCCATGGAAACGAACGCCCCGGCTTTGCAGGTGAAGGAACTGAAAAAGAGCTATGCGCTGCCGGGGCGGTTCGGCCGCCCGGCGGGCAAAAAGCAGGCGCTGGCCGGAGTGAGCTTCACCCTCGGCCCGGGCCTCTACGGCCTGCTGGGCCCCAACGGCGCGGGCAAATCCACCCTCATCAACATCATCACCGGCGGCCTTGCGCAGGATGGCGGCTCGGTGCTCTGGTGCGGCAAAAGCGCCCGTGCGCTGGACGTCAGATTCCGCCGCGCGCTGGGCTTCATGCCCCAGCAGCAGGGCCTTTACGACAGCTACACCGGCCGCCGCTTTCTGGCCTATCTCTGCGCTTTGAAGGAGATACCGGCCAAAGAGACGGCCGCCCAGGTGGAGCGGGTGGCGGAATGGGTGAACCTTTCAAACGAGTTGGACAAGCGCCTCGCCGCCTATTCCGGTGGCATGAAACAGCGGCTTCTTTTGGCCAGCGCCCTGCTGGGCGAGCCGAAGCTGCTCATCCTGGACGAGCCCACCGCCGGCCTTGACCCCAAGGAGCGGGTGCGCCTGCGCCAGCTCTTGGCCAAACTTGCCCAGGACCGCATCATCCTGGTGGCCACCCATGTGGTCAGCGATGTGGAAACGGTGGCAAAGGAGATCCTTCTGCTGAAAGACGGCCGGCTGGTGGCCCAGGCCCCGGTGGCTTCGCTGGTGGAGCAGTACGCCCCCGGCGGCAGCCTGGAGGACGTGTACCTCCATGTCTTTGGGGAGGAGGGCGGCGCATGAGGCTCCTTCTTGCGGAACTGCGCAAGGTCTGGGGCCGGCGGGTCACGGCCCTCTGCCTTGCGGTGCTGGCGGGTGCGAACCTGTTTTTGCTCTACACCGGCACCAAACCCGGCGCGAATGCCGCCCCCGCCTCGGCCTGGCGGGCCGTGGGGCGGGACCTGCGGGGCCTTTCCACCGCCCAGCAGCAGGCCCTCATCAACGAAAAGCTGGACACCGCCAAGGGCGTCTATCAGGTGGGGCAGCTGCTCTATGACTATGCCCTGAACGCCCAGTACGGCTATATGTCCGACCCGCACACCCAGTTTCCCGAACTCTTCGAACAATACGAGCAGGTCTATCAGGACAAGAGCTACACCCTCTACACCGAAAATCTGAGCCAGGAGGTGAACTTTCTCACCTCCGTCAAGGCGGAGCTGGACACAGTGGCCGGCTACCCGCAGTTTCTGGAGGATGTGCAGGCCAAGGCAAAGCAGCTTTCCGGCATCTCCATCTTCCAAAACTCCCAGAGCGGCTACGACCTGGAAAACATCGATAAGACCGCCGCGGTCTACGCCGGCATGGGCGATGTGCGGATAAACTACGCGCCCCAAAAGGGCCTTTACACCGCTCTGGACTATCCCTTCACCGACCTCATCCTGCTGGCGGCCATGCTGCTGCTGGCAAGCCTCTTGGTGCGCGCCGAGCGGGACAGCGGCATGCTGGCTTTCGTGCGCACCACCCCCGGCGGGCGGCTGAAAACGGCGGCGGCAAAGCTGGGGGCGCTGGGGGTCAGCCTGCTGGCGGTACTGGTGCTGCTCTACGGGGTGAACCTGGCCTATTGCCAGCTCACCTTCGGCCTGGGCCCCCTCGGCCGCAGCATCCAGAGCGTGCCCGCCCTCATGCGCTGCACCATGCGCATCACCGTGGGGCAGTATCTGGGCCTGTTTTTGCTGGCCAAGTGGGCGGGGGCCTTTGTGATGGGCCTTTGGGTCATGCTGGCCGCGCTGGTCTGCCGCCGGGCGGCGGCGGGCTGGTGCGTCGGGCTGGCGCTGCCCGCGGCCCAGTGGCTCATCCGTCAGGCCATTCCCGCCACCAGCCGCCTGAACGTGGTGAAATACGCGAATCTGGCAAGCCTTTTGCGCACCAACGAACTTTTGGGCAACTACCGAAACCTCTATTGGTTCGACCATCCCATCCCGCTGCCCCTGGTGGAATGGACCGCCGCGGCGCTGTGGTGCGCGGCGCTGCTGGCCGCTTTCTGCCTTGTGTTCTGCCGGGCGGCGCTGCTGCCCGCCCCCGCCTTCGCGGGCCTGCGGCTGGGCAGACCCCGCACCCGCCCCACCACCGTCTGGCGGCAGGAGGCGCGCAAGCTGGCCCTCGGCTGCGGCGCGCTGGCGGTGCTGGCCGTCTTTGCCGGGTATCAGGCATGGCAGACCGCCGAGGCCCAGAGTTTCATCGACGCGGATGAGATCTATTATCAGTACTACATGACCCACATCTCCGGCCCCTACGATCAGGAGGCCTACCAATGGCTGCAGGCGCAGAACGAAGAGTTCGAACCCATCCGGCGGCTGGAGCGGGCGCTGCAGGCAGGGGAGATAACGTCGGAAGAGTACCAGATGCAGATGGGCGCCTACTACGGCCTCAACCAGAAAAAACAGGTGTTCGACCGCATCGTTTACGGCAATCTGCCCTATCTCCAAGAGAACCCCGGCGCCCAGCTGGTGTATGAGAGCGGCTGGGAAGAACTGTTCTGCTTCACAGGCGACGACGACCTGCGGGACGCCCTCGTGGCCGGCCTTCTGGCCAGCGTCTGCTTTGCGGGCCTGTTCGCCTTCGAGCACCGTGGCGGCATGAAGCGGGTGGTGATGGCCACCCCCCTGGGCCGCCGCAAAACGGTGGACGCAAAGCTGCTGACCTCCGGCTGTGCGGCGACGCTGCTGTGGGCGCTGGTGGGCCTGCCGCGGCTCATCGTGGTCCTGCGGGACTACGGCCTGCCCGCCCCCTTCGCCCCGGCCATGAGCCTTTCCGATTATCTCCATCTGCCCAGCTGGCTGCCCCTCGCCGGGGTACTGGCGCTGGCAGGGCTTGCCCGCCTTGCGGCGGTGCTGTGCATGGCGGCGGTCACCCTCTGGCTCTCGGAAGTTTTGGGCAGCGCCCTCAGCGCCATGTTTCTCTCGGCCCTTGTCTTCTGCCTGCCGCCCATGCTGGCTTTGAGCGGCCTGTGGCCTCTGCGCTGGGTGGGGGCGTATCCGCTGTTCCATCTGGCAGAACTGTTGCGCCGCCCCGGCGACGGCGCGGCGTGCCTCGTCCTTCTCGGCCTGGCCGCGGCGGTCTGCTGGCTGTGTGTGGACCGGCTGCGGGCCCGGTGGGAATGAAAAAACCACGAAACACGCGCTTGCGGCGGCTGTCTGCGCGCGGCCCCGAAAAGACCTGAAAATCTTGTTTTGAAAAAGGAGTACTGTACACGATGAAAAAAAGAATGACGCCCGCGCTGGCGGGCCTTGCCCTTTCGCTTCTCCTCCTCTTTTCCGCCTGCGGCGGGCAGGATGCGCCCGCGCAGAGCGGCGCGCAGCCTGAACCCCAAAGCCAGCCTCAGGCCTCTGCACCGGCGGCGTCGCCCATCCGCTTCCTCGGCAAGCGGGACGATGCGGCGGCAGGCGCCCAGGGCGTGTACTACCTGGGCAGCAGTTCGCCCAACGTGGTGCATTACTACGAAGAGGCCAGCGGCCAGTCGGTGCCGCTGTGCGCCCGGCCCGAGTGCCCCCACACCGACGACAGCTGCACCGCCTGGGCCCCGGGCATGCTCTATCTGCTGCTGGACGAACAGAACCCGGCGCAGCCCCTCTATCTCTATTCCTCCACCGAGGACCCGTCGGGCAAGCAGTACCCCGCCGTGCGGCTCTACCGCATGAGCCCCAGCGGCGCGGACCGCACCCTTTGCATGGAGTACCAAAACGGTTTGGTGGACTTGCAGATGGCGGCCAGCGATGAATTCGTCTACTTCCTCAGTTCCGAGGTGGACCCCGCCACCCAAAGCAGCGTGAAGTGCCTGTATCAGGCGCGCCTTTCGGACGGAACGCTGGAAAAACTGAAACAGTACGACCAGCCCACCATCCTGCTGGGGGCCTACGACCAAAAATTGGTGCTGGAGCACAACAACGACTCCTACCTCAGCGCGGTGGCGGATGTTTTTGAGGTGGACGTGACCACCGGCCAGGAGACACAGCTGTTCCACTATGAGGCCAGCGGCGAGATGGCGGATGAATACAACCCCGCGCCCCACGCCGTCGCCTTCTCCCACCAGCAGTATCTCTATATCCTGGAGCCCGCGGGCGGGCGCACCGCACAGCTGAGCCGCCGCGACCTGCGCACCGGCGAGGAACAGACGGTGGCGGAAAGCGTGCCCTATTACGGCAGCCAAGTGGCGGAGGACGGCTGTTTTCTGGACGACAAACTCCTGCTCACCTGCTCCGAAAACACGGGCGACGGGATGAAAGGCAGCACCTACACCATCGATCTGGAAAGCGGCAGCTGCCAGGAGGTCACCCTGTGCAACGGCTACGGCGTGCCCTACGAGGTGGCCGGCGAGACGGAGCAGCACTTCATCATTCCCCTGGGCGAGAGCCTGCGCACCGCCAAGGTGACAGGCCCCACCGGGGTGGAGGAGACCAGCTCCTACTACGCCACCGACTTCTACCTTTTGAAAAAGGCGGATTACTACGCCAGCACCGACAATCGCACGCCCCTGCAGTGAAGCCGTTGCAACCGTGCGCCGCCCGTGATAAGATGAAGAAAAGAAAACGCAAAGGAGGGGCGCTGCATGGAATGGTTGTTCCTGCTGGCGGCAGTGGTGGCTGCGTTCTGCTTCCCGCACTTTCTGGTGGAGGCGCTCCGTGCCGAAGACGAAGACAAACGTTCTGACCACAAGCTGTTCGCCTGCCTGTGCTCGGCTGTGGTGGTGTTTGTGCTGATCCTCTTCATCAATTGAATCGTTTCGCCCAAAGGCGCCGCGTGTGCGGCGTCTTTGTGTGCTTTTTTGAAAGGAGGCATGCTCATGATCACGCAGAGACCCACCGAAGAGATGATCGCCCAATGGAAGGCGGTCTGGCGGGAGAACAAGGACCGGCTTTCCCCAAACCGAAAGACCGGCGCGCAGGTGCTGGAATACCTGCAAAAACACTATCCGCTCACCGAACTGTCCGACCCCGAAGCGTTAAAGGCCATCGCCTGCGACGTGACCATGAACGAGTATTGGGCCGAAAAGCTGCCCGCAGGCGCGGCTCCAGAGCCCCGGGCCTTTTATCTTAAAAACGAAGGGGCGGGCAGGCGGTTTTATCTGCCCGAAAACCGGGACGACCCCGAACTCTGGGGCGGCAGTGTGGAGCGCATCTTTGTGGGGGTGGACCTTGCCAGCGGCTTTTACATGGTGGAGGGCAGCACCCTGCTTTGGGATGAACTGCGCGCTTTTCAGGGCCTGGACGAAAAGGACCTGCAAAACTTCGTCATGGTGGCGCAGTACCTCGAAGCGCAAGAGAGAATGAACAGGACGGGGGGCAGCCCTCTGACCTGAAAGCAAAAATGAGGAGGCGGGAGGATGCGGCCCCGGAAACTTCTCTGCCAAATGGGCCCGGCGGGCTATTGGCTCTCCCTTCGCAAGGAGTACCTGCTTCGGGACGCAAAGACCCTGTTCAGCGGCCAGCGGTACGCCCGGCGGCGGGACCCCGAGCCCCTGCCCTGCATCGTGAAAGGGCACACCTCGCCCTTGCTGCGGTGGCTGCACGGGGTGGATATGGAACTGCAAAAGGGCAAGGTGAAAAACCTTGCCCTGGCGGCAGCGCGGCTGAATGGCGTCATCATCCGGCCGGGGGAGACCTTCTCCTTCTGGGGCCTCATCGGCCATCCCACCCGCAAACAGGGCTACACCGACGGCCTTGTCATCGCGGGCACCCGGATGAAGCCGGGCCTTGCGGGCGGGCTTTGCCAGCTGGCGAACATGACCCACTGGCTGGTGCTCAACAGCCCCCTCACGGTCACCGAGCTGCACCACCACTCCGACGCGATGTTCCCCGACGACCGGCGGACTGTGCCCTTCGGCACCGGCACCTCGGTGTTTTACAAAAACGTGGACTACCAGTTCAAAAACACCACCGACCGGCCGGTGCAGCTGCTCTTCTGGCTCACCGACACCGACCTGTGCGGCGAGCTGCGCACCACCGAGCCGTTCCCGCACCGCTACCGCATCCTGGAGCGGGACAGCCACTTCCGCAAGGAGGCGGACGGGTGGTACCGGGTGAGCCGGGTCTACCGGCGGGTCATCGACCGCCAAACCGGGCAGCTTCTGGCCGAAGAGCTGGTGCTGGACAATCACTCCCGCGTGATGTACGACCCGGCCCTCATCCCGCCGGACCAGATCCGGCAGGACCTCTGAGGGGAGGGGAAAAACATGCTTTTGGAAGCCATTGCCCGGCACGCGCTGCAAACGCCCGCGCGCCCGGCCTATCAAAACCGCACCCAGACCCTCACCTACGGCCGGCTCTGGCGCGATGCCCGGGCCCTGGCCGCCCGCCTGCGGGCGGGAACGGGGCCTGTTCTCGTCTGCGGCGAAAAAGAGGCGGGCATGCCCATCTGCTTCCTCGGCTGCCTCATGGCGGGCAGGCCCTGGCTGCCCGTGGACCCGCAGCAGCCGGCGGAGCGCCTTTTGAAGATACGCTGCCTGTCCGGGGCCGCCGACGTTCTCTGCTGTGGCAGCCACCTGGCGGCAGCGGCGCTGGGGGCGGTGCAGGCGGAACCGCTGTTCGGTGCGGAGAAACTGCTGGACCCCGCGCAGTTTGCCGCGGACCCCGACCGGGACGCCTACTGGATGTTCACCTCCGGCAGCACCGGCACGCCCAAGGGGGTGCGCATCCCCCTCTCGGCGCTGGAAAACTTTGTGGAGTGGATGCTCAGTCTCCCGGCGGTGGCGGCGTGCGGGGCAGGGGTGAACGTCAATCAGGCGCGCTTTTCCTTCGACCTCTCGGTGGCGGACCTCTGGCCCACCTTCGCCGCGGGCGGCACGGTCCGGGCGCTGGAAACAGCGGAACAGGGAGACCTGCCCGCCCTGTACGAAGCGCTGGGACGCAGTGGGGCACGGCGGCTGGTCTGCACGCCCTCCTTCGCACGGCTGTGCCTGTGCGACGCGGCCTTCTGCAAAGACCTTCTGCCGCACCTTGAGACCGTTTTTTTCTGCGGCGAGACCCTTGCGCCCCGCACCGTCAAGACCCTGGAAAAGCGCTTTGAGGGCCTGCGCATCCTCAACGCCTACGGCCCCACAGAGGCGGCCTGCGCCGTCGCGGCGGTGGAGGTGCAGGGCAGGGAAGGGACGCTGCCGGTGGGCCGGGTGGCCGATGCGGCCAGCCGCCTTTTGATTTTGGACGAACAGAGCGAGCCGCGGCCCGAGGGCCTGCCCGGCGAGATCGCCATTGCCGGGCCCAGCGTGGGCAGCGGCTACATCGGCGGCGAAGCGGGCGGCTTCGGCAGATTCAACGGAGAAAAACTTTACCGCACCGGGGACGAGGGCGTCATCCGGGACGGCCTTTTGTGGCACCTTGGCCGGCGGGACCGTCAAATAAAATACAAGGGCTACCGCATCGAGCCGGGGGAGGTGGAAGCCGCCATCCTCGCCTGGGACGAGGTGCGGGCGGTGGCGGTGCTGCCCCTTCGGGCGGGCGGCGAAGTGCGGGGCCTTGCCGCGGCGGTGGAGTGGGAAAAGGACCCCCCGGACCCCGCGGAATGCGCGGCCCGTCTGCGCCGCACCCTGCCGGAGTATATGCTGCCCCGGCGCTGGCGCGCGGTGGAGCGCATGCCGGTGAACGAGCGGGGCAAATGCGATTTTGCCGCGCTGGAAAGGATGTTGGAAGATGAATGAAGCGCAGTTTGAAAACCAGGTGCGCCGCCTGCTGGCCGAGGCCTGCGGCAGTGCCGCCGCGCTGCGGGAGGGCGTTGACCTGCTGGAGAGCGGCCTGCTGGACAGTCTGGCCTTCATCACCCTGCTGGACGGCCTGGAGGACATGGGCGTGGAGATACAGCCCACCCAGGTGGAGCGGGAGGCCTTTCGCACGGCGGCCGGCATTGTGGAATTGTGCAAAACCTTTGCGCGAGAGGCGGGCGTTGTGGTATAATGAGCCGTGGGCGGCCGGGCTGCTCAAGAGAAGAAAAGAGGAGTGAGAGCCGTGAACGCCGCTTCGGGAACAAAAGTGAAAAGCCTTGCCCTTGCGGGCCTGTGCACCGCCTTCATGGCGGTGGTGGCCCCCTTGAGCATCCCTATCGGGCCCATCAGCCTGACGCTGAGCGTGCTGGGGGTGTTTTTCGCCGGGGCGATGCTCACACCCGGCTGGGCGGCGGCCTCCATCCTTGCCTATATCTGCATCGGCGCGGTGGGCCTGCCGGTGTTTGCCAACATGGCCGCCGGTGTGCAGGTGCTCACCGGCATGACCGCCGGTTTTCTCTGGGCCTATCCGCTGATGGCGGCGCTGCTGGCCGCCGTCTGCCGCCGCACACAGCGCATGGCCCTGCGCCTTGCGGGGGTGCTGGCGGGCCAGCTGGTCTGCTACGCCCTGGGCACCGTCTGGTTCATGTTCGTCAGCGGCATGGGCCTCTGGGCCAGCCTGACGGTGTGCGTGCTGCCCTTCATCCTCCCGGACTTTTTGAAAGGCCTGGGCGCGCTGGCGCTGGCCGGCGCTATCCGCCGCAGGCTGAAACTGTGAAACAGGCATAAAGAGGGCCGCCCCCCGCGGGGGCGGCCCTCTTTTGTTCAAAACGTGTAAGGATAAAGCGGGCTGTGGAACTCGTCCACCCGCCAGCCGTTTTCGGTGTTCACAAGGCGGATGGTGAACTCCCGGGTGCTGTCGAAGCCGCCGTCCGCCCGCCGGGTGAGAAACTCCGTGTCCGTTTCCTCCGCGCCCTGCTCGATGTAGTGCCCGATGAGGGTGAAGGTCACCGCGTCGTCCCCGGCGCTTTCAAGGCGGTAGGCATCGGGGCATTCGGCGTAGTCGATGGCGCCGCCCACGCCGCCCGCCAGGGCCGCCAGCCTGCCGTCCACCGAGCGAAAGCGCTGATCAAAATCCAGCTGTTCCAGGCAGCTCTCGGTGAAGACGCCCAGCATCCGGGCGCGGAAGTCCTCGTAGTTTTCGTTCTTCCCGGTGATGAGCAGGTAGCTCTGGCCCTCCAGCTGCACTTCACCGCCCGCGGCGTTTTCCTCCCGGTTCATCAGGTTGGAGGGGTCCGCCAGCCAGGTCACCGTCTCCTGCGCACGGGCAAAGACGTTTTGCTGCTCTTCGCTCAAAAAGGAAAGGTCGGCCGCCGGCTCGGCAGGGGCGGATGAAGCGCTTTCCGGCAGGCCCTGGATGGGGGCCACGTCCCCGTAGGCCTGGGAAGAGGCACCGCCCTCCATCTCCGGCAGCTCCACCGTTGCCAGCGAATAGAGAAAAAACGCCGCCGCGGCCAGCACCGCCGCCGCCAGAACGAGAAGAAATTTTTTCATCGTGCCATCGCTCCCTTTCAAAGGGCGGCGCTCTGCGCCCCTGCCCCAGGCAAGTATACCATGGGCGGGGCCCCCTTTCACTCATGGGGCGGCAAACAAATTGTATAAAAACTGTAAACAGGGCGGACCTTGCGGGCCCGCCCTGTGTTTCTTTGGATTCAAATGCCGCTGTCGCCGTAGTTCGCCAGCACCCGGGCGCTGGGGTCGTCCACTTTGCAGCCCTCCCAGTCGGGGTTGGGCATCCAGAACCCGGGGATCATCCGCGCCCCGCCGGGATAAAACCGCTCGAACAGTTCCCGATAGAGCAGGCTCTCCTTGGTGAAGGGCGGGCAGTAGTCGTATTTTGTCCGACGCGCCCGGAACTCCTCGTCGGTGTAAAGCGCCTCGGCGTATTCTTTCAGATCGTCCACCATGCTGTGGCCCACCGCGTCGCTGAAAGCGGCTTTCTCCCGCCAGAGAATGTGCTCCGGCAGAAGGCCCTCGCCCTCAAAGGCCTTGCGCAAGAGGTACTTGCCCTTGCCGTAGGTGTTCAGCTTGCGGGCCGGGTCGATGGACATCACATAGCGCACGAAGTCCAGATCGCCAAAGGGCACCCGTGCCTCCAGGCTGTTGGCGGCAAGGCAGCGGTCCGCCCGCAGCACGTCGTAGCAGAAAAGCTCCCGGATGCGCTTGGCCGCCTCCTTCTGGAACTCGGCGGCGCTGGGGGCAAAGTCGGTGTATTTGTAGCCGAACAGCTCGTCGGAAATTTCGCCCGTCAAAAGCACCTTGATGTCGGTGTTTTCATGGATGGCCTTGCAGACGAGGTACATGCCCACGCTGGCGCGGATGGTGGTGATGTCCCAGGTGGCCAGCGCCTGCACCACCTGGGGCAGGGCCTCCAGCACCTGCTCTTTTGTCATGATGACCTCGGTGTGGTCCGCGCCGATGAAATCCGCCACGTCCCGGGCGTACTTCAAATCGATGGCGTCGCCCTCCATGCCGATGGCGAAGGTGCGGATGGGCTTTTGCAGCTTTTTGGCCGCGATGGCGCACACCAGGCTGGAATCCAGCCCGCCGGAGAGCAGAAAGCCCAGGGGCGCGTCGGCGTCCAGCCGCTTTTCCACCCCGGCCACCAGCTTCTCGCGAATGTTGCGGCACACCTCTTCCAGCGGCGCGTGGACGTAGCCGCGCACGGCGGCAATGTCCTCATACTGCACAAAACGGCCGTCCTTGTAATAGTGGCCGGGCGGGAAGGGGCGCACTGCATCCACCCAGCCCTCCAGTTCGGCGGCCTCGCTGGCAAAGGCGATGGTCCCGCCGCCCACGGGATAGCCGTAGAACAGCGGCCGGATGCCGATGGGGTCCCGGGCAGCGATGAGGCTGCCGCTGGTCCCGTCGTAGAGCACGCAGGCGAACTCCGCGTCCAGATGGGCGAACATCTCACAGCCGTATTCCCGCCAAAGGGGCAGCAGCACTTCGCAGTCGGACCCGCTCTTGAAGGTGTAGCCGCGCTGTGCCAGTTCTTCTTTCAGGCGGCGGAACCCGTACACCTCGCCGTTGCACACCACCCAGCTGCCCTCCTGCTCAAAGGGCTGCATCCCCTCGGGCGAAAGCCCCATGATGGCAAGGCGAGCAAAGCCCAGATACCCGAAGGGTGTTTCCACCACTTTATAGTCGTCCGGCCCGCGCCGCCGGCTGCGCAAAAGATAATCCTGCAAGCGATTGGGGCCGATGTCGCGGCCCGCGTAGCACAGGATGGTACACATTCCTTTCTCCCCCTCGTTCCAAAATTCGCGCCGCCCTCACAGATTGCTGTAACCCATCAGGGAGGCGTCCACCGCCCGGGCCGCGCCCATGCCCTCGGCGATGGCCCACACCACCAGCGAGGGCCCGCGGCGAATATCCCCCGCGGCAAACACCCGGGGCACGCTTGTGACATAGCCTTCGCCTTCCGCGGCCACCACGCCGCGCCCGGTGAGCGCCGCGCCGAAGCCGGCGGGCAGATATTCCTCACAGCCCGCAAAGCCCGCGGCGATGAGCACCAGCTCGGCAGGCAGCACCTCTTCGCTGCCCGCAATCGGCACCATCACCGTGCGGCCGTTTTCGCCCGGGCGCGCCTCCAGCTTCTGCACCACCGCGCCGCACACCCGGCCGCGCTTGTCGGCCTTGAAGGCGGACACGGTGGTCTGATAGCGCCGGGGGTCGGCCCCGAACAGGGCGATGGCCTCCTGCTGGCCGTAGTCGGTCTTGCGCACCTTCGGCCACTGGGGCCAGGGATTGTCCGCCGTGCGCGCAAGGGGCGGCCCGGGCATCATTTCCAGCTGGGTCACGCTCTTTGCGCCCAGGCGCAGGGCGGTGGCCACGCAGTCGTTGCCGGTGTCGCCGCCGCCCACTACCAGCACGTTTTTGCCCTCGGCCAGTTTGCGGGGCGGCTTTTGAAAATCCGAGTCCAGCAGCGCCTTGGTCACCTGGCCGAGAAAATCCACCGCGAAGAGGATGCCCTTTGCCTCCCGGCCGGGCACCGCCAGGTCCCGGGGCCTGCCCGCGCCGCCCGCCAGCACCACCCGGTCAAACTTTGCCAGCAGTTCTTCGCCGGTCACGTCCCGGCCCACGTCGGTGCTGCAGACGAAGGCCACGCCCGCCTCTTCCATCAGGCGGATGCGCCGGTCAAGCACGGCCTTGTCCAGCTTCATGTTGGGGATGCCATAGCGCAGAAGGCCGCCGGGGCGGTCCGCCTTTTCGAACACCGTGACGCTGTGGCCGCGGCGGTTCAGCTGCCATGCGGCGGCAAGGCCCGCGGGCCCGCTGCCCACCACCGCCACCGTTTTGCCGGTGCGCACGGCGGGGGGCGCGGCGTTCACAAGCCCGTGGGAAAAGGCGTATTCCGCCACCTGAAGCTCGTTTTCGTGGGTGCACACCGCCCCTTCCTGCCGCGCGCAGGTGCAGGCCGCCTCACACAGGGCAGGGCACACCCGGCCGGTGAACTCCGGCAGGCAGTTGGTGCGCTCCAGCCGCCGCCAGGCCTGCTCCCAGTTGCCGTGAAAAACAAGGTCGTTCATCTCGGGGATGAGGTTGTGCAGCGGGCAGCCGGCGGTCATGCCCGCCAGGGTCACGCCCGCCTGGCAGAAGGGCACGCCGCAGTCCATGCAGCGGGCCGCCTGCTGTGCCTGGGCGGCGGGGGAGAGGGGGCGGTGAAACTCCCGAAAATTGCCCAGCCGCTCCAGCGGCGGCACAACGGGCCCCTCCTGCCGCGGATATTCCAAAAAACCGGTGGTTTTGCCCATGACCGATCCTCCTTTTATTTCTTGGCCAGACTGGCGTAGAACGCCTCGATCTGGGCCTGCTCGGGGGTCACGCCCTGCTCCTCGAACTGGGAGGCGAGCTGGACCAGCCGCTTGTAGTCGTTGGGAATGATCTTTTTGAACCGGGGGAGATACTCGCCGAAGGCGGCCAGGATGCGCCGGCCCTTGGGCGAGCCGGTGTGCTGCACATGAGCGTCGATGAGGCGGTAAAGCTCCTCCCGGTCGAACTTGCTCTCCACCTTTTCCATGCTCACCATGGCCTTGTTCAGGTTGCGGTAGAGGGTGCTCTCCTCGTCCAGCACATAGGCCACGCCGCCGCTCATGCCGGCGGCGAAGTTCTTGCCGATGGGGCCCAGCACCACCACCCGGCCGCCGGTCATATACTCGCAGCCGTGTTCGCCCACGCCCTCCACCACGGCCACCGCGCCGGAGTTGCGCACGCAGAAGCGCTCGCCCGCCATGCCGTTGATGTAGGCCTGGCCGGAGGTGGCGCCGTAGAGCGCCACATTGCCCACGATGATGTTCTCCTCGGCGGCGTAGCGGGCTTTTTCGTCCGGCCGCAGCACCAGCTTGCCGCCGGAAAGCCCTTTGCCGAAGTAGTCGTTGCCCTCGCCGGTGAGGGCCAGGGTGAGGCCTTTGGGCAAAAACGCCCCAAAGCTCTGGCCGCCCGCGCCGGCGCAGTCCAGGATGAGGGCGTCCTCCGCCCAGCCCTCGGGGCTGTGGCGGGTGATCTCGGCTCCCAGCAGCGCGCCGAAGGCCCGGTCGGTGTTCTTCACCTCCACGCTCATGCGGCAGGGCACGCCTTCCGCCAGGGCGCGGCGCACCGGCTCCTTTGCCATGAGGGCCCGGTCCAGCGTCTTTTCAAGGCCGAAGTCATAGACCTCGGCGGGGTCGAACACGGTGCGGCCGCTCTCTGCGCCGCCCTGTGCCAGCACCCGGCTCAGGTCCACGTTTGCCCCGCGGCCTGCCCCGTGCGTCTGGCGCAGCAGGTCGGTGCGGCCCGCCATCTCGTCCACGGTGCGCACACCCAGCCTTGCCATATACTCCCGCAGCTGACGGGCGATGAAGCGCATGAAGTTCTCCACGTATTCCGGCTTGCCGCAAAAGCGTTTACGCAGTTCGGGGTTCTGGGTAGCGATGCCCATGGGGCAGGTGTCCAGATTGCACACCCGCATCATGGTGCAGCCCAGGGTCACCAGCGGGGCGGTGGCAAAGCCGAATTCCTCCGCCCCCAGCAGCGCCGCAATGGCCACGTCCCGCCCGGTCATCAGCTTGCCGTCGGTCTCCAGCCGCACCCGGCCCCGCAGCCCCGAGCGCAGCAGGGTCTGGTGGGTCTCGGCAAGGCCCAGCTCCCAGGGCAGGCCCGCGTTGTGGATGGAGCTGATGGGGGCCGCGCCGGTGCCGCCGTCGCAGCCGGAGATGAGGATGACCTGGGCCCCGGCCTTGGCCACGCCGGCGGCCACGGTGCCCACGCCCGCCTCGCTCACCAGCTTCACCGAGATGCAGGCCCGGTCGTTGGCGCTCTTCAGGTCATAGATGAGCTGGGCCAGGTCCTCGATGGAGTAGATGTCGTGGTGGGGCGGGGGGCTGATGAGGCTCACGCCCGGGGTGGAGTGGCGGGTCTTTGCCACCCAGGGGTAGACCTTGGCAGCAGGCAGATGCCCGCCCTCGCCGGGTTTTGCGCCCTGGGCCATCTTGATTTGAATTTCCTTCGCGCTCACAAGATAGCGGCTGGTCACGCCGAAGCGCCCGCTGGCCACCTGCTTGATGGCGCTGGAGCGGTCGTCGGCAGTGCCGGCGCTGGCAAGGCGCTCGTCGCTCTCGCCGCCCTCGCCGCTGTTGGACTTGCCCCCCAGCCGGTTCATGGCCAGCGCCAGAGCCTCGTGGGCCTCCTGGGAGATGGAGCCGTAGGACATGGCCCCGGTCTTGAAGCGGCGCAGGATGGCCTCCTCGCTCTCCACTTCCTCCAAAGGCACCCCTTCGGCGGGCCAGTTGAAGTCCAGCAGGCTGCGCACAAGGCCGCTGCGCTCGGCGTCCGCTGCTTCGGTGTAGCGCTGGAACAGCGCATAGTCGCCGGTGCGGGCGGCCTGCTGCAAAAGGTGGATGACCTGGGGGGAATAGCGGTGCACCTCGCCCTGGCTGCGCAGCTTGTGCCGCCCCAGGGAGGGCAGGCTCAGGTCGGTGGCAAGGCCCAGCGGGTCGAACGCCCGGGAGTGCTGGGCGTCGGTCTGGGCGGCGATGTCCGCCAGGGTGATGCCGCCGATGCGGCTCACGGTGCCGGTGAAATAGGCGTCGATGACCTGCCGCGAAATGCCCAGCGCCTCGAAGATCTGGCTGCCCTGATAGCTTTGCAGGGTGGAAATGCCCATCTTGGAGGCGATCTTCACGATGCCCTGCAAGACCGCATTGTCGTAGTCGGCCACGGCGGCGTAGTAGTCCTTGTTCAAAAGGCCGTCCTGCACCAGCTGGGCCAGCGAGGCGTGGGCCAGATAGGGGTTCACCGCGCAGGCGCCGTAGCCCAGCAGGGTGGCGAAGTGGTGCACCTCACGGGGCTCGCCGGATTCCAGAATGAGGGACAGCGCCGTGCACTTCTTGGTCTTGACCAGATGCTTGTGCACGGCGGACACCGCCAGCAGCGAGGGGATGGCCACATGATTCTCGTCCACGCCCCGGTCGGTAAGGATGAGGATGTTGGCCCCCTCCCGGTAGGCTTTGTCCACCGCCACGAACAGGTGCTCCAGCACCCGGTCCATGGGGGTGGATTTGTAGAACAGGATGGGCACCACCGCCACCTTGAAGCCGGGGCGGTCCATGGACTTTATCTTCAAAAGGTCCAGGTCGCTGAGGATGGGGTTTTCGATCTTCAGCACGTGGCAGTTGTCGGCGCTTTCCTGCAAAAGATTGCCGTTCTTGCCCGCGTACACAGCGGTGGAGGTGACGATTTTTTCC
>ERZ507065.118-NODE-118-length-72596-cov-6.656484_pt1 | contig 72596 bp, 56 predicted proteins | sample MGYA00513785_ERZ507065 | MGnify/ENA metagenome assembly ERZ507065
AGCACGATTCATCTGATATACGCTAAACCATAACAAACCAGCACATAATGGTATGGGTAAGTAAAACGGTAAATAATCTGTCCATTCTGAATAGGCATAAAGGTTATTTAGAATATGAAACCAAAGAATGACTTCAAGCACAAAAAAGATTGAAAGTACTAAAATACTAAGGACTAGAAATCCATAGTATAACCAGTTTAGGCGACTCTTCTCTCCCTCTATATCTGCCGAATCATCCGAAAGGATTTTAAAGGAATCTTTTATTCTTCTCTGAATATTATTTTGGGCATCATTTTGTTTCTGAAGAAGTTCCTTTTGTGCATTTAATTCTGATAATGTTTTTGAAGCATGATTCAAGCGATTCTGAAGACTTGCAATTTTATTCTGGTCTTGAGAATTCTGACTTAGCAAAAGGTCAAGTTTTTCCTTAAGGTTTGATTCTTCTTTTTTAGCGTTATCAATTTTTTCGTCATAGAAATTGTCAGTATTGAATTCAACAGTGCTTTTAGTACATAAATGCAGCGCTGAAATAAAAACATGTTCCAATAAACGAAGTGTCTTACTTGAAACATATTCTTTCTGAAAAGACTCTATACATTTATTTATAAAGGTTCTATTCTTATCGAGAAATCTTAACGCTTCGATATAGATATCATCTGAATCCAAATAATCTCTCAGATTAATCAAAGTTTTTATCAATCGATTAAATCGTGTATCATACTTTTTGTATTCAATACCCTCTAGATTCTTCAAACATGTGCAAAGCCAATCAACAGCTTCATCACGTTCTATCATATAGTTTTTTACAGCTCCCATACTTATACCCCTTTATATAAACAGTACCAAGCTATCCACACAACAGGCACTATGGCTATCAGCCAATAAACTATATACATATCAAATATGTAATATCTTATTTTTAGCCTTAAACGCAAGTCAAGTCCCATTGAGCAGTCAGAAAGCAAGGACATTGCGTAATCGTAATCGAACGATGTGTGATTTTGATTATACTTGCTCAGTATGTTGAAATATTGATCAATATAATCCGGCTCCTTTCTCTTCTGTTCTTCTTCTGTAAGTGTCTTGACATCATGATGCATATTGCGATACAATCTATTCAATTCGTTTCCACATGCATGATAATTGTCCATTCGCTTGTCGTAGTTCAATCCGCTTAACAGCAAAGACAATGAAAGCAGGAATGTGGAAAGAATAATGGTGAAAACACTTATGTTTTTAGACACGTCCAAATTGTCACTCATTAAAGCTATTAAGCTTATGCCGATAATGGAAGCCGAGAACAAGGTTTCAGCTACCTTTGAAGCATCACGATTGCGCTTGACACGACGAAAGGCTGTAAACCTCGCACACATTGTCTTATATACTGTATTGCTAAATTCTTCCAGATACATATTATTGTTCTTTTTAAAAAGAGGGGGACCCAATCGAAAGCGAAAATTCCACAAGAAATGTGGCATATACTATACTGTATATTAAATTCTTAACAAAAAGTCGATGCTACACGCATGACCCAAAGGCTAAGCCCAAAGTCCCCCTCTATGATGTTGTACCTATACTTATCATGGCATCTTTCCTTAAACGATCAAGATGAACCATATACTTTATCTTAATATCCTCATTGTCATACTTCATATCTTCATCTATCAAACCTTTTGACAAAAGATAATTCCGTATGTCTGCGATGTCGGTTAAGGCATCATAATCCATCAAGGTGTGTTTGCCTGCATTCTTCTTTATATCCCAATACACCTTGGGCAAACTATTTATTCGTGACGCGATGTCCAAACCTTTCATAAACTTGCGATGCACCACGGTGTCAATCTCATACAACAGGCGGATATCAGTCATCGCTTGAAAATACGGCAACCATCCGAAGAGATGGTGCGAAATCTTGACTCCTGCAAGTTTCTGATTAATCAAGGAAACATAATAATCGTCGAATTCTTTGTCTTGGCAAATAAAACGAGGACGAAGATTCTTGTTGGCCTTCTGAGTTTTATATCGGGCTATCAACCGAGAAATTCGGTTCAAATATGTCTGTACATTTTTGTTTCGTATAGAAATGGTATGCACAGACTTGATCATGTATCCTAAATAATCAAATACAGCATCACCTACCACACCGTATTGGGTCTTGTCTCGAGAGAGTTCCAAGCTTACGCATCGCTGATCAAGTTCTTTCTTGAACTTATCTACAAAAGAAGCATCTATTGTAGATGTACTCAATATCAGGATATCATCAACGTATCTTTTATAGACGGTGTTAGTATCACACATTGCCTTAATGCTTTCATCAAATTCTAACATAGAGATGTATGCAAGAATGTTTGAAATTGCTAAACCTTGCGGAATACCATTCTCTCTTTCCTGTCGTCTATTCGCTGTCTTCGGAGAATCTGAAGCAACTGTGACAGTTTCGATTGCAGCCTTTATAAGTTGTGACATCGGAGCCTCTATTCTCGTTTCCAACTTGGCGTATAACGATGCCAAGTGGATATTGTCAAAGAATCCCTTGATGTCTGTCTTAAAGAAGTAGATTTTCTCGGAAGAATGTTCTGCAAAGAAATCTGCCACATCATTGATGTATTTATTGGGGACATCATGATTAACGGCCTCAGGAAATACATCCTGCAAATAGAGATTGAGTTCTCCCAGCACCATCCTATCACGCATGGATCGTACGGAAAGTATTCTTGGAAATTTCTTCCGTCCTTTTAATATAAGTTTCTCTCTATATGGTGAGAATTCGTATGTGCCCTTGCGACAACGCTTTGCTATGTCTTCAAATTCATCGACATAACGATGAAAGAACTTGCCTGGAGTAAGACCATCCAAACCGCCACCCTTTTTATGCTTCATTTTCTCTTCATAAAATGAAGAAAAGGAAGAAGAATTAAAGAAAGCAAGTGAATTTATTATAGTTGTCATCGTGATGAGCGTATATTTTGTGTTCAATTTAGGGCATACCCCTTTCTATAGGCATATTGCAGATTCCTTTAACTTAATATGTTTGTCCCGCTTCGCGGAACAAAATAGGGAGAGTCACTTGCCCACAGCGGCGCTACTTCGCAGCTTGCAGTGGGTTCGGATGTTTGTGCTCAACATGCATCTTATCCTCGCCATGACAAAGACCTTACTAAATTATGCCGAATCTCTTCTTTTCCTTATTAGTAAGAGTCTCTGTTGTTTTGAGAATATCAAAAATACCTTGAAGGTCAGAGTCTATAAGCGTACCGAAGTACTCTCCTTCCATGAGTTTCTCCAACGGAATAGAGAAGAGCATACCACAATCTACATAGCTGTCATACTTCAAGAATTCAGGGTAATCGGTCTGATGAAGTAGATACTGGGCAGAGAGGAATGAGGCAGAATAGGCTGATTTAGGACTCATCTTGGTATTTACCAATACCGACCCATAACAAACCTTCTTTACCTTATCGACTCCTATGATTACCAACTTCTTTGGCTTCTGATTTCTTCCATCCTTAAACACCAAGCCCTCATCTATAGAAATAATGGTTCTGATTAATGAACCTATCTCCAACTTCTCTTCTGTAACTTTACGGAGATTGTCAAGATAAGCCTTTTGTAGTTCCCTTAAATCCATGCCAAAGCCTTTTGGAAAGACTGGCGCTCACGGATAACTGTCAACATAGCCTTGCTGGCACCTGCTGCTTCTGCCATGTCATACATTGTAATCTTAGTGTCCTCACCTGTCTTGTCAGCTTGACGCTTTGCTCGCTTCCAAGCTTTATCCTCGTGGGACTTATCAGACAGGTCAAATGGATCTACATTTTTGCATTTGTCAATCCACTTATCAAGCATTTTGACATCTGCAACAGAGAGTTCATCCATATCACATTTTGCATTCTTTGAAGCAAGGATAACCTGATGTCCATCTTGAGATAACTGAACATCCAAAGAATCTGCAAAGTCTTTCAATTCAGGAGAAGAAATATCAGTCTTTCCTTCTACCCCACGTAAAACCTTATAGGTTAACGTTGGAACAGGTCCATGCTTTCTTGCCACAAAAGTATCATAGACGATTGGCAAGCCGTACTCTTTTAACTGATTCTGCTGGGCAAAATACATCACCTTGAAGAGGTGGATGTAATCCACTCCTTCAGGAAATGCCTTAAGAATGTAAAGCACCACTGCCTTAATCTTTAATATTTGATCTATTGTCTTCATTATCTTATTCTTCTTGAATTTGACAAAGATACAACTTTATCACTAAACCACCAAGTTTTTTTTTCAGATTCCTTTAACTTTATACGTTTGTCCCGCTTCGCGGAACAAAATAAAAAGAGAGGGTTACTTGCCCACAGCGGCGCTGCTTCGCAGCTTGCAGTGGGTTTCGGATTGTAGGTCCCGCTTTGCGGAACCCTGCTGCTCATACTCAATCTGCTTGTATTCGTGGGTGCGAGGCCTTATATAATTATTAGTGAGTATTTGGTAATTATTATATGGGATGCAAATATCGTACAAAGAGTAAAAACATGTTACAAAATAAAAATTGATTTTAGAGTTCTGGATTGCTGTTTTTATGGTGTTATGCTGTGCAAACAGCACCCATACTTAACAATAGCGCCACTTTTACAGTACAATAGTGGCACTATTAGAGTGCAAAAGTGGCGCTATTGTATGATAAAAGTGGCACTATTAGAGTGTAAAAGTGGCGCTATTGCAACCCTATGAGGCTTTTTAGCTCAGTCATTCATTGCACACTTCTCTTCTTGGTAGTGTAATCTACAGAATGTCAGCATGTTGTCGCTGCACGCTCAAAACTCAAGAATTTCGCACCAAAGATTTAGTAGTGCGCTCAGCTCATAGTATTGAGCATCAGAAATGCAAATATTGTCTCGGACGGCAAGGCGTCCGAATTAGGAATTTTGAATTCTTGCTTAGGCAAGCGGCAAAGCCGAGCGAGGAATTGTTCTCGGCTTCGCCTGCGATTATGAATTGTTCAGTTGAATTGTTAGGGTACAAAAACTGTTAATTTTATTCAACATCGCATCGGTTCGTGCGAAAAAATGTAGATATACGGTGATTATTCGTGCAAATAAATGTATATTTGCCACGGATATTCGTGCAAATAAATGTAACGATACAGCAAATACTCATGCAAATAAATGTAGATATGAAGAGAAATATTTTATCAAAGCTCATTGAATGGAAAAACAAGAAGAATCGCAAGCCGTTGATTGTCAATGGTGCCAGACAAGTGGGCAAAACATATATATTAAGAGAGTTCGGTTCTCATTACTATGAAAAAATGGCGTATGTGAATTGTGACAAGAACAAGATGCTGGAAAAGATATTCTCACAGGATTATAATATCAGCAGAATATTGCTTTCTCTCTCTGCCATCCTCCATGTAAACATTGAGCCGGAGAACACTCTTATCATTTTCGATGAGATACAGGAGAATCCGACGGTTTTAAACTCATTGAAATATTTTTGTGAGGATGCACCCCAATATCATGTGGCAGTAGCTGGGTCACTACTTGGCATTTCGCTTCATCAAGACACATCGTTTCCTGTGGGTAAGGTTGACATGATAAAGATGTATCCTATGACTTTCGACGAGTTTCTTATGGCTATAGGCGAACAGCCTTTAGTGGACGTTCTTGCTACAAAGGATTTCTCCATTATCGATTCCCTGTCTGTCCGTCTGATTGATTGTCTGCGTCAGTATTATTACGTAGGAGGAATGCCTGCTGCTGTGGCAGAATTTGCCGTAACGAAGAATCTGGAGGAGGTGCGTAATATACAGAAGCAAATCCTATTCGATTACCGAAGAGACTTCTCCAAGCATGCTCCCACTCAGGAAGTTCCCCGCATCAATATGGTGTGGGACTCTATTCCTGCGCAGCTTGCCAAGGAGAACAAGAAGTTCATATTCGGTGCTTTAAAGAAAGGGGCAAGAGCTTCTGAGTTCGAGATTGCCATACAATGGCTCTTGGATGCCGGACTCATATATCAGATAAACCGAATTACAACACCTTCCATTCCTTTGAAATTCTATGAAGAAATGTCCGTTTTCAAGCTTTTTGTTCTTGATATCGGACTGATGGGTTCCATGTCTGACGCTCCTGCTGAAAGCGTTATAGTGGCTGACACCTTGTTTAAAGAATATAAAGGCGCATTTACTGAATTGTTTGTCTTGACGCAGTTGATAACTGAGGACTTACCTATTTATTATTTCAGTAGCAATGATTCGCGGGTTGAAATAGATTTGGTTGTGCAGAAAGGCACAACAGTCGTCCCGATTGAGATTAAGGCGGAAGAGAACGTACATGCCAAATCATTGCGTACATTCATAGGCAAACACCCGGGTCTGAAGGGTCTGCGTCTTTCCATGATGCCATACCAAGACCAGGAATGGATGGAGAACAGACCTTTGTATGCTGTTGGCGATTGGGTGTAGATTAAGAATCCTAACGAAAAGTTTGGAGGTTTTCGATTTTAAGCGTATCTTCGCAGATAGAAGGTATAAATAAGACAAAAGGAGAACGAGATATATGGCAGACATCAACACAAGAAGATTACCAGTAGGCATTCAGTCGTTCAAGGTGATCAGGGAAGAAAACTATCTGTACGTTGACAAGAGCGACATTGTGTGGAATCTGGTCAACTTAGGACAGAAGTATAATTATCTGAGTCGTCCCCGACGATTCGGCAAGTCTGTGCTGGTCGATACGTTGGAGGCGTACCTTCAAGGAAGGAAGGATCTGTTCGAGGGGCTGAAGATAATGGAGATGGAGAAAGAATGGAAGCAATATCCCGTCGTCCGTCTTGACATGAGTCTGGCAGGCTCCACAGCAAAAGCCATCCAATCCTATCTTAGCGATGCGTTCTCGGAATATGAGTCGACATACGGCATCACCCCATTACCGACAGCTTCGCTTGCTGTAAGATTCAAAAACATTGTCACTACGGCATTTAAGAAGACTGGCTATAAAGTGGCAATTCTTATAGACGAGTATGATTCTCCACTTCAACACTCATGGATGACAGCCGAACATAATGATTGCACGGACGTTTATCGTAATGTATTCGCTGTACTGAAGGCTTGCGACGAATTCGAAAAATTTGTCTTTATCACGGGCATCACCAAGTTCACCCAAATATCTCTCTTCTCTGTCCTCAACAATCTGTCGAACATCAGCTTCACACCTGAAAACGCAGCCATCTGCGGCATTACGGAGGAGGAGATGAAAGAAAACTTCATGCCTGAAATCAAGAAGATGAGCGAAGCGAACAACTGGTCTGTAGAAGAGACTCACGACCGACTAAAAGCATATTACGACGGATATCATTTCTGCGATGAGAATATGGTGGACATCTACAATCCATATAGTCTTGTAAATGCTTTGAGCAAACACAGAATCAGTAATTTCTGGGCATCTTCCGGCGCAACATCGCTTCTCCCAAAGTTTGTTGACAATGCAGAATTGCGTATGAAGAACTTCGAAAATTGCCGAATAATGCGAAATACTCTCGAAATGTCTGACGTGTCTGGTGGCGGAGCCGAATTGTTCCTATATCAGTCGGGCTATCTCACAATAAAGGACAGCGATGAGTTTGGTTACATCTTAGGGTTCCCAAATGAAGAGGTAAAGCAAGCGCTCTACGAAATGGTGCTCCCTGCTCTGACCATGCGAGAAAGAAGTGACATCCAGTCCATACAAGCCAATCTGTATGCACAGTTAGGCACAGGTCAGATAGACGATGCAATGAAGTCGTTGAAAGCCCTTATCGCGGACGTTCCTTACAGCAACAAGAAGCTTGCATCTATGGATATGGAGGAGCGTTACCGCCTCATCATCAGTACCATTATGAATGCCATCGGCTTGAGTGTAGAGGTTGAAAAGATGATCTCAACAGGCAGAATTGATATGACGGTGAAGACCTCACGCTACATCTATGTCATCGAACTGAAACTGCGAAATAACGGTGGCAAGGAAGCTGCAACCGAGCAAATCCTCAACCGCCAATACATGGAACCTTTCAAGGCTGACAAGCGCAAAGTAATTGGATTGGGCATCGAACTTGACGAAGAAGGAAAGGGTCTCTTGGATTGGAAGCGCACGGAATCTTTTAGTGAGTAGTGGGTAGTGAGTAGTGATTAATTGATTACGGATTCGTCTGATTTTACTGAGGCTGCGCCATTGAGGAAGAAAAAAATCAGAATGATCAGATAAATCCGTAATCAAAAGAAAAAAATTTAACTCATGCCGGGGAGTGTCAACCATCTTCGTTCACTATGCTCCTCTTTCCATTCCTCGAACTCCTTCTCCGAAGACTTTCCTTTGGCGGGATATGTCTTGTTGAGTTTTATCTCCATATCCGTCAGCTTCTCCTTGCGGTAATCCTTCAACGTATCGTTCTGTATCAGACGGTCAGTTTTATCCCAGAATATGAAAGCCTTGCTTTTTAATTCGTCCGCAGAATCCTGCATCCACTCCCTTCCATTGACAAGCGCCATGTGATACCAAAACCTTGTGAGTACCCAAGTGGATCTTGTCGGCTGGGCTGTCCCATTGACAAACTCGCGATAGACCTTCAGAGGAATATTGCATATCCAGCAGACCAAGGCTGTATCGCCGTTAGCCAGAAGGGTCATGTCCGCCAACATCTGCTGCTCCGTCATATTCTCCGACATACGCCAAAGCATCCGCTTTTCCCCGTATTCTATCTTGAAGGCTTCCTGCTTCTGTCGCCGATAACCATTCTCACCGAAGAAGAAATTATAGGCATACAACATAAACAGCAGTCCAAATAATCCCAACATCACTTCCCATGCTCTCCACCTGCGAGGCTTCTCCCTGACATTCTTCTTGATATTCTGCTGATTTGATGTAACTACTTGAAACACAACACCATTTAAAGCAGTAAAACCCCAAAAGAAACAAATCAGAAACAATAACGTACCAAAACACAATTCTACTAGCAAGAGATAACAAAAATTAACGTAGATAGAATGGGAAGTAGTTGCTCAGACGTATGTTGCAGCGTTGCAGCACGGCATCAAGTTTTGACAGTTTTCTTACTATCTCCTCGTTGAGGTCGAATATACGGCGGTCGTACTGGCGCAGCTGTTGGATTATCTCAGGAGGCACAAAACTGCCGCGTATGAGCTCCTTCATCGTACACTCGGCAATCCACTGCGCATCCTTCACGTCACTCTTGCGACAAGGGAGCTGCTTGATGAAATACGGATTGGCAAGATTTAGCTTGAAGTATGGAGACAGCACACGCCATATAGGTATCCAGTAGACGCTGGTGCTCTCCATAGAAACCTCAACAACATGGTGATGAAGCATCAGGTTACTTAAGAACTGTAATGTTAAACTTATTAATTATGGTTAATAAAACAAACAACAAACTGTTTATGTTCTTAAATTTGTAATATTTTATAGAAATACTTAAATATTATGCGTATGAAGAAATTTATATTTTATTTTTGTTTGTGTTGGGGCGTTATTACAATCGTTGGTTGCAATAAAGATGATGATTTTGACAGTTCTGATAACGATACAGACGTAACGGCTATAGATGAAAGTCAAAATCAATCTTACGTTTTACTTCAAGAAGTGCCTTCCGACTGTCAGGAAGAAGCTAACGAGATAAACGCCAGTTTGCTTGCAAAAATTAAGGTTGCCACGAGATCTGTGGATGGTGAGGACAGCTATCCAGACTACTATGGTGGTTCTTTCATCGAAAAAGATGGATTTTTGACCATTTCAATAAAGGGGGATTCCGTTAGTGGTGTTAACAGGATAAAATCCCTCGTAAATAGTTCTCTGTTGAAATTTAAACGATGTGTGTATTCATTGCAAGAGTTGAAAAATATAAAGTCACATCTGTATTCAAAATATGCTGAAATGAGCACAAGTTTGAAAAGTAACTTAACAGCCATCGGTATCAGTCAGAAAAACAACGCTGTTGTAGTTTATCTTGCCGATTGTTCTCAATCAAGAATAAAGGAGTTTAAAAATTTTTACGATAACCCTGCTGTAGTGTTCACAAACATGGGAAAAATCAATACAGATAATCCTTGCCTTTCCACACAGCTTGTTAATACGCGCTCTTACACAACATTGGCTACAATATCTAAATTTCCTATTGGCGCAGGTGATACGTGTCTTATTTCAATGTCAGATGATAAACCTATCTACGGCACATTCGCATTTCGCGCCCAAGAGACTTCTGGACAAAAACGTTGTGGATTAGTGACCGCAGGGCATGTGGTCAGCGTTGGGCAATACTGTTATGATAAAGATTTCAATCCTTTTGGCATTTGTTCTTCCCGAATTGTCTCAACAGGAAATGCCGAAGCTTCTTTTATTCCATGCGGCTATTTGGATGAATTCAACATCAACAATTATATTGGTGGCAGTTCAAGCAGTGTTCTATCGACGACGACAAACAAACCAGGAGAAGGGACATACGTGAACAAATATGGCGCAACAACGAAACGCACAGGTGGTTATATACAGGATATAGATTGTACTGTTCTGTCTGGAGACAAAACGGCGACATTCTCTGATATGACACTTGTGAAATGTACCGCAGATGGAGGAGATAGCGGTGGAATTGTATACACCTATATATCGAAGTATAATACACGCTTGACAGTCGGTGTCGTATATGGATACCCTGAGAAAATGGGAAAGAACTATCTCATCTACTCTAAGGCGGATAACGTTTTGAAAGCATTGAATCTTAAAAGGTATTGAACGTATGAGAAATCTGATATGTATATTAACATTGTCCATATGTAGCTCTTTTACAGGATGCTCCACACAAGCCACTGGCTCAAACGGCAACGATTCCGTTGCGGTGGCTCTGAGTGACAGTTTGCACAGCGATAGCGGTGACAGCATCATGATGGAATTGTCTGCAAATCGTTTCAAGGCACCCGTTGACACCATTGTGTCTGCCAAGATTGTCAACAACACTAAGTGTTCATCAATTTCGCTAAAAGGCAAAAGGGTTGTTGAGAAAAAGATTGGCGAAAATTGGATACCCTTTGAACACAGGGAAAGGAGCAAGGGCGGAGCGTTGTATTCAGTCACCCTGTTGGCGGTGAATATTGGCAACGGCGGAAGCTATGACATAAATATTCCTCTGCGAAGCGAGGACTACGAGAAAGATTTCTCTCCTGGCGAATACCGCTTGGGCAGGGAGATAGAAATAAATGGCAAGGAAAAACGCTACGTTTATTCAGTCTTTACGGTTTATTAAAGACAAGAGGTGAAAAGGTTTTCACTATTTTGTCCAAATACAAGTGCTGACGCAATCTCTGCAACTGTGTTGCAGAGATTATTGCCGTACCTTTGCAAACGAGAAAATGTGGAGATTGGCTACACTCTACATTGCTCAAGCAAGCTCGGCTTTGCTCTCGTTTGAACAATCATTGCGGCCGAAAATAGATACACAATATAACAATGAATACAAGAATATATCCATCAGGGTTTGTTTATGGACTTTGGCATCCGCTGTTATCAATTAACGGTGTGGCATTCTTTGCTACTTAACTGACAAGTTAGGGGTATTATGCTTCTCCCCACCTGCAAAGCTGGCATTCTGACTGGCGCAGCCAGTGTTTACTGAAGGAGAGCGGCGGCAGGGTATGCTACTTTAATGGATGCGTATCTCGAATGGTATTCAAAATAGGAACCGCCGTATGCGGAACCGCACGTACGGTGGTGTGTTATGCGAACTTTTATTTAATGCGAACTTTTTGCCGCCGATGCTAATGGTTATTAGCCAATCAGGCGATAAAAGTTCGCATTAAATTTTTATTTTTGCAGGCGTAATACTACTACGCCTATGAATATAAAAGATATAGCGGGCTCTGACATTAAGCCGTTGCTTAAGTATATTGAGGAGCATACGAGTAAAGACAATGCCTATCTCTACCGAACAGAGTTCAAGCATATAGCAGAGATGGCATCAAGTCATCCATCCATCACCATAGATGAATACAAAAAGTTGTTAGCAGACTCTGCAAAGAGCGGAAGGCTTCAGACGCTAAGGCGTATGAGTTATGTCGATAAGATATACCCCAGTTCGGGATAACCGAGTGTTTTATACAATATAAATGCAGCGTGAATACGCCACCTCCCCATACCATTAAGAGAGGGTAATAACAGAAGGTTGAAAGAAGTTGTTTTGCCCTTAGAATAGTGACAGCTGTTTGGTGTCTTCGATGCAGTATCCTTGCAATGCCTTTGGCTTGTTGTCAAAGAAACAATATGCTCCCAATGCTGAAATAAGGTTCATGATAAAGTTGCTTACAGATCTATGGCGTGAGTGTACAATCTGTGCCGTATTCTTCAGAATGTCGTTAATGGTTTCGATAATGTATCTCTTGCTCAGCATCATTCTTATCATTATGGCACGAAGAAGGTATTTAAATTGGTTGATTGGTTATCGAGATAATAATAGTAGTTGCCTAATTTTAAGTGCAAACTTAATGTTAGGCAGTAACTCGTCTATCTCATATATAGTTCTGTGCAATTATCATTCCAACACCTCCTGCAACCACAAAGATACCAATTGTGAAGAAAAACCAAAAGAACCATTGGGCATAGTGACCGAGGTAGCAACCATCATATTCTTTGTAGCGTTCACGGACTTTTTTCCGTTCATCAGCAAACATGGAATTGACCTCACGGATATGTATCTGCATCTGTGAGGTCATCCATTGACGTTCTTTGGCAAACAGTTCTTGAATTTTCTGCCAGTCAGCATCATTGACATTTACAGACACCTTTAATTTCGTGGGAGCATTTTCCAAAACTTTGTCTATGTGCTGATTGATGGTATCAACCTTTTTGCTGATAGTAGTCACAGCACCACCCAATTGAACTTCCGCACGTTGATACTGCTGAATGGCAGATTCCAGTTCAAGTGTGGCATTGATGAAGGAGTTTGTAGCCTTGTCAATATCCTCACTCAACTGCTTCAACTCAGGAACTCGGTTTACAAGTCCATCCTCGGCTTGCTGCTCCTCAACCTCGTTTTCGACATCATTCATCATGTTGTCAAAGTCGGATCTTTCTTCTGTGTCTATGTTTATCTTGCTTTTTCTGATAGCCATATTGTCATTGATTTATCGGTGGAAACTTCTGCTGCGTGGCTTTGGCTTGCACATGGAATGAGCCATCTGTGCGCAACGGTGGGCAAACTTCCAGTCATCTTCATCATCCTTCTTGCCCCAACCAGAAGAAGGAGCAGAACCACCACCGCCACATGATTCAGACATGGAAGTAGCTGCGTCAATATACCCTGCAAACAACAGCATCGCTACATGAGCGACATTCTCTGTTGTCGCAATATCATTATCCTCTGGAATCTGAACCTCATTAGAAAAGACATCTTTGACAGAGTTCGGAATCCATACCTTCTTGACATTATCGCCAATGTTGATTGTGAATGCCGTTTGTGTAATTTGAGGTTGCACCTTTGGTTGTGATGCTGTTGGAGTCTGAATGACAGGACGAACTGGGCGAGGCGCAGGAGCAACGGATGGAGGAACAGGCTTTGCCTTGACCTGTGTAGATTGTGGGTGCAGTTTCTTCCAGGTGTCTTCAATCTTTGACACCATGTACTTTCTGCCAATCTCAGAAGCCTTGAACACGGAAGCGTTCTTGCCGACTGTATAGCCGACAAGTTTCCGCTGCTTGTCGTAACGAGGTTTAACCTCATAGCCTTTCATACGCAACAGATTGAAATATCTGTCAATGTTGAACTGCTGCATATCTTTGAGGATATGTTCGCAATCCTCCGCAAGTTCAGCCTTTCGCATATTCCGAATCTCCTGCGGTTGTTCCCATCCATGGCGCATATTGATGATTTCCGCAGCCTTCATTGCCCGAAGATGAATATCGTGTACATCATTGGTCTTACCCTCCATATCCACACGACAACAATCAATGTGAAGGTGCAGCGTTCCAGACTTAGAATCAGAGTGCAGTCCGCCCACATTCATAGAATTGATGAAGTTGGTCTTTATTTCATTGGAGAAACCGTTGGGCGAAAGTCCAACAGAATCCAAAACTCCCAATGCTTCGTCTTGGAGGTTTGCCCAATCTTCCATCGTGAAGTTGGCAGATTCCTCCTTTGATGGGGAAAGTACAAAAGTGGTCATGAACCTTTCCAACTTTCTGCCAACCGTCCTTTCCGCTTGATGATACTGGCAATGATGCTTCATCATGTACCAGATGGCGGTAGGGGCAAGACCATCGGGCATATTGTTCACCTTGACCGTTTTTGCATTCTCCTTTTCCAATGCGTACCTTACGGAATTGCCTCCGTATGATACGACCTTTGCGAGCATAATCATAATTGTTCCTTTGATTTGGTCTGTGCGTTTGTTGCGATATTCTCTTCAATGCTGTACCAATGTTGGATAAGTCCAGCAACGGCATCAATCCACCAACGCATGAACTTCTCATTCTTGAAGAACCGAGCCTTTTCCTCAGCCGTTTTCTTGGATAGCACGTTGCTGATTTTTATCAAATCCGTCCTTGCGATGGCGAGAGAGTTGAGAGCGTCCACCTCTTCCTTGGTGAGCCTCATGCGTGGACGGTGCTTCAAGCCTGTCTCAACGACATATCGGCTCAAACTTATTCCACACTCCTTGGCAAGCGTCTGGAGCTGCTTCAACTCTTCTTTCGTACATCGGTAGGTGTGGACTTCCGTAGGCGGTTTCCTTATGATTTTCTTCTTTCTCATTTGTCCTTGTCTCTGATTAAAATGGGATGATTACAAGCACCTTGCAAAGGTGGCCACGACTGCGAGCCTGCGAGTAGTCCGAGAAACTTTTAGGAATACAGAAAGACGGACACGGCTTCTGTATTACAAAAGGATTTCTCGAAAAGTACCTATAAAATGACGGCACTTTTAACAGCGTCCGTCCCCAAGGCTGCTTAAACGTATAACAGCTTGACGGTAGTCTATGCTGTAAATCGTCCTTTTGGATGATTTATCGGAATGGTGGCTCATAAGCATCTTTATGCCTATTGATTGCCGTTATGGTAGCTGTTAGCCTTGTAATCATTGGCATTAGAACCGTTAGACTGTTGTGTTTGTCTTCCTGCCAGATGCTGTGGATATGTGTTGTGCTCTCCCTCATTCTGTTTGGCATCTGCTTCTTGCAGGGAAGAAGGATTGCCAACAGACTGTCTGGAGTAGTTTTGCTGTGGGGAAATTCCACCAGTAATAGCATCGGAAAGATTGCCATTTGTTCCGACCTTATCCACGCTTCTGTTGTCATTATATGAAGCCGAATTTAGGGAAGGAGAAATATCTGCTGTAGAAGAATTGCCCTTGTTGTCTGTATCGGATATTCCATTGGAAAAATGCCCATCTTCCTTGTCCGACTTTGTATCATCCTCCATTGTCGTAACAATTACTCTTGCTTGTGGAACTTCCGTGTGGATGATTGCAGATCCATCCGCATTGCGCTTCAATGAAAAGCCGTTCTTGACAAATCTTCCGTCCACATACCAACCAGAGAGTGAATGCAGGGTAATGATGCGGTTGTCTCCAACTTTTTGTGAAGAGGAAATGCCTACAGCCTCCATAGCTTGTAAAAGTTTGGGGACGGTCTTGCGGTCTTTATCCCAGAGTTTGGCAAGTTGGGTATTGTCAACCATACATTGCCCACACAAGATTTCCACTTGTTGGGTTTTGCTGATAGAAACAAGAGTTGTTTCACGTTCAGCAAGAGAGGCAAGAGACATGAAGCATTCCATGCGGTCAATCTTGTACTTCTTGCAGCGAAGATACTCCATCTGTACATCGGACAGCGTGAAGCAGTAATGTATCTTTTGTTTATCCATCTTCTGTGAATTTTGAATATTATAACCATAAATGGCAAGACTGTTTTTCTCAGTAAAGAGAAAATCATCTGTGCCGTCCTCGCCTTGGGGAAATGTCCTCTGCTATAACATAGAGCTCGCCTTGCAACCTGTCATTAGAATGGCTGCTTAATCGTGAAATGCACTCAATGCAAACAGACTGGGCAAGAAGTTTTCTTCTGCCGATAGTTGCTTCATCATTGATGCCCTTGTTGGCTCCGCATTGCTCGGCAAGCCCATTGAAAGCATCACGCATCCGAAAGTAGCCGTTGCCAGTATTGATGTAGCTCACGGCAAGGTCAGCGACATTCGCCAACTTGCTTTTGTACTCCTCATGGGAAATATCGTCCTTCATCATCGCCATGTCTATTTACAAAGTTCACTCATGTGCTTGGTCGCTGCAGCCTTGGTCTCAGCCTCGGACATACTGCGGTTCTGACGCATCCAGTTCAAAAGCTCTGACTTTTCAAAGTATATAATCTTGCCGTTGGGACGGAAGAACGGAAGTTCATGCTTGTGTGTCATCTTGTAGAGACTGCTCTTTGATATGCCCATGAATAAGGCAGCTTCCTCCAGTGTCAATACTTGCTTGGCTTCACGGAGAAGGTTCTCCATTATCCCAATGCGGTGCTCATGTGACTCTACCTTCAAGAGAAGAGTCTCGGTGTCGATAGTTTTGTTCATTATCCTGTAATTTAATTGTTTGTGATTTGTTGTACTGCTTGTTTTGGAAGTGTAGTCCCCCAAGGCAGAGAGAAATCCCTGCCCGAAAAATGGGAACTACAAAAGTGAATTTAACTGGTTGTTATCCTGAAAAGTTCTGTTTACTTGTTATCCTGTAAAAAAGTTATTCTGCGTGGATGGGTGTTGGTGGCTGCTGTCCGCTTTGTCCTCGGTATCTGCTTGTTCTCTTCACGTAGTTTGCGACCTCGAAAGGCTTTCTTCGTGTTGTCAACAGCCTTGACCTTTTCATTCGTCAGCACATCTGCATAGATGGTGGTGGATTTGAGCGACTTGTGTCCCATCAGCTTCTTGGTAGTCTCAATGTTGCCGGTAACCGCCTGCACCAAAATTCCGAATGTATGTCGGGAACAGTGAAAAGAGATATTCTTCTCAACGCCCACCTTCTTGGCTATCCTTTTAAGGGCTGCATCCACATTAGCCTTAGCAGGAAGGTGGAACACAAAATCATCATTACCCTTGGGTGGCATCCATGACAAGGCGGTATTGCCGATTGGTACGGCATTGAGAGCCTTGGTTTTCTTTTGGACGATTACAAGCGTGTTCGTTTCCTCGTTTCTCTTGATGTCACTCCACCGCAGAGCCTTGATGTCGCTGATACGAAGTCCTGTTAGACAGGCAAAACCGAAAGCCTTTTGTGTCTCTGCAACCCCTGGACTTCTCTCATCTGAAGCCATGAACCTTTTCAGTTCATCGGGAGTGAGATACTGTTTATGTGATGACCTCGGCTTGGGAAAGATGTCAGACTTCTCCAACTGGTAGAAAGGGTTAGCCTTCAACTTGCCGAACTTGACAGCCTTGTTGAACACCGCCACTATGCGCTGTTGAACATTATGCAGGGAGCCTTCACACAAAGGCTTGGCTTCAACTCGTACATACTTCTGTGGTACATAGTCGTTCTTCAACCAAAGGAAGAAAGCCTTGAACCATGCCTTGTCGAACTTCCTCAGAGTGATGTGAGGTCTGCGCTTGTTGGCAAGGAACTCGCTCATTAGGTATTTCAGATACTTTGACTGGTCAACAATAGCCTTGGAATAGTCTGTGCTGTCGCTCATCCAGTCGATGTAAGTCTGGATCCAGTCCAAGACTTCGGGAGACTCGTCATTGGGGATTTCCTTCACAATCATCAAGTGACCTACCTCTGGGATGGTCTCTGGATGAAGAATACGCTCAGCCCTTATCTGGTGAGCACGTTGCAATGTTTCTTCGTTCCTTGCTTTGGTCTCTGCATCAACCTCTGGCAACAAATAGAGGGAAAGGAATTCAAACTTGCGCTTGCCACCATCGTAGATGTCAAGATACAAGCTTATGTTGTCGTTGGCAAGAGCCTTTTGTCTGATAGTTATTGTCATGTCTCTATATATTTTCGTTGTCAATGATTCATTTGAACATACCGTCTATGAGGTTGATGGCTTCCTCCTTCTTCTTATCCACGATTTTAGCATAGATTTCCGTGGTCTGAATGTTGGAATGTCCCATCAGCTTGCTTGTGGTAAAAAGGTCTGCACCGAGCGTGAGCATCATCGTTCCGAATGTGTGCCGTGAGCAATGGAATGAGATATGCTTCTCAATCCCTGCCGCTTCCGCCCATTTGCGGAGAGCCCTGCCTATAACGGTCTGTGTGGTCGGAATGTCAAAGAAAGGAATATTATTCCCTCTTGGTTTCGGCAACCAACGCTTAGCCTCTTCCGAGAGAGGTATTATAACAGGCTTCTCCGTCTTTTGCATTTCCATGTCTATGTATTCGCCTTTTCCGTCAGCGGTCTTGAAGATGTGCATCGGCGCAAGACGGTACATGTCGCTTAATCGCAATCCTGTAAAACAAGCGAAGATGAAAGCCTCCTTGACCTCTGGGCGGTAACTATCCGTAGCTATGAGGGTGCGAAGTTCCTCTATAGTAAGGTATTCTTTCTTGCCTTCCTTGGGTTGGATGCGCTCACGTGCATCAAGTTCCTTCATCGGATTGTTTCGGATAATGCCTTGGCGCACAGCGTTATTGAGAGCAGTGGAGAACATTCCGAGGTATCGGCTTGCCGTATTCTCACTGATAGGTCTTGGCTCGCCATACTTGATATGGGAATTTGGGAAGTTACGCAAGAATTTTACATAACCACGGCAGAACTCCGCATTGACCTCTTCAAGGGCAATGAAGCCTTTGTTTGTCTCGTCAAGATACTTCTCCACGGTGTGCAGCATTTCCACACGGCAATGGAGTGTTGACTTCTTGATGCCGACACCACCTTCACAATACTTCTTTATCCAAGTAGTGAGAAGCATTGAACCTTGCTTGACGGTTTCCCAGTCCTGTATGCCATGACCATGCAGGGCTTTGATGCGTTCTGCCTTGATGCGTTCTGCAATCGCCATAGTCTGCTTGTTCTGTTCCTTACAGACGGGATTGATTTCGGGGACGAGATAGAGTTTGAGGTATTCATACTTTCTCACTCCCTTATAGTAGATGTCAAGATAGATGCTCTTGTTGCCATCTGCGAGCGACTTCAACCGAATTTTAATCGGCTCTTTCAGCTTTACTTGTTTCTTTGGTCTTGCCATGATGTATAAAGTGTTATTTTGTTTTTGTATTCTGCTGCCTGGAGGGTCTTTCTCCCTCTTGTTGAAAGTTCATGTCAGATATGGTTTCCAATGCTGACATTTGCTTTTCTTTCTCTTCCCTTACTTCGGAAAACTGATGTAAAGATAAGAAAACAAACCGAGAAACGAGAAACAAAACGGAAACAAGAAACAGTCTTTTATGTCTTTTTAAGAGTGAGTTCCGCAAACATCGGAAAATTCAAATTATCGCTTAAAGCATTGATACTTAGTGCATTTGCTTTCATTTGCTTTCTTGTCTTTTCAAACGCATTTCGGAGGACTAAGATATTCTTGAAATCCTGCGTTTCATTCTCTTCAGCTTGAGGTTGGGTTGGCGAACTTGCCAATATCGTAATCCGCATCTTCGTGGTATTCGGTATTTCATACAGTCCCCAATTCATCGAGTAGTGCTCAGCATTGTTAGTCCATCTATTTATGTACGTGCTAAGTAGCCCAATCTCTTCACTGCTCATTTTTCCGTGACCGACGGGAGCATTTATTATCATACATTGCTTCGTGGAATTGACGATGCTCTCTTTCCGTAATGCTTTACAGAATGCCCTCTTCATGAAGTTCACCTCCGATTCTCCTTCTTTGGATTCCTCAGTGAACATGGAATGGTTGTCAACAAAGATTTCCTTTAAACATTCTTCCGGGATTGGAATTACTCCTGTACCTGCCAGTAAAACGGCGATTTTCTTTTCTGTTGCGTTCATATAAGTTTGTTTTATTGTTAATGTTTTGCAAACTTACTGCGCATGTATGTCAAATTGGGACATACCATCAAAAAAAATATCGTAGCGGAGGCATAATACCTGCACTACGATATTTATCGTGTTATTGAACTTTCGATAGTTCAGTATGTTTAGAATTCCAACACCATTGTCTGGCGCGGACTGAGCTTTACGTTATGGCTTATCACTACGTTTCTGCCCGTTGTGACATCCACGGCTTTCTCGGCATTACCGATTATCTCGGCATAACGCTTTACGTCGAGTTCGGCTGCGGCGTTTCTGCCGTTGATGACGGTCATGACGCTCTTGCCATTATACTGACGCGCCACCACGTAAACGCCGTGCTGCGTGCAGAACTGGGTCTGGCTGCCTTTCGTTATCACGTCGTTGCCCTGACGCCAATGCAGCAGACGGCTTATCCAGCCGAACATATCGTTCTGAGCCTTGGTGCGTCCCTTTGCCGTGAAAGCGTTACGGGCATCGCCAGCCCATCCGCCGGGGAAGTCCTTACGCACGTAGCCGTCTGTGACAGACTTCGTGCCGTTCATCAGAATCTCCGTGCCGTAATAGAGCTGCGGGATGCGGTTTACGGTCAGCAGCAGCGCCAATGCCTGCTTCAGAGCCAGCGTGTCCTTGCCCTCGCCTAAGAAGCGGTCGGTGTCATGGTTCTCAATGAACGCCATCACGCTCTTGGGATTCGGATAAAGATAGTCATAGCAAAGGACGTTGTATATGCGGTTCATGCCGTTCCACCAGTCGTCTGTCTCCTCATGCTTTGCCTGATTGATGCGGTCGAAGAAGGCAAAGTCCATGACGGTCTTCAGATAGCTGTTCTTCTCGGAAAGCTTGCTGTCCTTCTGCCAGGCGGCAGTATAGGCAGGCTCCGTCACCCACGTCTCGCCCACGGTGTTGAAGTTGGGATATTCCTTGTCGAGCGTCTTCATCCAGAGCGCCATGCCGTCGCGGTCAGCGTAGGGGTATGTGTCCATGCGGATGCCGTCAACGCCGACAGTCTCAATCCACCACTCGCTGTTCTGAATCAGATACTTCATGACGTGCGGATTGCGCTGGTTGAGGTCGGGCATCGTCGGCACGAACCATCCGTCCACCGTCTCATGCAGGTCCACCTTGCTGGCGTATGGATCGAGCACCGGCGTGAGCTTATAGCTGGTCTGCAGATACTTGTCGTTCACCTTGGCATTGCCGTCCATCGTGTCCATCTTCTTCTGATGCTCCTCGGTCTGATATTCGGGCAGGAGCCATTCAGAAGTGTTAAACCAGTCCTTCGACGGCATGTCTGCCACCCAAGGATGATCTATTCCGCAATGATTGAAAATCATGTCCATCACCACCTTCAGTCCCTTAGCATGAGCCTCATCCACGAGACGCTTATACTCGTCGTTGGTGCCGAAGCGCGGGTCCACGCGATAATAGTCAGTAGTGGCGTAGCCATGGTAAGACGAGTTGGTGCCATTGCTGGGACTGTCGTTCTCCAGTACGGGCGTAAACCACAGAGCCGTCACGCCAAGGTCTGTGAAATAGTCGAGGTGCTGGCGTATTCCCTCAAGGTCGCCGCCATGACGCAGACTCGGAGCCGTGCGGTCGCAGGTCTTGTCGCGCATGGTCTTGAAGGCGTCGTTCTTGGGATTGCCGTTGGCGAAGCGGTCGGGCATGAGCATGTAAAGCACATCCTCATTGGTGAATCCCATGCGCTTGTCGCCCGCCATAGCGCGGTCTTTCAGCTCGTACTTCACCTTCTTAGTCTGCTTGCCCTGCTTGAAGCTGAGCGTCATCTCGCCCGCCTTCGCGCCCTCAAGGTTGAGATAGAGGAAGAGATAATTGGGCGAGTCGAGACGTGCGATAGAGTCGATGCGCACACCGGGATAGTTGACCTCCACGTCCGCGTCACGCACGTCCTTGCCGTAAACCATCAGCTGGAGCGACGCGTCCTTCATGCCTACATACCAGTTGGTGGGTTCGATGCGGTCCACCTTTACTGCTGCATTCAAGCTCATAGCACCCATAAGCATTATTAATGATACCAGTTTTTTCTTCATTATCTTTTTTTATATTATGGTTCTTACTTTCTGTATAGTATCAGCGCCGACTGCTCGTCTGCCAGCACTTCCTTGCCTTCGAACGGCATTCCGATGCCTTCCTCATTGATGACGCCGTTGCAGCAAGCCACCGTGTATTCGCCTTCGGGTACGCTGACCAGCTTGGCTTCCTTGTTGGCGTTGAGAATGACGATGATGTCCTTCCATGAGTCGATGCCCTCAAGGTTCTTCAGACGGAACGCCACAAGGCAGTCGTCAGTGGCAATAAACTCCAGATGATTCCTTACAGCGTCGGCATTGGCGAGGCGGAAAGCGGGATGGTTCTTGCGAAGACTTATCAAGCCACGATAATACTCGAACACCTGAGGATATTGCTTGAGGTTGTCCCAGTGGAACTCGTTGATGCTGTCGGGCGACGAAAAGCTGTTATGCACGCCCTTCTTGTCGCGGAGCATCTCCTCGCCAGCAAGCATAAATGGCACTCCCTGCGACGTGAAGACGGCTGTCTGAGCCAGCAGGTCGAGGCGGATAAGCTCTGCCATACGGTCAGCTTCTGACCTCGACGCGTCCTTCAGACCGGGAATGCTCGCCTTGAGACGATCCACAAGGCACATGTCGTCGTGACAGCTAACGTAGCTGATCTGCTGTGTAGGATTGTTGGTCCACGGCTTACGGTCGTAGTTGACGTGTGTCATATCCACCTGGTTGTGGGCGATGCCACCCACGATGCCGAACTTCAGGCTCTCCTCCTCACCCTTTATTCCGGCAAGGAAAGCGCCCTTCGTGTCGTCGGAGAACGGTCCGCGAAGTGCGTCACGCATATCATCGCTGAAAGCTCCGATGCCGTTCAGACGGGGTGTGTTGGCTTTCATGGCAAGCTGGTCCTGCGGATAGGCACACGTTCCTGCGCTCCAACCCTCACCATATATATATATCGAGGGGTCGATCTCGTCCACGGCGGCACGTATCTGGTTCATCGTCTCGATGTCATGGATGCCCATAAGGTCGAAGCGGAATCCGTCAATGTGGAATTCGTTTATCCAGTACTTGACGCTCTCTATCATATATTCGCGCATCAGCGGACGTTCTGAAGCCGTCTCGTTGCCGCAACCCGAACCGTCGGAATAACGTCCGTCGGCTGTCTTGCGATAGTAATAGTCGGGATAAGTGCGCTGGAAGTTGCTTCCGTCGATGTCGAACGTATGGTTATATACGGCGTCGAAGATGACACGGATGCCAGCCTTGTGGAGCGCCTGTACCATTTCCTTGAACTCACGGATGCGCACTTCAGGACGATAAGGGTCGGTGGAATAGCTTCCCTCAGGCACATTATAGTTCTTAGGATCATAGCCCCAATTAAATTGCGGGCGCTGTAGCTGCGTCTCGTCCACCGAAGCGAAATCGAACAGCGGCTGGAAATGGATGGCGTTGACGCCGAGACGCTTCAGATAGTCAATGGCGCGAGGCTCTGTCAGAGCCAGATACTTGCCACGATGCTGCATGCCCGAAGTGGGACTGATGGAGAAGTCGCGCATGTGAAGCTCGTAAATCACGAGGTCGGCAGGCGACGCAATAGCCGGACGGCGGTCGTCAGCCCATCCCACGGGGTCGGTGTCAGCCATGTTGATGATGGCACCACGGTTGCCGTTGACGCCTACAGCCTTGGCAAACGTGCCGGGACACTCGCCCTTGCCGATATCGAAAGTATAGAACATGCCACTAAGGTCGCCCTTTACGGTAGCCTCCCAGCGGTTGTCGCCTATGGCACGCATCTTGACAGTTTTGACGGGTTTGCCACCCTGTCCTGCCTTATAGATGCGCACTTTCGGGAGGGAAGCTGCATTGAGACGGAATACGGTCTTTGTCTTACCGTATTCCATCTCGTCGAAGCGCCCCTGAGCATTTACGTTTAACGTAATCATTGCGGCAAGAAATGCCGAGAACATATAATTCTTTTTCATGTCAGTAGCGTACGTATTGTGTTATTTAGCAATAAGCGACACAGCGAAACCACCGCCACGTGCCTCCTTTATCTTCAGCACATCACCCTTCTTGACAGTCTTGTGCAGAATCTGGTAAGCCTTCGGATTGTGCTCATAGTCGGCGTCCTTGGCATCCTGATAGATGGCGCAGTCATACTTGCGACCCTTGTCGAGGAAGTTGAGGCGTACCACAGCCGTGCGAGCCTCTTCGCCTGTCTTGCCACCCACGAACCAGTTGTCTGTTCCCTTGGCCTTGCGTGCCACGGTAATGTATTTGGCTGGCTCTGCCTCCAGATACTTCGAGTCGTCCCAGTCACAAGCCACATCGCGAATGAACTGGAAAGCATCGTCATACTTCTCATAGTGTTCGGGCAGGTCGGCAGCCATCTGCAGCGGGCTGTACATAACAAGATAGAGCGAGAGCTGTCCGCAGAGTGTGGTATGGACGAAGCTCTTATTCTGGCTCCAGTCAGAGAGACGTGTCTCGAAGATGCCGGGCGTATAGTCCATCGGACCACCCTGCAAACGGGTGAACGGCAACATCACGGTATGGTAAGCCACGTTACCGCCGAATGCCTCATACTCTGTTCCGCGTGCACTCTCATTGCCAACAAGGTTAGGCCATGTGCGGCAGATGCCGGTCGGACGTGTTGCCTCGTGCGCATTCACCATGATGTGATGCTTGGCAGCTGTCTCAACGACGCGCTGATAGTGATTGTTCATAAGCTGGCTGTAGTGGTATTCGCCTCGCGGAATGATGTCGCCCACGTAGCCGGTCTTCACGGCGTCATAGCCATACTTGTTCATCAGACGGAAAGCATCCTCCAAGTGGCGTTCGTAATTGAGAGCTGCGGAGGATGTCTCGTGGTGCATCATCAGCTTCACGCCCTTGGAGTGGGCATAGTCATTGAGCATCTTAATGTCGAAGTCGGGGTAAGGAGTGACGAAGTCGAAGACATCAAGCTTCTGATGACCGAACCAGTCTTCCCATCCTTCGTTCCATCCTTCCACCAGCACTTCCTGCAAACCGTTCTTTGCAGCGAAGTCAATGTAGCGCTTCACCTCCTCGTTAGTGGCACCGTGCGTGCCGTTGGGCTTGCACTTTGCGTAGTCGGTAACGCCGAGACGAACCGACGGCAGGTCGTTGGTGTAGCTCCATGTCTTTGTTCCGACAATCATGTTCCACCACACGCCGCAGTACTTTGTGGGATGAATCCATGAGGTATCCTCTATCTTACAAGGCTCGTTAAGGTTAAGAGTGAGCTTGCAAGAGAGCATGTCGCGTGCGTCGTCGCTCACCATTACGGTTCGCCACGGAGTGTTGAAAGGAGTCTGGATGAATCCCTTTCTGCCCACGGCGTCGGGTGTCAGCCATGACTCCAGCACGAGGTTCTTGTCGTCGAGATTGAGGTGCATCGTGGGATAATCCAAGCAGGCAGCCTCATGTATATTAATGTAGAGTCCGTCCTTGGTCTTGAGTTGCAGCGAAGTCTGAACGCCAGTATCGGAGAATACGGTAGTTGACGAGTTGCTCTTATATGCCTCGCGGTTCTTTGCAATGACCTCACGGATACCGGTAAGCGGAGTGATGTTATATTCATACTCCTGCGTGTCGTAGTCGCCGGGAATCCAGTAAGCAGTATGGTCGCCGGTCATAGCAAACTGTGTGTGCTCTTCCTTTATCACGAAATAGTTGAGCTCATGCTGCTGCGGAAACTCATATCGCAATCCCATACCGTAATCATACACGCGGAAACGTATGGTGATGTCGCGGTCTGAGGAGGGCTGGTGAAGGTTGACAGCCATCTCGTTGTAGTTGTTTCGGATGGTTGATGTCTCGCCCCACACGGGTCGCCAAGTCTCGTCGAAGGTGGATGTCTGCGTGTCCTTTATCTTGAAACCGTCCATGAGATTGGTCTCCTCCATGCCCTTCGAGGCGTGCTTGTCCTTGGCAAGCTCCAGTCCGAGGTGAGAGGGGCTTACCACCTGCTTGCCCTTATAGGTCATTTCGTACGTGGGCTGTCCCTTGTCGGTGAGCGAGAAGGTGAGCGACACGTTGCCGTTGGGTGACTTTACTGTCTGGGCTGCTGCCATCATCGGGAGCAACGCAGACAGTATCATGTATGTCTTCTTCATTCTGATGTTTGTCTTATATGTATATTGCTTTCTGCTATACGGAGTTATCTGCCAGCCTGACTGATGAGCGTGCTAATCTCATCCGTGAACTTGTCGTCTGCCATGAGATCCTCTAAGTTGAGGTGCATGCGGTAACGCCAGTAATGCTTCGGGTTGGCAGGGATGTTGATGCGCTCTGCGTCAGCATCGGGCAGACGCAGACGCTCGTCCATGGCGAGCCAGTCTTGAACACTCAGCACGCAGAGCATCGACGGAGAGTCGAGATGACGCGCAATGATGTCCTCTGCAAGCCATCCTGGCAGCGGATGCGGAGCCGGTCCCTCACGATGAAGCATCGAGTTATAGTAGTCCTGCGTACGTTCATAGTTCTCGTCCCACCACTGACGGAGCGTAGGCATGTCGTGGCTGGATATTGTGCAAACCGAGCGGTATGGGTTCTGGCTGAGATGTCCGAAGCGCGTTGTGGGCGACTTTGGCATGCTCTGCAGCTCAAGGCTGAATATCTTCAGCTCTTCCATCACCCAAGGAACACAGTCGGGCACCATGCCGAGGTCCTCAGCGCAAACGAGCATACGTGTGGCCTGTACCAGTTTGGGCAACTTCTTCATAGCCTCACGATACCAGAACTGATTGTTGCGACGATAATAATAGTCGTTGTAAAGACGATTGAAAGCCTCCTTGTCTACATCGTAGAGCGACTCATAGATGAAGTCGAGCTGGGCAGAGATACGCGGATGGAACATATCGGCACGGTTGCGGTCGCGCACGAAGAGCACGTCGCTCACAAGCGAATAGAGTCCGTCGCGCAGCCAAAGGTCTTCCTGTCGGGTCACGCCAGCGAAGCGTTCCTCTATCTTGCGCTGCGTGTTCACCTCGGGCTTCATGCGATAACGCTCGCCGTCGATGCGCTCCAAGTATTCGCTACGCACCTCGTCTGCACGCTCATGGAAGACGCGGTCGAGCACCCAATCGGTGATGTAAGGCTCGGTGAAGCGCTCCTCCTGGAAGTTCAGTCCGTACTGCATTATCTCCTCACGACTCATTGCCTGCGACGGAACGAACTGACCTGTCAGACCGTATACGCAGTCGATGGGTATCTCCCAAATGCGGAAGAATCCCAACACGTGGTCAATGCGGTAAGCATCGAAGAACTTCGACATGTTCTGGAAGCGGCGCACCCACCACTTACAGCCGTCCTTCAGCATCTCGTCCCAGTTGTATGTGGGGAATCCCCAGTTCTGTCCGTTGACAGAGAAATCGTCTGGCGGCGCTCCAGCCTGTCCGTTAAGATTGAAGTATTTGGGTTCCATCCACACGTCGCAACTATATCTGTTTACGCCGATGGGGATGTCTCCCTTCAGGATTACGCCCTTCTGCTTGGCATACTCGTGAGCTGCCTTCATCTGTGAAGACAGTACGTACTGCACGAAATAGTAGAAAGCCACCTCCTGATGCTCCTTTGTGCGAGAATCCGACAGCATCGCGCGGTCATCCTCGTTCCATGTATTATGGTCTTTCCATTGTGTGAAATCGGCTGTGCCATACTCGTCTCTCAGCCATGAATACTGAGCATAGGGCACCAGCCAGCTTTGTGTTTCCTGGAAGAACGCCTTAAACTCTGCGCTCTTCATAATCTTCTTACCTTCCTGTTGAAAAACTTTCCTTAAATATCCTGATTTGAAAGCGTTTACCTTCTCATAGTCAATCTGTGGCAGAGCGTTGAGTTGGCTGCGCTCTGCTTCCGCCTCACGACGTGCTTCCTCGTCCTCCAGCTCCGGCAATGCGCGAAGATCGGCATACTGTGGATGTATGGCGAAGATGCTGATGCAGCTGTACGGATAAGAGTCGGTCCATGTATGGGTGATGGTGGTGTCGTTGATGGGAAGCAGCTGCAGCACGCGCTGTCCTGTCTTCGCCATCAGATCAATCATCATCTTCAGGTCGCCGAAGTCGCCTATGCCAGCACTCTCCTTGGTACGGAGCGAGAATACTGGGACAAGTGTTCCAGCCAGCTTGCGGTTCCATATCTCGAAGAAAGCCTGGTCAAGGCTGTACATTACCGTCATGCCCTTCTTCATGTCGGGCAGAGTGAGGCAGCGGTTACAGCCACACTCCCACATCATCACGTGTCCTGAGGCGTTTGTCACCACGAACTTCAGCTCTATGCTCTCGCCTTGTAGCTGCGAAGCGTCGATGTCGACAGCCCATTCGCAGTAGTTGTGGAGCGTCATGGGCAGCGCTTTGTCAGGACACCATTCACCTAAAGTCTTCTGCGCTCCCACCACAGCCAGACGTTCGCCTTCGCGAAGCTGCGGCGCACGTACGATGAGACGCAGCGTACGGTCATAGGACGTGGGCTTAAGATGCTGCGGCTGCTGATGGTTGATGCAGTCCGTAAAGGCGCTACTGTAGAGATACGAGTCGTCCGGCATATCGTTCCAGCGGTCGTAGACGTGATATTCTGTTGCAGCGGTGCACGTGAAGTCGAGCACATGCTTCACCGTCTGCCATTCGCTTCGCTCGTATGCGCCATCCGCTGTCACCTTATAATAATATGTAAGGCTATGGCCAGACTTGCGCTGCGAAAGGTCGCACCACCACTCCGCTCCGTTAACGGTGGTCATGCGATGTGTCTTCACCTCGTCATTCTCCACAATGCAGAGCGAGATTTCCTCACCGAATGCAGTACGGTATTCTATATGAAAATGTAATGTCATTATGTATTTGGGTTTAGGTTTGTTACCATGAAAACTGTTTCTTTCCTTTTACGCCTCTTTTCTGCTACGGATGGCAGCCACCGAGAAGGCACCGCAAATGAGCAGTACGCCTGCTACTATCATCATGTTGCTCTGGTGTGAGCCTACAAGATGAAGCAGTTCGCCACCGCATAAGGCTGCCACAATCTGAGGTATGCAGATAGTGCCGTTGAAGAGTCCGAGGTAAGCTCCCTTATGGCTGTAGCCCTCAAGGGCGTTGGTGACGAAGGCAAACGGCATGGCGAGCATGGCTGCCCAAGCACAACCTACGAGCAGGAAAGGAAGCACGAGCAGGTTCTTGTCGCCGACGAACGGAACAAGGGCGAAACCTATGCCGCCTATTACAAGGCTAATAGCATAAGCCATCTTCTCATTCTTGAACTTCGGAAGAGCCATAGCCCACAGCACAGAGCCGATAGCTTGCCAGAAGAACAGCACGCCTACCCAGTTGCCTGCCTCCTGATAGCCCTTGGAAGCCACGTCGGTGGTGTGCCATACGGTTTCGGCAATGGTGCCGTTGGTGTAGGTCCACATATACATAAAGGCTGCCCAGCAGAAGAACTGTACGAGTCCTACCTTCCAGAACATCGAGGGTGCATTCTTGAGAAGCGTTATCCAGCCTGCACTTTTTTCCTCGTTCTGAGGCTGAGCCTCGTTATACATAGCATATTCCTCTGGGTTCCATTCCTTTACCTTTACCGTGGTGAAGATGACGCAGAGGATAAGTATGGCTGCTCCGACGTAGAACGAATAGATGACAGAGTCGGGTATTACGCCCTTCGGGGCTTCGTTGGCAATGCCGAGAGCCGTGAAGAAGAACGGGAATACGTAGCCTATAAGCGAACCAGAATTGCAGAGAAACGACTGGATGGAGTAAGCGAGCGACTTCTGCTTCTCGTTCACCATGTCGCCGACAAGCATCTTGAAAGGCTGCATAGCCATGTTGATGCTCGTGTCGAGGAACATCAGCGAGACAAGACCGAAGACCATTGCCGTGCTGACAGCCATTCCGAACGATCCTGCGTTCGGCAACAGACACATCACGAGCACAGCCACCGTGGCTCCGACGAAAAGATATGGGATGCGGCGTCCGAAGCGACACCATGTTCTGTCGCTAAGCGTGCCGACTATGGGTTGCACGAGGATGCCCATCAGCGGGGGCAATATCCAGAAATAGCTAAGGTTGTGAGGGTCTGCTCCCAGTGTGGCAAAGATGCGCGATATGTTGGCGCTTTGCAAGGCGTAAGCTATCTGTACGCCAAAGAATCCGAAACTCAAATTCCAGAGTTTCCAGAATGAAAGATTAGGTTTTTGGGTCATTGTTATTTGGTTATTTTACTTTTTATAGCAATAAAGAATTTGGCTTTACTCCTTACAACTCCATTACTCAAAGTGTGGTGCCTCTCACTACGAGGCGTGTCCTTACCACTCGCATTGCCACCTCATTACGCGGCAGCGAGCCTTCCACCTGACTTATCAGTATATTGGCTGCCTCCTCGCCCACTACCACACCACGCTGTTCCACGGTGGTGAGCATCGGATCGCAAGCCACGGAACGGCTGCCATTGGTGAATCCGCAGATGCTTATATCCTCAGGAACTTTAAAGCCCATGCGCTTGGCAGTGTAGAGAATGCCGATGGCTGTGTCGTCGTTGATGGCGAAGAAAGCGTCTGGACGTTCGTCGTCCGGCAAAGAGAGTATTTCGGGAGTGATGGCCTCGGCCTGCGCGCGGTTGTCACATATTCGAACAAGGGCTTCGTCCAACTTCAGTCCGTTCTTGGTCAGTGCGTCATGATAACCGTTATAGCGATTCTTTGAGATTTCCAGGTTCATCGGCGAACCATAGAAGGCTATGCGCTTACATCCAGTATCAATCATGTGTGTGACCGCTGCATATGCTCCATTATAATCGTCCACCACCACTCGCGAACCGTTCACGCCGGTGCAGATGCGGTCGTAAAACACGAGTGGCACACCATTGTCCATCAGTTTCTGGAAGTGGTCGTAACGTCTGGTGTCCTTGGCTTGCGACACGATTATGCCGCACACCTTATTTTTAAAGAAGTCGTCGCATATAGCCACTTCCTTGTCATAGCGTTCGTTGCTCTGAGCCACCATAACACGGTAGCCACGTGCACGTGCTTCTTCCTCTATACCTGACAGTATGGACGCGAAGTAATAATGCACAAACTCCGGAACGATAACGCCTATTACCTTCATCGGAAGGCTACGGCTGTGACGCAACGCTCCTCCAATGACATTCGGGTAAAAGTTATGTTCTTTCGCGTATGCCTGAATGCGCTTTTTCTGGGACGCGCTGATGCGCGGGCTGTCGTTGAGCGCACGACTGACAGTCGCTATGGAGACGCCCAAATCACGGGCTATATCTCGCATTGTTATAGGTAAGTTATCTGCCATGGTTTTCAGTTATGCCGCAAAATTAGTCATTATTCCCGAATGCGTAACGCTTTTCTTCGGACAAAATATCAAAACGGAGTGCAAACGATTGCACTTAAAATATGACGGTTTTGCACAAAAAAAGAAACAACGTATGTTTATAAATTCTAATTTTGCAAACAGAATGAAATGAGCCCTTAAACTACTGAATTTCACTTATAACATATAACAATAACTAAAAACAGCAAAACATGAAGCAGTTGAAAATCAAATTGCCTCTGAGGACCATGGCACTTGCCGGCGGTCTTCTCCTTGCTACAAGTTCCTTTGCACAGAACAACATCGTCGTTAAGGGACATGTAACAGATGCTTCTGGCGAGCCAGTCATGGGTGCTACCATTACAGTTAAGGGTAAGGCCCTCGGTGTTACCGACATTGATGGTAACTTCTCATTAGACGCAGCCCCCGGAACAGAGCTTACATTCACTTTCTTGGGTATGACTCCGCAGACCGTAAAGGCTTCGAGCAACATGAGCGTTACCTTAAAGGACGACTCTCAGAATCTTAATGAAGTGGTGGTCATCGGTTATGGTGTGGCTAAGAAGAACGACCTTACAGGTTCAGTAACAGCCCTCAAGCCGGATGAGAAGAATCATGGTATCATCACTTCTGCCCAGGACATGATCCAGGGTAAGATTGCCGGTGTGAACGTCAACTCAGCATCAGGTGCTCCTGGTGACGGCGCACAAATCCGTATTCGTGGCGGTGCTTCTCTTACCGCCAGCAACAACCCGCTTATTGTTATCGACGGCATGCCGATGGATAACTATGACACAAAGGGTGTGAACAACCCTCTCTCTCTTGTCAATCCTAACGATATCGAGAGCTTCACAGTGTTGAAGGACGCTTCGGCTACCGCCATCTACGGTTCGCGTGGTTCTAACGGTGTCATCATCATCACCACAAAGAAGGGCCGCAGCGGTCAGAAGCCGCAGGTTTCTTACAATGGTACGGTTTCTGTAAGCACCATTGCCAAGAAGTTGGACGTGATGAACGCTTCTGAATACGTTGATTTCATCAAGAACTATTACGGCGAAGACTCTTCTGCATACCAAGGCTTGGGATGGAAGAAGTTCAAGGAAGACGGCACACCTGACTATGCTGCAGGCACATTCGATACTGACTGGCAGGACGAAATCTATCGTGCCGGCATCAGCCATGAGCATAACGTCAGCCTTACTGGTGGCATCAACAAGCAGTCATGGTCAATGCCTTACCGCGTCAGCGTAGGCTACACCGGTCAGGAAGGTATCTTGAAGGGTTCAGACTATAAGCGTGTTACCGCAGGCTTCAACATCAATCCTTCTCTGTTCGACAAGCACCTCAACCTCAACATCAACGGTAAGTATTCTTACTCAAAGACTGTTTCTGGTGGAACGGATGCTGTAGGCGCAGCTATCAACATGGATCCTACTCGCCCTGTAAAGAGCAGCGATGAGAAATTCAAGAACTGGGGAGGTTATTGGCAGTGGGTAGATCCTACTACAGCATACGACCCAACATTCCCATACGATCTCAAAAATAATGCTCCTGTAAACCCAGTAGAAAAGGTAGAGAACTACGACAACTACAAGAGTGCACATGTTCTCTTGGGCAACGTAGAGGCTGACTATAAGATTCATGGCTTCGAAGACCTTCATTTGCATGCTAACTTAGCTGGTGAATATACAACCGGTGGTGAGTACAACACCAATAATCCTCAATCTACATACGGATTCTACTATGGTGGCAATAGCGAAGACAAGGAGAAGAAGTACAACCTCACGGCTACAGCATACGCTCAGTACACCAAGGACTTCAACAAGGCCAACCACTTCGACATCATGGCTGGTTACGAGTATAGCCACATGAAGTATTGGGGCAACAAGTGGAGCAAGTCTATGTATCCTTCTACCTTCGAAGGTAAGAACGACAAGGGCGAGGCTCTCGCAGGAACCGTCAAGTCTTACGACACAAGCAACTGGAAGGGACAGACTTACCTCGTTAGCTGGTATGGTCGTGCCAACTACTCTTTGCTTGACCGTTATCTCCTCACATTCACAGCCCGTTACGACGGTTCAAGCCGCTTCGCTGACGGACACCGTTGGGGCTTCTTCCCATCAGCAGCTTTCGCATGGCGCGTTAAGGAGGAGAGTTTCCTGAGAGACGTAAAAGCTGTCAGCGACTTGAAGCTCCGCCTTGGCTGGGGTAAGACAGGTCAGCAGGACACTGGTAAGGAATACTACACAGCTACTTACAAGAAGAGCACCAGCAATCACCACCTCTATCCTATCGGTGGCGGTGACAACACAGGTCTGCTCTATCGCCCGTTGGCTTACAATGACGATCTGACTTGGGAGACCACTACCACATGGAACGTAGGTCTTGACTATGGAATGTTCGACCAGAGACTTACTCTTAACCTCGATGCATACTACCGCAAGACCACTGACCTTCTCAGCACCACAACCATCTCTGCAGGTCAGAACTTCGACAATGCCCTCCTTATGAATGCAGGAACATTGGAGAACAAGGGTTTTGAGGTTGCTATCACAGGTCGTCCTATCCAGACAAAGGATTGGTTCGTAGAACTTAGCGTTAACGCTGCCTACAACAAGAACGAGATTACAGAGCTTGCAGGCGGCCGCGATATGATTGAGGCAGGAATGAGGGTAGGTCAGGACCAGGCTATCACCTATCATAAGGTAGGAAAGCCAGCCAACTCATTCTTGGTATACCAGCAGGTATACGACCAGAACGGTCGTCCTATCATGGGCTGCTATGTAGACCGCAATGGCGATGGAACAATCGACGAGAACGATAGATACTTCTATAAGAATATCGTAGCTCCTTGGACAGGTGGTTTCAGCTTCAAGGTTTCGTACAAGAACTGGGATCTCGGTAGCAACTTCCGTGCAAGCTTAGGCAATTATCTCTACAATGGATACGAAGAAGGCGTGATAAACACTAAAGAGATTTGCAGCGCTAAGGGATATTACAAGAACACTACAAAGGAGATAGCAGCTTTAGGCTGGACTTCTTACAACTATCCTCTTACCGACTACTTTGTACAGAACGGTAGCTTCCTGAAGTGCGACAACATCACATTGGGCTATAACTTCAACAATCTGTTGAAGGCCGGTAATTACAAGGGCATCTCTGGACGTATCTACGCTTCATGCTCTAACGTATTCACTATCACAAAGTACAGCGGTATCGACCCTGAAGTAAATTCTGGCAAGGACGACAGCATCTATCCGCGTTGCCGCACATTCCTGCTCGGTCTGAACCTCAACTTCTAACAATTTTAAAAAACAGATTTCGATATGAAACTCAATAAATTCAAAACAATAGCCCCCGCAGCAGCTCTCTTGCTCGCAGCAAGCATGAGCTCTTGCATGGATGATTTGAATAAGGGCAACATTGACCCTAATGTTGACCCCAACCCTAACATCACGGGCTTATACAGCAAGTGCTACGCTGGTCTTATCATGGAAGGTAATGACGGCAAAGCCGATTTCACTATCGACAACGATGGTAAGTCAACCCTTCTACGCAACCTGTTCAACTTCAACGAGGTACCTACCGACGAAGCAGTCTGCTGGTGGTCGGATGGCGGTATCGCAGATGTTGCCTACAATAAGTTTGATGCAGGTAATGCTACATTGAAGAACTTGTACTATCGTCTGATGTCAAACATCTCTTACGAGAACCACTTCTTAAGTCTTGACGCTGCCAAGGCTGAGAAGACCAAGTATGCAGAGGTGCGTGTACTTCGTGCCTATAGCTATTTCTTGATGCTCGACTTCTTTGGAGACCCGACATTCATTGACAATATTTCAGCAGAGACACCACGTCAGGCACACACTTACAACTCTAAGTTTGAGGAAGGCAAGAGTTACACTCGTGCAGAGCTTCTGCAGATGGGCCGTGAATTCTTGTTCGGCTGGGTAGAAAAAGAATTGCTCAAAGCTGAGCCTGACCTCTTGGAGGCTAAGGCAGAGACCAGCGATACAGACCCCAACTATGGTCGCATCGACAAAGGCACATGCTGGTTGCTCTTGAGCCGTTTGTACCTCAATGCCGGTACATATCTTAACAACGATGGTCAGAACAATCCTTATTGGAACAAGGCTCTCGAATATGCCGAGAAGATCATCGATCCTTCTACTGGCTATGCACTCTTCGATGACAGCAAGATGTCTGAAGAGGCAAAGGCTAATGGCTACAAGCCATACGACTTGCTCTTCATGGGCGACAATGGATCGAATGGTGCAAGTTGCGAGGCTCTTCTTCCATTGATGCAAGATGGAGAAAAGACTCAGGGATGGGGTGGTTCTCTGTTCTATGTAGCTGCTCTTTGGGATGCTACTATGAGTACAGTTGCAGATAAGGGCGCTGGCACTACTGAAAACAGCTGGCAAGGTATGCGTGTTCGTCCACAATTCGTAGAGAAGTTCTTCACCGATCCTACAGTTGTTGTAGGCAAGACGGCAAAAGAAATTCGCGATATGAACGTTGACGACCGTGCTATTCTTTGGGGTAAAGATCGTACCTTGGAACTTGGAGATAACGACGCGTTTGCCAAGGGTATTGCAACACCAAAGTGGAATAACAACTATTCTACTACTAACGGTACTCCTCACGACAGCAAATTTGTCGACATCGACTTCTTCCTCTTCCGTGTAGCAGAGGCTTACCTCAATGCTGCAGAGGCTGAGATGCACCTTAACGGTGAGGGTTCTGCTAAGGCAAAGAAGTACATCAACGCTCTCCGCGAACGTGCCCATGCTGCCAAGCGTGATTCTTACACTCTTAACGATGTTCTTGACGAGCGTTCTCGCGAGCTTTATTGCGAAGGTCTTCGTCGTACCGACTTGATTCGTTTCAATCAGTTTGGTGGAACTCAGGCTACATACAAATGGGAGCTTAAGGGTGGTAGCACTAATGGTACAACATTCGCTAAGACCAATAACGTATATCCTATCCCATCTTCAGAGATTCGTTCTAACAAGAACCTGACACAGATCGACGGATATAATGAGGTTCAGAACTAAAGTATAAAAGTAAAAATAGAACTATAAAAGTAAACGCAATATGAAGAATAAATATATGATGGGTGCTCTGCTTTTCGGCATCATCAGCTTATTCGCATCATGTTCGGATGACAACGATTCTAACCCTACGCTTATACAGCCTAAGGAGTTTACGTTGAACACTCCAGAATATGCCAATTCCACTATAGACCTGGAGCACTCCACAGGACTTGGTCTTACATGGTCACAGCCTAAGTATACGGCAGACAATGCTCCGATCAACGCCACTTACGAGGTGCAGGTTTCTCCTACCAACACCTTCACAGTTTCTACTGATGAAGCTGCGGCAGACGAAAGTGGCGAAAAGGTGCCCGACTACGCAGCTCTTAGCAACACCACAGAGAAATGTAACGTCTCTGCCTCTGCCGAGGAAATCGACAAGGCATTGGTGAAGATCCTTAAATGGACAGAAGGCAACGTTCCTGCCACGCAGGAGGTTTACGTCCGCGTGAACGCTTTCGTACAGGAGGGTACAAGCCGTCTTAACCCTGTCGCTTCAAACTCAGTAAAGCTCAACGTAAAGCCTTACTATATTGAACTGAAGGATGCTGTTCCAACAATGTGGTATCTTGTAGGTAACATGTTCGGCGCTAAGTGGGCAAACGACAAGAACATTGGAGTAGACGCACTTCCTATGTTCCTTAAGCCAAACTTCTCTTACGACAAGAAGACTGGTGCTGGTGAGATTGAATACACCAACTACTTCCTTACCGGCGATTACAACGACAAGGCCGAGTGCGACGGAGCTGGTTTCAAGATTCTGCCTTCAGACTTCAACTGGGATTACAGTATGAACGCCATACTCAATAACGAAATCAGCGCTAAAAAAGGCACAATAGAAAATCGTAATGGCGGTGGTGACGGTGGTCATATCGTTGCTTCTGAAGCCGGTTACTACACCATTACAATCAACACTGCTGACAATACAGCCAAGATGGAGAAGTACGAGGGTAATGTAACCAACTATGGTACTATCCAGATTGCAACCTCATTAGACGATTTCGCGAGCGACACTCCAATGCTTCCTTACAACACAGAGGGCGTTGAAAACCACGCTTGGTACTATGTGATGGAAGTTCCTGCCGGACAGACAGTAAGCTTCAAGTTCAAGATTGCTGGTTCTTGGGATACCAACTGGGGATATGGTGCAGCAGATGGCGCTATCAACATGTATGGTAAGTGCGAGGCTAATGGTCATAACATCGGCTTGGCAGAAGGCAAGTATTGCATCTCATTCAACGACATCACAGGTTCGTTCAGCATCGTTAAATTGTAAATCACTTTAAGCAAAGACAATTATGATTAAGAAAATATTATTGGGAATGACCCTGTTGATGTCTATGGTGTCTTGCACCGAGGACTTTACAGACTGGGCACATCCGCAGACAAATCCTCAGGAGGAAGCCGTGGCATTCGGCGACGGTAGCGTAACTCCAGTAGACGTCATCAATCTGGCTGACGTCAATACAGAGAAAGTAAAGGTGGCAAGCATCGTAGCTCCCACTTCTTCTAACGCTGCCTACACACCTACCTATAAGATCAACTTCGACGGCCAGTCGTTCGACATTGACGCCGAGGGCAACATGACAACAGCAGACTTGGCTAACTACATCGTCGAGAAGTGGGGCAAGCGCCCCACTGAGCGCGACATCGACGCAACACTCGACGCATGGGTAAGCAATGGCTCAACAGCCGTTAAGATGGCAACATCTGCTACATTCCAGGTTAAGGCAGTTCCTGTGGCTCCGGTTATCGAAGAGGGGTATTACCTCGTAGGCGACATGTTCACCACGGAAACAACATACGGCTGGACGAAAGAAGCCGCAAAGGCATTCAACCACAGCGACAAGGACGTTTATGAGGATCCGGTCTTCACCGTAAGCTTCGAGACAACAAAGGCTGACCAGTACTGGAAGATCATTCCTAAGAAGAACATCGACTCTGGCGAAATCTGGGCTGCCGGCGTGGTAGGTCCTAAGGTAGACGGCGACGACAGCATGACTGGTGCGCTGACCAACGGTGACGCTAAGGCTGGTAAGATTGCCAAGGCTGGTAAGTATAAGCTCACCATCAACATGATGGACTATACTTACACCATCGAGGAAGTCAACTACGATCCGTTCATCTACTTCATCGGCGCAACTGATGGTTGGAGTTCTTCTGACCAGAAGCTCGCTCTCGTGGACGAGGCAAAGGGCGTATACACTGGCTACGTTTACCTGGCTGATCCTAACGGCTCTGGCTTCCAGTTCAAGTTCCAGCGTAAAGCCGGAGACTGGAACAACGCCATCGGCGCTGGCGCCTTAAGCACATTCTCAGGTGCAGCAACCAACGAGGGTGACAACATCGGTGTGAATGCAGGAGAAGGCGTTTACTACATGGACGTAAATCTCTCAGAAGGCAAAATCACAGCCACTAAGGTAGAGAAAATGGGCATCATCGGTGGTTTCAATAATTGGGAAGGCGACGCAGTCATGACATGGAACGCTAAGGAGTATTGCTTCGAGGCAACCAATGTTGGCGTTACAGCCGACGGCTGGAAGTTCCGCGTAAATGGTGATTGGCCCATCAACCTCGGTGGAAGCATCAATGACCTGACAGCAGGTGGCGACAACATCTCAGTAGCAGGCAACACCGTGAAGCTCTACCCGACCAGAAAGACCTCTGAAAAGATCTTCTGCACAGTAAAGTAAACACTTTTCATTCATAATAGACTTTTATATATTATGGGCGGTTCTCAGAGAGTGAGACCCGCCCATTTTTTTTGTTGCTGCATAGTTAGGCAGGGCTTTAACAATAACATGCAACAGTGCTAATCTTACAATAACTAATGAATTGTACCTGATATGGTGCTACGGAGGCCGGAGACCTCCGCTACTAATAGCTTTTTCCTCAATTTGTTTAATGTCTTCTTGTCTAAAAAAACATGTCTTCATGTCTTTCATGCAAACGTTTGCACAATCGAATTGTGTGTTTACGCCTCGTTTTGCACTAACATATAAGTATTTGGCGTAAATTTGCAATGTATTCAATTCAAACGTAATATTTGCGTGAGCAAATAGTGAGTAGCTTAACAAGTAGTTATATATACAGTAGTTAGTAACAAAGCGAGTCATGAGTAAAGTTGAAAATCAATATTTAAACAAAAAGTAACTAAAACCCGAATATGAAGAAGTTTTTTTTGACAGCAGCAGCCCTCATGGGAGCCGCAAGCATGTTTGCACAAGGATGGCCCGCCAATTACGAAGGCGTGATGCTCCAAGGGTTCTATTGGGACTCGTTCCGCGCATCGAAGTGGCAGAACCTTGAAGCTCAGGCAGACGACCTCGCCCCTTACTTCAGCTTGGTATGGGTTCCGCAGAGCGCCAACTGCACCAGCAGCGAACGCTCCATGGGATATGACGACCTCTATTGGTTCAGCAATTACAATAGCTCTTTCGGCAACGAAGCCGAACTGCGCTCCATGATCAGCACCTTCAAGAGCAAAGGCATCGGCACCATTGCCGACGTGGTAATCAATCATCGCAAAACGCTCACCAGCTGGACCGACTTCCCCAAAGAAACATATAAAGGCACTACCTACCAGATGTATTCCACAGACATCTGCAGTGATGATGACAAGGGAGGAACTTTGACATGGGCTAACAAACAGACACCAAAGGTTAGCCTCAGCAGCAATAAAGATACGGGCGACGACTGGAACGGCATGCGCGACCTTGACCACTACAGCTCCAACGTGCAGACCGTAGTGAAGGCTTACCTCGACATGCTCCTTAACGACTTCGGCTACGCCGGATTCCGTTACGACATGGTGAAGGGTTACGCTGGCAAGTTCACCGGCATTTACAACACTGCCCTCAAGCCCCGCTTCTCCGTAGGCGAATATTGGGACGGCAACACCACCACCGTCAAGACATGGATAAACGCCACGAAGGTGAACGGCGAGCCAACATCGGCTGCCTTCGACTTCCCCGTGCGTTACGCCGTGCGCGACCTTATCTCATCCAACTGGAGCAACAAAGCAAAGGACGGTCTCGTCAGCGATGCCGCATACCGCCAGTACGCCGTCAGCTTCGTGGAAAACCACGACACGGAATATCGCTCAAGCTCAGAACAGCAAGACCCCATCCGCAAGGACACTCTCGCCGCCAACGCATATATCTTGGCTTCATGCGGCACACCATGCGTCTTCTATAAGCATTGGCAGGCTTACCCCACCGAAATCAAGATGATGATCAACGCCCGCCACATCGCAGGCATCACCAACACCAGCAACACCACCTTCAACGAGTACGTCGGCTCGAAATGCAACGTCCTCAAGACAGAAGGCTCACACGGCACGCTCTACGCCGTGATGGGAGCTAACGCCGACGCTTACCAGACGCCGTCTGGTTACACCGAGATACTGCGCGGCAACAAATACCGCTATCTCCTCAGCAACAGCAGCAACGTGGCATGGGTGGACCTGCCCTCAGGCAGCTATGACAACGCACAGAAGGCTCGCCTCACAGCCGTCAGCGACAAGCAGGGCGCACAGCTCGTATACACCACCGACGGCTCCACGCCCACCGCACAGAGCCACAAGGCAGCAAGCGGCACGCTCATAGACATCCCTGCCGGCACCACCACACTGAAAGTAGGTCTGCTTGTCGGCTCCGCAGTCTCAGCAGTCACAACGCGCACATACAAGGTGGGCCTCTCTGACACGTTCACGCCGTACGACATCACCGTAAACGTAAACGTGGACAACGTAGGATGGAGCAGGGTGAACTTCTGGACATGGGACGACATGTATGACGACAACTTCACGTCCACCGGCAAGTGGCCCGGCGACGCCGTCACCTCTACGAAGACCGTGGAAGGCCGCAAATGGTATAGCCGCACATACCGCATAGACAAGCGCGACCGCATGATCTCCTTCGTCTTCAGCACAGCTAACGGCACTCCTCAGACCGTCAACGTATACGACCTCAACAAGGACGCATACCTCGAAATCTCCGCCAACAAGGACGGCCAAAGCCACTATTACGTGAACGACGTGACCTCCCAAATGCCCACCGCAATAACCACCGTCACCGCCGACGCCCCACGTTCAAAATACTGGTACGACCTGCAGGGCCGCCAATACACCAACCGCCCCACCCAACCGGGCGTCTACATCCACAGCGGAAAGAAGATTGTTGTAAAATAATAAAGATCCGCGAAGCCCTCTGTATGCTTTTCGCATTTTAGGCAGGGCTTTGACAAAAACCTTCCTCCACAATCCGTTTATGGGCGCAAACCCTATCGGGTTTAAACAAAAGGCTTTACATTAGGTCTTACGAGAACCATGTTCTCGACAACCTAACGTAAAGCCTTTTATTTGTGCACAGCACGCGCCCATAATCGGAAAAACAAGAAAAACACAAGGTTACACAGTAGCGGAGGTCTCTGGCCTCCGCAGCAAGCAATAAGGTTAGTGCAACAATAATATGTCACAGTGCTAATCTTACAATAACTAATGTATTGTGGGCAAAATCCTCCCTATTTCTTTAGTTTTGACACATCCTTATAAACCTTCTCATACTCCTCCTGCATTTTCCTAATTGAGAAATTCTGCTCGGCGAAGTCGGCGGCTTTGTCGGCTAATGCTTTGTGGTCGGCTGTGGGGAGGACATCGCGGAAGAGATGGAGGTAGGCGTTGAGGCTGTTGTTGTCCACCATCAGGGGCCAATCCTCGGGGAGCGTGTCGCTCAATCCTGGACAGCGGTTTGCCACTACGGGGAGACGGTTCATGCTTGCCTCCATTGACAGCATGCTCAGTCCCTCAAACTCGGAAGGCATGAAGAGATAGTCGAAGGACGACATGAAGGAGGAGAGACCGAAGATGGGCTTGAGGATGGAAGTGTTGGCAAGTCCACCCAACCGTTCCTCCACCATCGGCATCATCGAACCGTCGCCGGCTATATGGAAATGATAACGCGGGTCGTTGGCAAGCGCACAGATGACGTCGCAGAGCACTGGGATGCCCTTTTGTGGCTCAAAGCGTCCAGCGAAGAGGATGTTCAGCTTGCTGTGGACAAGGCGCGGATAAATCTGCTGCTTTATTACGCTCACGCCGTTGTGGATGATGGGCGCATCGGCTCCGAAGCGTTGCTTATACGACTGGCATACCGAATCGGAGATGCCGATGTTGGCGTTATGGCGAATGAAGTATGGCTCTATGAGCGAGGCGATGGAAGGCAAACCGCTCCAGAGGCGGGTGTTGTGGATGGTGCGGACGATGCGTGTGCGGCGAAGGAGGAAGGGGAAGAAGCGCGAAAAGGCGTAAATACACATGTCGGGTGTCTCCGTGTGGACGTGTATGACGTCGGGATGCCAGCGCAGCATGATGTAGAGCATGCGCAGGGGAAAGAGTATGGCGGCTATGCGCTGGAAGATGAAGTGGAAATTGACGTCGGGCATTAAGGAGCGATGACATACAACGCCGGCTTGCTTCATTTCGGTTATGAACTTATTGGTGTAAAGAGATTTGCCACGCATTATCTCTACAATATGATATTCCATGTCGGGCGTCTTCGACATGGCGATGTTGGCAGCCACACGTTCGGCGCCACCAAGATCGAAATGGGTGATAAGATGGAAAATTCTCATAAGTCTGTATAGTTTTAGATAGTTAGAAGATACTCCACCAGCAGCGTGCCGTTGTATGCCCACAGCCATATTGTGAGGGCGGCGACGGCAAAGCGGAGCCATGCGTCCTGACGTTGGCGGAGCAGGTAAGCTGCGGCGATGGGGATGATGAATGCCCAATGGGCTGTCATTATGTATACCTCGTTGATGCCGAAACCGAAACCGAGGTGCATAAGCATGTCGAAGCCGAACCACGTGGCTACGATGAGGAAGAAGCGTTGGCGGCGTGCCACCCATGCTCCTGCGACGAGGAGCAGCACGAGCAATGCCTCCACTACGTAGCTTATCGTCGACCCGTAGCTGACGAATACGGGGCGTGTCTGCTGTACGTCCTCCATGAGATGGTCCTTATGGAACTGTAGCGACTCGCCGAAGAGGTTATCCACGACGGATCGTATGCGCGATGTGGTCATATCGCTCCATTCCAGGAGCGGCACATCCTTGGTGAGTGCCTCGCCGTTCTGTTTCTTGACGAAGGCGTCATGCGTCTTCAGTCGTTCTATGCGGGCAGGGTCTTTCTTTGCCACGGCAGCCTCAATGTGCTTGATGCGCTGCTCCTGCGGCTTGATGATGGCCTCCTGCTGCCATACGAAGACGGCACCGAGCATCAGCGTGGGCACAACGAAAGAAAGGATGCTCTTCCACGAAAAGACCTTCTTGCCGTTCACCATCCATGCCGCCAGAGCTATCTTCACTCCGTTGGTGAGCGTCACGCCGGCTGTAAGGAAGAATAGCAGAGCCTGCTGCAGCCATGTGAAGCGGGTGCCGCGCTGCAGGTGACGGCCCGTCATGAGGAGGGCGAGGAGCAGCAGGGGCAGCGAAAGAGCGAAATGGTCGGGCACGATGGCGGCTGTCATCACATGGGCGAAGCCGTAGAAGAGGGCTGTGAGCAGCGTGGCGTCGCCGGACTTCACCCCTACGATGTCGCGCAGAATGCGATGGAGCAATACGACTCCCCATACGTCGGCGACGATAAGAAGCGCTGCCATGAGGAAGATGGCGAAATTGAACTCCGTCTGCGGCATCAGCCAATGGTTTATCCAGTACAGCGGCAGGAGCAGAGCCACGAAGAGCGGATGGCGCAGAGCGTTCCAATGAAGCCTCATGCACGATATGAATATCAGCGAGAAGACGTCATAGCCCGACATGCAGAGATGGTTGTAAAAGACAGACCAGAACCCTACACGTGCGCCGCGTGTGAACGAGTCGTAATGACAATAGATGAGCAGACCGTTCAGTATGGTGAAGACGACGGCGGCTGTTATGGCGAGTGGCCGCTCCTCTTTACGTAGTCCTAACATAATGTATAGATGGATTTATCAGGTGAAATAGAGATAGCGGACGATGAGACTGACGTTCCATATCCACAGATATGCCGCAAGCAGAGCCACGAGGGTCTTCAGCGCAAGTGCCTGACGGCGGCGTCCTGCCATTGCCTTCATGAGGAAAGCCATTGTTATAGGCATTACGTATATCCAGTGGGCGGACATTATATACACCTCGTTGATGCCGAATCCGAGTCCTACGTGCAACGCCATGTCGAGGGCGAAGTAAGACATTGCCAGCCACATAAACCTTGACCGGCGTCCGCACCAGATGCCTGCGATAAAGAGCAGGACGATGACTGCCTCGATGATGTAGTTGAAGGCGTGACGATAGTTCACTATCATCGGTCGCGACTTGAGTACGTCGCCAAGCAGATTGTCTTCATGCAGTTGTATTCCTTCGCCGAAAAGGTTCTCCACCACCGATTCCGTACGCGACGTAGTGACGTCTGTCCAGCTGAGGAACTCGCCGTTGCTGATGGGCTTGCCGTTCTTGCGGCGGCGTACCGGCTTCGGCTTTGCCTTGGCAATGGAGTCGCGTCGGGCAGAGTCGGCAGAGAGCGAGTCGAGCTGATAGGCTGTGAAAGAGGCTATGCGCACCGAGTCGTCATGCTGCTTGCGGAGCTTTTCCTCCTCCTGCTTCTTCTGCTTCGCAGCCTTTGCCTTGGCACGTGCAGCCTTTGCCGCCACGTCGCGGGGCCAGACGATGTGGTCATAACTCATGCGTGCCGCTCCCCATGTGAGTGCGGCAGGAAGGAGAATGGCAAAGAAAAGGTATTTCGGTCGGAAGATTCGCTTGCCGTTGACGAAGAGCATTGAGAGATAAATCTTCAGTCCGTTGTTGAGCGATGTGCCTGCGGTAAGGAAGAAGTAGAGCGCAGACTGCCAGATGGTGAGGCTGCGTCGCTTCAGTATCAGCTTGCCTGAAACATAGAGGGCAAGCAGAAGGAGCATCATGGAGATGATGAAATGGTCGGGCACCATCGCCGAGAGCATCACGAAGGAGAAGCCGAAGAAGAATATGGTGAGCAGGGATGAGTCGGTTCGGCTGACTCCGACTATCTCGCGGAAGATGCGATAGAGGAACATTGAGGCATAGAAAGCGCAGAATGTCTGGATGGCGGAGACGATGAATATGGCGCAGTTGATGCCCGTAATCCACATCAGTGCCTGATTGATAAGGTATGGCACATACATGAAGAACGCCAGCAAGGGATGGCGATAGACGTTATATCCTGCCGTCCAGTCAGACACCACGCTGTACGTGATGGGGTCGAAGCCGGATATGTGGAACTTCGATATGAAGAGATGCCAGTAATGTCGGGTCTGCGGTGTGAATACGTCGTAATACTTGCACACCACTAAAGCGTCAAGAGCAAGGAAGACGATGAGGAGGAAAGACGCAAGGAGGCGTTCCTCACGCTTTATGCGGAAGAGCGAACGGAAGACGCCGGAGAGCGAACGGAATATTTCTGATAATTTATTGTTTGCTGGCATACGGATTAATATGGTGTGAATGATGGTATAAAAAATAGGGGTGGCGATTCTTCACGCCCTTATCTCTTCAGGAAGAACCTTACGAGAAGGAAGTTTACGGGGACGCAGATGCAGAACATCGGGATGGGTGCCCACTTCTCGTTGACGCCAACCCAGATGAAGAAGTTGAGCGTTGCGAGCTGCAAGACGTAGTTGACGACGTGCGAAAGGGCGAATCCTGCGCCTCGCTTTGCCGATGCTTTCACGCGGAACGTGAAGCGGGTGGACGCCCAGAAATTAAAGAAGAAGCTTATGATGTAGCCTATTGTCAACGCCACGCTTGGCGAGAGCCAGTGGAGCAGCACCCAATAGATGGCATATTGAAGAAGGGTGGCTGCAACACCGACTAAGCCAAAGCGTACCACCTCGCCGAGGCGGTCGCGTTGCTGGGGTGTCAGTATGTCGTTATGAGTCATGCGGAGAAAGTATGATAGTTTGGGGTTGTCTTTGTTTGGCGGGCATCAGAAAATGCGATAGTAGCTTTCGTCTGCGAAGGCAAGCATCTGCTTGTCGCCGTTACTGTCTCCGAAAGCAATAAAATGATAGTTGTCGCGGTCGGGATAGAGTCGGCGTATGCAATGCACCTTCTCTGCTCCGTAGCAGTTGTATGTAAGGAAGCGTCCGGTTATCACTCCGTCCTTTACCTCCGGAATAGTGCCGAGAACGTGGAAGTTAGACTTGCTGTCGCGCTGGATATGGGTGAAGAAGGGGCTAACCCAGTTGACCAAACTGGCGCTGACGATGACGATATCCTCGTTGTCGCGGAAGAGCCGGTTGAGCAAGTCGGTGGCTTTAGGGCGCATTAAGTTGAAGTTTTCTGTTGCAAAACGCTTGCAGAGATTGTCAAAGACATCAATGTTCATCCCGCGGAAGAACCACGAGAAGACTTTCTGCTTAGTCTTGCCGTTATCACAGAGTTTTAGCTTCATCGCGATAATCATCGGGGAATGAAGAAAAAATCCGAGCAGAAAGCGCCACGTTCCACACGCAAATCGTATGAAATGGAGTAATGTGTCGGCGGAAGTAACTGTTCCGTCGAAATCAAATAAATAAACCTTCTTGCTCATAAATATATACCATTCTTTTACGTTGACAAAGGTACGTTAAAATAATGATATAAGAACTAATATGGACTAATAAAATTGGTATAGACGGGAATTTAATGGTTTGGATTTATACTTGCGGACAGTAATTGTGTGATAAAAATAAAATAGCGGAGGTTTACGCCCCCGCTATTATGTTGAGTGAATAACTCTTTAGAAGTAATAAGCCAAGCCTACCTGCCATGCATTGGCCTTGCCGCTATTGCCGAGCATCTCCTGGAGAGCTGTGCCAGCTGCGTCAGAAACGGTAACATCGCCGGTCTTGCCGCAAGCGATGTTATAGTTGGCTGACACCTGAAGGTGGCTGAGAACGGTGAAGCCAAGACCTACGTTGACGCTGAAGTTGGAAGACTTGAGCTTCCACTCTGCTGCGTCCTTGAAGATTGACTTGTTCTTGTCGCCTACGTTGAATCCGAACTGCGGACCGGCGAAGAAGAAGACGTTGGCTACGCTACCGAGACCTACGCCATAGCGTAAGTTGATAGGAATGTTGATGGCTTGTGTCTTCAGTCTTGCTGAAGTGATGTCCTTCTCGTCGCCGTCGCCCTTGATCTTTGCCTCGCGCTGGTCATAGAGTGCAGAAGCGTCAATGCCGAGTCCTACGATGGGAAGAGTGAACTTCACGGTCGGACCGATGAAGAAGCCTGCCTGGTTCTCTGTGTCGAGGAGCTTGTCCTTGTCAAGGCTCATGCTTGTTACGTTAAGACCACCCTTGATACCGAACTGCACCTGTGCCTGAGCGTTATTGGCGCCGAACATCATAGAAAGGGCAACGATAGCTGCTGTAAAAAATTTCTTCATACCTTAATCTATTTATTGTTAATAATCTTAATGTCTCTGTCTGCGGACCGTCACGCGTGCTGAGCCTGATGACGATGAAGAAGATGATGCGGGACGCTGCTTCTTCACCTTTGTTCTCTTAGTGGTGGTTCCACCGGCGCGGCGGTTTTTCTTCTTCAATGCCTTGGCTGCCTTCTTGTCCACGGCTGCGATGCTGTCCAGCGAGTCCTTCGGCTCCGGCTTGCCCCATACGTTCTGTTCGAACGCCTGCAGCTCGCCCTCGATGCGCTTCTGCTCCTTCTTCATGGCAGAATCCGTGGGACAATACTGTGCGAGCGTCTTGCCAAGCATGTTTGTGGTCTTGTATATCTTGCCCTTGTACATGTTCTTCGTGAAGAAGTCGTCCATGGACATAGTGGCGGCATTGTTGAGATTGGAGGTCATAATGGTCTGCTTGGTGAGGAACGGAGCCAGATCGTCATACTTCACCCAGAAGAGCGGATAGCTTGTGGCAGCGTCTCCGAAGTCGTCCTCACGCTTCAAGATAGGGCACAGAGCCAACACCTTCGTGTGGAAAGCCGAGTTGCGGTCGTCGTAGTAAGCCGACTCCTTCACGTAGTATGCCATCACTTCGCGCGACGGAATGTCGCTGTCGTCGATGCGGATGCCACGGTCTGTACGCTCATAGAAGATGTGATAGTTGTCGAGGAGCGACTTGAGGTTCACCTTCGAGGCATCGTCAAACACCTCGTTGCCGTCCAGACGATACTCATAAGCCGTGATGGCGCGGCGCATCACCAGCTTGAAGATGTAGGTGAAGAGGTTCATCTGCGAGCCTACCGGCTCCACGGGATAGTAGAGACCGGCGTTGGCGTCCTCGGTGAGGTTTATCTCACGATAGATATCGCGGCGCCACGTCACGTCCTCGTCCATCGCTTTCTGCGTGGGGAAGGATATCTGGGCGCGTACGCTCAGACCCTGGTCGCTCTGCTGCTTCTGCTGTGCCTGCTCACGACGGCGTGCCGCCGGCTGGGCTGTCGCCATCTCCGAAGCGAAGAAGGCTGCAAGCAGTATCATTATTACTTTCTTCATTTTTCAGTATTTGGTTGTGCTGTATTTTATATGTTTGCTTTATTGTCACAGGCTCGTAATGTCCTTACTTGACTATCACCTCCATCGATCCGTTCAGCTTTCTTGCGATGCCGTCAGGGCCCACTGCCGTGATGCGCGAGATGTAGAAGCGCTTGCCACGCGACAGCTTGCGGAAGGTGTCGCGCTGACGTTCTGAGAAGGAAGCTCCTGCTGACGCCATCGGAACGGCGTTACCCATATTGTCGAAGAAGACGGTCTCGAAGCTGGTTACCTTGAATTCGATGTCAAGGATGCCGTCGTCGATGGCTGCCTTGATGCCGTGAGCACCCATGAGCGAAGCCTTTGCCAGTCCGCCGCCACGGAAGCGGTCTGTGCCTATGCTGAGATAAGCAGCCGGATCGGGCAACTTGCGTACGTGGAACGTGAATTTGCCCATCTGACGTGACTTGCCGTTATCGTTGCTTGCCACGCTGATGGTGACGTCGCTACCCACGGCAGAAGGACGTGCTATGTAGCGTCCCATGCCGATGCTGCGGAACGAACCGCCCGACATTGAAGCCGACACGGCGCTGAGAGGCACGCCCGGAATGCTGACGCTGATGGGGTTGTCATATCCTGCGTAGAGCACGTTCATGAGGTCTGCCGAAACGGTGGCGCTCGGTGCCACTACGGTGTATTTCTGTGTGAAGTCGCGACGGATGACATTGCCGCTGCCGTCACGCATGGTGATGTATCCTCCGAAGGAATGCTCGCCCACCGCTCCAGCCGTGAAGCGATAGAGTCCGTTGCTGATACGCTGTCCGCCGACGTAGATTTCGGGCTGCTGTGTGGTGTCCACGGCTGCCATGACAATCTGTGCCGAGAACTGGTCGCCGCTTATGACGGTCTTCGATTCGGGAATGACGAAGGCGCTGAGCTTGTTGACGCGGATGTCCTTCATGTCGATGTTGGCAACAAGAGTGTGGAGCACTTCGCCTTCAGCGTAGCGCACGTCGCTCTGAAGCTTTGAGAGAAGCGTCACGGCACCAGCCACCGGCATGTCCTCAAACATGTATTCCTGCCAGTTCTTGCCCATCGTATGAGCGTTCTTCGGCAGCTTGGTGGTAAGGTTGCTCTCTATGATGGAGCGCTGATGCGGGTCAGTCACCATGCTTAGGATGCGCTGACGGAAAGAGTTGATGGCGTTGTAAAGACGCTTGCCCTGACCTGTTCCGGGAGCGAGCATCACATGGCTTGCCGCCTCAAGGTTGTCCTTGTTCTTTATGTCGTAGATGTTGCCGTCCTTGCCGTCCGCCTCAATGACTATCTGCTCCTTGAGGCTCTGTGCGAAGTTGTAGAGCGAATCGCTCATGCGCTTCACCGCCGTGGCCTTCTCAAACCACTCCTTCACCTTCTGCGGATTGGCCTTCATCTGCTCCGCGAAGTTGCCATAGAGCACCTCGTTCTCCTTGGAAGAGTTTGCAGTGGTGCGGTTAAGGCTTTCCTCCACGATGGAGAATCCGTTGAGCACCTCTGACGAGATGTTCAACGCCAGCATAGCCATGAGCACCACATACATGAGGTTGATCATCTTCTGGCGGGGTGATATGGTTCTTTTCTTTATTGCCATATTCTTTGTCTGCTCCTTTTTCTTTACTTCTGATTGAGGTTCATGTTCACAGTCATGGCTTCAATCATGCGGGCGTATATAGAGTTGAGCTGTTCAATCTGCTGTGCCATGTGGCGGCTCTGCTCGTTAATCTGGTCAATGGTGCCAATCTGCTGGCTGGCTCCCTTAAGCTGCATCTCGTAAACCTTGCAGATGCCGGTAAGCGTACGGTTGAGATTCTCCATCTCCTCGCTGTCGCGTGTGAGGCGGACGCTCTGCTCCGATACCTTCTGAAGGGTTTCGGTGAGGTTCTTGAGCTGCTCCAAGTAGCTTGCTTGGGCGTCTGCCAGCTGCACAGCCACCTCACGGTTGGCGGCAAAGTCGGCTGCTGCGGCTGCCACGTTCACGGCTGCTGCGTCCGAACCGGCTGCTACGCCAGCTCCGGCTACGCCACTCTGAACAGCTGCGCCGCCCTGGAATACGCCACCCTGCACGGCCTCGCCAGATGACACGGCTCCACCGATGATGATGGTTCCGCCACCTCCGACGGCTGCACCCACGTGGGCTGCTGCCTCAGCGGGCGACTCTCCGTTTCTGCCAGCCTCGTAAGCAGCCTCCACTTCTGCCTCTTCATTGTCTATCTCCTCGTCGTCGATATGAGTGGGGAGTTCCTTGCCGTCCTGCGTCTTGTCGAAAGGACGGTCGAAGGCTGAAAGGAAGAACACAAACACCTCAGTGCCCATACCTGCGAAAAGCATGATGTTGGCTCCCGGAAGGTGAGTCAGCTTGAAGAGCGTACCGAGGATAACGACAGAGGCGCCCCAGCTATACGCATAGTTGAGGAAGGTCTGTCCGGGGACACTGTCCATCCATTTCTGGAGATGGTAGACTATGTTGAATTTGCTATATACTGTCATGATGTCTGGTGTTTAGAGTTTATTTAGGATTTTTTCTACTTCTTCTTGTGCTTACCCTTCACGCTGGACGTGCTGGCAAGACTGCGTACGCAGCGGAAGCCGATGTAGCAGCGGGGCTGGTTCTGATATTCCCATGTTCGCCATGCCGCACGGATGAACGACTCGGGGTCTTTCCACGATCCTCCGCGCACGCTCTTCTTCTTCAGACGGTAGGGGTCTTCCTTGGCGGCGTTATAGGAGAGCGTCGGGTTGAGGTCGTTCATCGCCTCCACACCGGCTTCGGTGAATACGGTGCTGGTCCACTCTGCTACGTTGCCAGCCATATCGAAGAGTCCGTTAGAGTTGGCGTTATATATGCCCACCTTCGACGTGATGAGGTTGCCGTCCTTGGTGTAGTTGCCACGGTCGGGCTTGAAGTTGGCGAAGAAGCATCCGTCGCCGCTCTTCACGCTCTTGTCCTCCCACGGAAACTCGTTGCCGCCCTTTCCGCGTGCAGCATACTCCCATTCCGCCTCAGTCGGCAGACGATAACGCTGCACGAAGCGTGCCTCGGGGCCAAGGCCCTTAAGCAGGTAGTCGGTGCGCCATGCGCAGAAGGCATTGGCCTGCTCCCATGTCACGCCCACGACGGGATAGTCGTTATAGGCGGGATTAGAGAAGTAGTTGCGCAGGTATGTTTCGTTCTCGGCGTTCTGGAAATCGTTCACCCAGCACGTCGTATCAGGATATACATTTACTATATATGTATTGAGGAAGTCCCACGGACCGGAGAGCTGACGGTTGACGGTCTCGCGTACGATGCGTCCCTCGTCGTCGATGTAAGCCGTGTCCTTCGATATCATCACCACCTCGTCGGGATTTACCTTTACATCGGTGTTGAGATTGCGTTCCTCGGGATTAAGTCGGTTGCGGCGCAGGGCAGCAGCCGTATAGTCATACACCTCATAGCGATAGTTGAGCTGACGATAGTCGAGCATCTTCTCGCCGGTGATGGGGTTGCGTGTGTATACGCTTTCGATGGCACGCTGCTCGTCCTCGTTGGGCTTGCGTGGCAGCGGCTTCTTCCAGTTAAGGTGCGGCGTGACGGGGTCGCCGTTTTTGTCCTCGGTTATCATGTATGTCTCGTCGCCGCCATACTGCGGGTCAGCGAGTCGTGTGCGGATGATGCTGTCACGCACCCACATCACGAACTGCTTGTATTTGGAGTTGGTCACCTCTGTCTCGTCCATCCAGAATCCGTCCACAGAGACGTCCTTCACGGGTGTCTGCTTTCCCCAGAGCGAGTCCTGCTTCTCAAGTCCCATGCGCAGGTAGCCTCTTGCGACCTTCACCATGCCGTAGGGAGCCGGTTCGGCGAAGGAACGTCCGCCCACGCCGACCACTTCGCCGCCGCGTCCTGCCGACGAGGAGGCTTTGCTGCCGAAGCAGCCAGTCAGTATCATGGAGAATGCCACGACACAAAGTAGGAGTATGCTTTTTCTTGTTTTCATCTATGTTTTATCTGATTTTCTTTCTTAGTGTTATTGTCTGTATGTCAGTCTTTTATAGTATGCGTACGCTCTTGTGGAGATTCTTTCCCTTCTTCTGAAGGTTGAGGTCCATCTGGTAGCCGATGAAGAGTTCGTGGCTGCCGTTGCCGGGATTGATGGCGGAGGTGTACATCTCGTAGGAATAGCCCATGACGATGCCGTGTACGTTTCCTCCGACGAGCACCGTCACGGAGTTGGTGGGCGAATATCCTGCTCCCACGTACATCATCTTCTTCTCATGCGTATAGACGAGTCGCGTGGTGATGTCGCCGCGATATGCCACTCCGTCGGTGCGCACAAGGAAGGACGGCTTTATTGTAAGAAACGGACTTCTCAGCTTAATATTGCATCCGCCGGTCAAATAATAGGTGGCGTCCACCTTCAGCTCGTTGGTCTCACCGAGGTTTACGAGGGGCGAATTGATGTGCTGTGCGGAGATGCCGGCATACCAGTTGCGGTGGGTGTAATAGAGTCCGACGGCGAGGTCGAGCGCGTTGCCGTCCACCTTTGACGAGGTGAATGCGGGGTCGCTGGAGTCCTCGAGGTCGAGCTTCGAACCGTCAAAGCTCTCGCTGAGCATTCCTGCCGAGACGCCGGTGGAGAGCTGTCCGCCGAATAGCTTCATCTTGACGGCGTACTGCAGGGCGAGTCGCTGGTGCGTGAACAGACCTATCTTGTCGTTCATAAACTGGAGTCCGGCTCCGTGCGTGGTCTTGAGGAATATGAAGGGCATGTCGGCGCCCGCGTACATGGTCTGCGGGTTATGCTTGAATCCGGCAAGGTCGATGGCATAAGCTGCCGAAACGTTCAGCTTGGGCTGTTTACCTACGGACGCAGCATTAAACGACGGTTCCATGTCGAAGTAGTGACTGAAGGACACGTCGTACTGCGCATGGCTCAAAAGCGAGACAAGCGTAAGCCCGAATATTATAATTATCTTGCGTTTAAACACGTATGTATAACGCCTATGTAATATAATTATTGTGTAAAAGCAGAAAAAAATAAGACATGCAGACGGGATTTTTAGACAAGAAGACATGCAGACATGATTTTTAGACAAGAAGACAAGAAGACATGATTTTTCAGACAGGAAGACATGAAGACATGATTTTTAGACATGAAGACAAGAAGACATGATTTTTTTGTTGACTGTGGGCTATGGGACAAACCTAGGAGGCTATGGCGTCTCGCCGTAGCCCCGCAGCCACGAACGACCAGCAGATTGAGTTTGAGCTGCGGGTTCCGCGGAGCGGGACCTATATCATGAAACCCACTGCAAGCTGCGAAGCAGCGCAGCTGTGGGTACAATATGATACCCCCACCCCTATCGTTCCCCGAAGGGGGACTGACACATCCACTATGATGTTAAGGATGATAGTCGGTCCCGCTTCGCGGAACCAAGAGAGGGTGAAGTGATGCTTCTTATCCCACAGCTGCGCTGCTTTGCAGCTTGCAGTGGGTTTCTGATAGTAACGTGTCCCCTCGGGACACGGCGCTGACTGGTTGCGCAGGAGTCTCCCACAGATTACGCTGATTTACACGGATGAGGGTGCGAAGGATGTTGATTACGGATTTATCTGATTATTCTGATGTTAGAATATATCAATGGCGTAGCTTCAGTAAAATCAGATGAATCCGTAATCAAAGAAAAAATCTGTGACAATCTGTGGCATCTGTGGGAGAATATCTTCTCAAGCTGCATCTGATATCCGTGTTAATCACAGGGTGCGCAGGAGTCTCCCACAGATTACGCTGATTTACACGGATGTTGGGTGCGAAGGATGTTGATTACGGATTTTTAAGACCCGTATTCCTCCACCAACTTTCTCTCGTCCTCCTTTGCCTTGGCGAGGAATGCCTTGTAGTCTTCCGAGTCGGGGTTGAAGGGGCGGTGGTTCAGGGCGGCTTTTATTGGTCGCCATTTCTTCAGGAAGGCGTGCGTGTCGTTGGAGAAGAAAGTGTCGGCGAAGCGTTGGTGGATGTACTTCACGGCTTGGTCGGAGGGATGGAGCATGTCCTCACGATAGAAGCGATAGTCGCGCAGTTCGTCGTTTACGATTTCGTATGCGTGGAAATACGCCAGCTTGCAGGAATGGTCAGAGGACGCATACTCCTTCACCAACTTGTCCGCAGCCAGCAATAGCGTGGCCTTGGAAAGCTGCGAACCGTGGAAGCCGTACTTGGCGTAGCGGATTGGGCTGACCGTGATGATGACACGGACGTCATCACGCTTCGCACGCAGCGCTTCAACGGCACGACGGAGGTAAGAGGCGCACTCGTCTACCGTCAGCTCGCGCTCCGTGAAGAGACGCTGCGGACGCTTCTGACAGTTGTCCACTATCTCACCCGTCTCGTTGAGGATGTAGACGTGGTTGGTGCCGAGCGTGAAGACGGCAGTGCGGGGAGCATCATGGTCAGCAAGGTGGCGCACGACGGTGTGAAGGATGCTCGCAGGATTATACATGACACCAAAGGGGTTGACCGTGGCACGAAACTTATCCTCCACGAACAACCTGCCTATGTTGTCAGCAAAGCAGGAGCCCACGAAGAGCATGCTCTCCATTGGAGAGATGCTGAACGGGGCCTGCTGTATGGTGACGGGAGTCTGGAGCTGCATATTATTCAGCAGTTTTCTCCTTAACTTCCTTTGAACGGCGTCTTGCCTCGAACACCACGCCAAGGATGATGGCAATGACGAGGAGCGTGTAAGCCACGTAAGCGGCTGTCTCTGTGCGCTTCACGGATACCGGCTTGAAGGTCAGCACCACGTTGTGCTTGCCCGGCTTGACGTTGATGGCACGCAGAATGTAGTTGACACGTCCTACGGGCACGTCCTGACCGTCCACGGTGGCTGTCCATCCCGGATAATAAATCTCGGAGAACACCACGATGCCGCCCTTCTCAGACTGCACCTCGTAAGCGAGTTCGTTAGGTTCATACTTCTTGAGGCTTACCACGGCGTTGTTGTTGTTGGCGGCAGACTTGCCGAGAGCCTCCTCAAACTTCTTGTCAGCCACAGCCTCATGGCGCAGATTAATCTTGCCTACAGCTTCAATCTCCTCATTGGCGTTGGCTACGTAGCGGATGTTATCCACAAACCATGCGTTGCCGTAAGCGTAAGGATTCTGCACGGGCACTGTCTGACCACCCTGCAAGGGAAGGATGACATACTTCGTGTTGAGCATGTTGAGGACAGGATAGATAGAGTCGCCTGCAACGCGTGTCATGTCGCCCTGCGCATCAGCTATGGCAGACATCATCTGGCGCATCTCGGGAGCGATGTAATACTCGATCATCTCCTGATAACGACGCAGCTTGGCAGCGTGATAGCCACCGATAGACTTATGATAGTACGACGTCTCGTTCTCGTTGAAGGTGTTGGAGGCAAGGTTGAGCACACGATAGTCGGCACCCTTGTCCTGAAGAATCTGACGGTCGGTGGCAGTCTCGCGTACCGGCTCCTCACGCACGCTGCGCTCCACGAACATCTCGTCGTTGAGGTAACGCTTGTTTACCTGCCACATATCCACGAGGCAGAGCACGATGATGGCGCCGACAGCCCACTTCGGCTGAATCTTCTTATAGCGCAGCAGAAGCAGAACGGCTGTGCCGACAGCCACTACGAAGAAGGTGCGCCAGCAGTCGGCGGTGAAGATGGAGATGCGCACGTCGCGCAGATTGCTGATGAGCGGATTCAGATATTCCGACGGAATCTGACGCATCTGCTCCATTTCGGAAGCCGAGATATAGTCGGGGAAGAACACCGAGGGCATGATGGCGAAGAGCAGAGCCATGCCGGCTGTGGCTGCGAAGCTTGCCCATACGAAGGTCATGTTGGTGGTGTTCCATGAGAGGATGTTGTTCTTAGCCGTGCCGAGATAGAGCTTAGTCTTGCTGGTGAAGAAGTCGGGGGTGTCCAGAATCTTCTTAAGGGCGAGCATGGCAAGCAACGGGATGGTGAACTCGGCTATGACGAGGATGGACGCCACGGTTCGGAACTTGGCGTACATCGGCACATAATCGATGAAGAGATCAGTGAACCACATGAAGTTTCTGCCCCATGAGAGGAGCACGGAGAGCAATGTGGCGAAGAACAGCGCCCACTTCATCGGACCTTTCACGATGAAGAGTCCGAGGATGAAGAGCATGAGAACGAAGGCACCCACATACACAGGACCGCTTGTGCCCGGCTGATTGCCCCAATACTGACCCAACTGCTGATAAATCTGATAGAACTGAGGGTCAGCTTTCTCCATAGCCTTCTCGTTCATGGCGAGAGGAACCGAGGCTCCACCCTTGGCGTTAGGCACGAGGAGAGTCCACGTCTCGTCGATGCCGTAGCTCCACTGCGTGATATAGTCGCGGTCGAGACCGCTTGATGTCTGGTTGGCGGTGTTTTTCTTCACCAGTTCGCTCTTGCCTCGCATCGACTCCTGTGTGTATTGCCAGGTGTGATAGAGGTTGCTGAGATTGATGACCACGCCGATGGCAGCAGCCACGAAGCACACGCCGGTGGCCTTGCCGAACTGCGCGAGGCGCTTGTTGCGGATGGCGTCGACGAGGTAAGCGATGACCATGAAGAGGATGATGAACATATAATAATATGTCATCTGCACGTGGTTGGCCTGTATCTCAAGCGCCGTGAATATGGCTGTGACGATGAATCCCCACAGATACTTGCCACGATAGGCAAGCACAATGCCCGCTATCATCGGCGGCAGATAAGCCAGGGCGATGACCTTCCAGATGTGTCCAGCAGCTATGATGATGAAGAAATAGGAGCTGAACGCCCATATTATGGAACCAAGCACAGCCAACTCGCGACGGAAATCGAAGGCTCTGAGAAGGATGTAAAATCCGAGAAGGTAAGCAAAGACGTACCACACGTTCTCAGGAAGCCAGAGATGATAAAAGTTGCCCACCTGATTGAGGACGGACTGGCTGTCATAAGAAGGAGCCATCTGATAGGTAGGCATGCCTCCGAAGAGAGAGTTGGTCCAGCGTGTGCGCTCTCCCGTACGCTGATAATACTCCGTCAGCTCCACTCCGGCTCCGCGTCCTGCGGAGGAGTCGTGACGATAAAGGATGCGTCCTTCGGTGTCTGCCGGGAAGAAATAGGCAAACGCGATGACAGCAAAAACCAATGCTACCAGTAGGTCTGGCAGGAATCGTTTGAAGGTCTTCATATTCTTATATAAACGTTTATTGTTTTCTTGTGTGGTGCAAAGTTAACTCAAATCGGTCGAATAACGTCACTATCATCGCATTATTATTAGTTTTGGCATAGGTTTTTGTACAATGTGACGTGCTCAAAATATTGGAGAAGAAGGGCTAAAGGCGTGTCTTGGACTATCAAAACCGGACGTTATGCGGTGTTCTTGGACTAAAAATGGGGATTTGTTGAAAAAAATTGTCAGTTTGAGGCAAAACCGCTAACTTTGCTATCAGAAAAATACAGGAAATCATCTATAGGTAATAGATAATAAGATTGAGGTAATTAGAGAGTTATAGATTTTAGTAATAAAAATACATCAGATTACGTTTCATACACATTAAGCAATGTTATTTAAGACAGAAAACTAAAAGAAAGATCAATTATCAAGGTTATGTAAGTCGCGCAGAGGCGTGGCGAAAATGAATGAATTTTGTTGTTGATAAAACTCACTTTCGCGAGAAAGTGAGTTTTTTTTGTGTTCTACTTTTTACTGTCTACAACGCAGCGGATGGCGTGGGCGAAGGAACGGTTGCCCACCACGTTGTTGTAACGCGTGTTGTTGTTGGCAGTGAAGCGATAGGCAGCGGGGAAGTCGGAATAGCCCATGAGGAAGTTGTTGACGTATTCGGCTGAAGCAGACCAGAGGAAGAAAGTGCTCTTTCCGATGATGTTGCAGCCAGTGTCGAACTCGCGACCGCTACCCGATGAGGGCCACCAAGCCGTATTGCCGTTATATGTATAGGTGTAGCCACTGCCGTCGGCAGCCAAATCGATGTCGTAAAGAACAGCCAGCTCAGAGGCAGAGGGCAGACGATAGCCCGCAGGACAAGGATCGTAGTTGGTCTTTATGGTGGACGACCAGAGCGTGAGGTCTGCTGGGACATGCCAATCGCACGTAAGGTCGTCATTGAACAGCGTGAACGGAGCGGCGATGGCGCCCTCTATGCTGGTGCCCTCAAGCTTATACGCCCACTGATAATCGTAGGCTTGATTGACGACAGTCCATGCCTTCGACTCCTTGAAAGCGTCGCTTGCATCCCACTCGTTCTCTGCATAGCCACCGAAGAACGGCGTTATGCGTCCCCATTGCCAAAGGAGTCCCCACGTATCGGTGCCGTCCTCGGGGTTGGCACTGATTGCACCCATGTTGCGGTCCATAAACTCCACGCCGTTGGCGTATCGCATTGTCGCGGGCTTGTCGGTACACCAGATAAGCCAAGTCCATATCACCTTGTTGTCAGCGTCGAACGCAGCGAATACCACTGAGCCTTTCTCGCCCGTAGCATCGAAGCTGATACGTCCGTTGTCCTCTATCTGTATGTCAGAGACAAGGCCCTGAGCGCTGTTCTGATTGCTGGTACGTGTGCTCCAAAGCCAGTCTACGCTGCTGATGCCAGAGATGCGCGATCCGTCGATATGCAGAGGCATAAAGCTGTATCTGCCCTTCACAGGGACGATGTAGGTGTTGGCTCCCTCACCAAGATCCACTACATCACCCGTACCGGGATTGAGTTCGGTATAGCCCATAGCCACCACAGCGCCCATATCGTCATAAGCCTGTGCCGCTACGATGTAGCGACCAGCGGGTTCAAGGGTGGAGTAAGACCACGTATTGGTGGCCTGTGTCATCTTTATAGTGGAATGGCTTCTTATGTAAGCCGAATAGTCTGTCACTGTGCCGTCGTTGGGAATGAGAGCAATATCACCGTTTCGGCAGCCTTCCGGCATTGTGGCAGAACCATACGCCAGGCTTCCCATGGTAGCCAGAACGGTGACGGTCACGTCGCCTTGCACATCGCTCTTGCCGAACGTCACGCTGTCAACATTACTAATGGCATAGCTTCGTACGCTGCCATCCTTCTGATGCACCATCATTCGGTCTGCCGCTTCCTGGGCAAACGAGGTGATGGTGGTAAGACAAAATGCAAATGATAGTAAAAGTTTATTCATAACCTTGTCTGTTTAAATGATTCGACATCTGTTGCTTTCACTCTGAAAACGCAAATTTAAAGATTATTTGCGATTTGTCAAAGCAACAAGGTGTAAAAGTGCAAAAAGGTATGAATAATTCACGATAGACATATAAAAAGTAATCCCCATAATCGGCTTTTCTTATCTAAGAATAAGCGAAAAGCTGATTATGGGGATATGCTTTATGATGATTCTGCAAGCAGAATGCGATGATTATTCCTCTATAGTAGGATATGTCATGTTCTCGTCCTTGAGCTGCGAGAGCACCTCGTCAACGAACTTGCGCGACTCCCAACGTGCCATCGGCAGGTCGTGGAGGAGCCAGTTGCCGCAGTCTTTGGGTGCTGCTCCAGGGATTTCTCCCTCGAACGAAGCCACAAACTCGAAGGTGCGCTTCATGAGATCGGCGATGTCGCGAGGCTGAAGGTCGCCCTTCATGAGCAGGTAATTGCCTGTAAGACAACCCATCGGGCCCCAATAAACGATGCTGTCCTTCCACTGTGGGTCGTTGCGCAGGTATGTGGCAGCGAGGTGCTCAATGGTGTGGAGCGCACCGGCATGGAGCGCCGGCTCGCGGTTTGGCTCCTTCATGCGGATGTCGAAGGTGGTGACAACATCGCCACCTACGTTATCCTTGCGCGAAACGTATATGCCACGCAGAAGGTGGTTATGATCAATAGTGAAACTTGGTATCTTGTCCATAATGTCTTGTTTGATTGGTTTAGAGTTTAGCGAGGAACGCCTTGGTCACCTCAAACGAGCCTTCAGCCATGCGCTCCCAGAAGTCGTAATACATCTGCGCCTTGTGATCCTTGAGAGGAATGTCGCTGATGATGCGGAAGCTGACGAAGGGAACGCCGGTCTTGTGGCATGTGTGTGCGATGGCGCAACTCTCCATGTCCACTGCCATTGCGTCAGGGAAGTCGTTAAGGATGCTCTGCATCTTCTCGCGAGTGTTAACAAACCAGTCGCCAGTGACGATTAATCCGCCGCGGACACGAGTGTCGCAATCCAGACTCAGCGCCTTTTCCACCTGCTCCGTGCTGGAAGCGAAGCGTGCCGGCTGTCCAAGAATCTGTCCCTTTGCGCATTCGTCGCCGCAATAAACGTCGTGATAGCAGCACTCCGTAGATACAACCACGTCCATCACCTCAAGGCTTGTGTCGGCTCCACCAGCCACACCGGTGGAGATGACGATGTCAGGATGGTAGCAGCTGATGAGCTGGTCGGCTCCTATGGCAGCGTTAACCTTTCCGATGCCACACTGCATCATGATGACTTCATTGTCACCGATGCGACCGGTTACGAAGTCGTAATGTGCGTGGCTCTCTGTATTCTTGTCGGTGGCGAGGGTCTGCAGTTGAGCGAACTCCTTGTCCATCGCCACAATTATTCCTATCTTCATTCTATACTATATATATTATAATGTATAAGCGTGCGGGTTAAATCAGCGTCAGCGTGTAGATATAAATCACCGCTGCCGGGATTGCCATGAGGGAAGAGTCGAATCGGTCGAGCATTCCTCCGTGTCCGGGAAGGATGTTGCCCGAGTCCTTGATGCCCACGGTGCGCTTGAAGAGCGACTCAACGAGATCGCCCCATGTGCCGAAGAACACCACAACAAGACCCAGTCCCATCCATGCGGGCACTGACATTGCCAAGCCTTCAGCCACGTCATGCATGCCTGAATTCTCATACCAACCTATGGCAGTAGCCACGATGAGAACGAGAATGCCGCCTCCGATGCTGCCTTCCCAGCTCTTTCCAGGAGACACTCGCGGGAAGAGCTTGTGCTTTCCGAAGAGCGATCCGGAGAGATAAGCGCCGGTGTCGTTGGTCCAAAGGAAGATGAAGACGCTCAGCGGAATCAGGTAATTATAGTAGACCATATCGCCGATGCCGCGGAATGCCAACACGTTGAGAGTGGCGAACGGCAAGGCAATATACATCTGCGAGAGCATGGTGTACGCCCAATTGTTGATGGAATTGGGCGCCTTGGTGTAGAGTTCGGAGACGAACATATACACTACGGTGAGCAGATAGGGAATGAATACTGCCGAGGGTACGATGCCAGAGCAGTAGCCAGCCATGCCGAGGAAGAAGTAGACGGCTGCAACGGTGGAGAGGAAGCGGTTGACGCTCACGTTCTCAATGTTGTTGACAATGCCCGTAAACTCCCATACGGTCAGTCCGGTCACCAAGGCGAAGAGGAATATCATCGCCTCCGGCCTCAGGAAACACGTCACCACAGCCGCTACAAAGAAGACGCCCGTGATGGCTCGTGTTATAAGATTTTTCATTTTGTCGCTCATAATGGCTATGCGTTTTGATTAGTTTCGTCGTCCTTGTTATCAGACTCTGTGTTGTTGTTGTCCTTGACAGAAGCCTCATGCTCAGCCTGTGCCTGACGCACTTCCTCAGGCATATCCTCCAGTTTCGGCGTGTTGTCCTCGATGATTTCCTCCGAACGGCTTACCCATGGACGCTTTCCGAAGATGCGTTCCACGTCCTCTGCGAAGATCACCTCACGCTTGATGAGGAGTTCTGCCAGCTCGTTATGTCCCTCGCTGTGCTCCTTAAGGATGGCTTTGGCGCGTGCATACTCGTCGTTAATAATCTTCAGCACCTCATCGTCGATTGTCTTTGCAGTGGTCTCCGAGTAAGGACGCTGGAACTGATATTCATCGTTATTATAGTAGCAGATGTTCGGCAGGCGGTCGCTCATACCGGCGTATGCCACCATTCCGAATGCCGACTTAGTGGCACGCTCGAGGTCGTTCATGGCTCCAGTTGATATATGACCGGTGAAGAGTTCCTCAGCGGCGCGTCCTCCGAGCAACGAGCACATCTCGTCGAGCATCTGCTCCTTGGTGGTAATCTGTCGTTCTTCGGGCAGATACCATGCGGCGCCCAATGCACGACCGCGCGGTACGATGCTCACCTTAACGAGCGGATTGGCGTGTTCGCAGAACCATGACACAGTGGCGTGTCCTGCCTCGTGAAGGGCAATGGTGCGCTTCTCGTCGTTGGTCATCACCTTTGTCTTCTTCTCCAGACCGCCGATGATACGGTCCACGGCGTTAAGAAAGTCCTGCTTGCCCACGGTCTTGTTGTTATGACGTGCGGCAATGAGGGCTGCCTCGTTGCAGACGTTGGCGATATCAGCACCGGAGAATCCCGGAGTCTGACGTGAAAGGAAGTCGATATCTACGGTTTCGTCAATCTTTACCTTTCTGAGATGCACCTGGAAAATCTCCTTACGCTCGGTAAGGTCGGGCAGATCCACATTGATCTGACGGTCGAAACGTCCTGCACGGAGCAGCGCCTTGTCCAGCATATCAGCACGGTTGGTGGCTGCAAGTATGATAACACCACTGTTGGTACCGAATCCGTCCATCTCTGTAAGCAGCGCGTTAAGCGTATTCTCACGCTCGTCATTGCCACCCATTGACGGGTTCTTGCTACGCGCACGTCCTACGGCGTCAATTTCATCGATGAAGATAATGCACGGCGACTTTGCCTTTGCCTGACGGAAGAGGTCGCGAACGCGGCTTGCTCCCACGCCTACGAACATCTCGACGAAGTCAGAACCGCTCATTGAGAAGAACGGTACGCCAGCCTCGCCAGCCACAGCCTTCGCCAGCAACGTCTTACCTGTTCCCGGAGGGCCTACGAGCAATGCACCCTTAGGAATCTTTCCTCCGAGGTCAGTGTATTTCTGCGGCTCCTTAAGGAAGTCTACAATCTCCTGCACCTCCTGCTTGGCTCCAGCCTGTCCGGCTACGTCCTTGAAGGTAATGCCGAGGTCGTTGCCCTTCTCATACATCTGAGCCTTTGACTTTCCGACGTTGAAGACGCCTCCGCCTCCTCCGCCACCGCCCATGCGGCGCATCATAAAGATCCAAAGCACAACGAAGAAGAGTATCGGTCCGAAGGTGTAGAACAGCGTCATGAGTCCGGAATTAGAGTCCATCTCATAGCTGTAATCCACAATCTTGCGATCTTTAAGCGCATTAGCGAGATACGTATCGAGCGCGTCTGGCGAACCATAAGTGACGCTTACGCACGGATGTGCACCCACCTGCGGGGCTGTTTTGCCGAAGACATCGCGTATGTTCTTCTGTCGAACATACATGCGCAGGGTGCTTTTGTCCTTATTGACCACCACTTTCTCGGCGTAGCCTTTGTCCACGTATGTCTTAAACTTCGTATAAGTGGCTTCTTGATCGGGTGTGACACCCCCAAGGAACGATGTGCCACCGTCCGTGAAGAAGAGTATGGCAAGCAAGAGGATGATGACAGTGTAAAGCCAGTTCATATTGAACTTGGGCATCTTCGGCTGCTTGTCTCCTCCGGGATTGTTGTTATTGTCCATGTTTTACTGTTAAGAAGTTTTATTTATCACATGAAAGAACTCATGCCGTATGGCTTTCTGCCGCCCTATAATCAGTCGATGTTGGGCACCTCAGTGACGGCGGCGTCCTGCCAAAGGTCCTCGAGGTTGTAGAAATTGCGTGCCTCAGGTATGAAGATATGTACGAGAACGTCTCCGTAATCCATGCCCACCCAGTAAGCCTGCGGCAGACCAACTACGTTAATAGGCTTCTCGCCGGCATCGATACGGGCTGTCTCGCTCACTGAATCGGCGATGGCTTCCACCTGCGAAGGCGACGAACCTTGGCAGATTACGAAGTAGTTGGCGATGGAGCCGTCCACCTCACGAAGGTCAGCGATTACGATGTCTTGTCCTTTCTTCTCTTGAATACCCTTGACAATTGCGTCAACGAGCTTGTTCTTTGTTTCCATTCAGATGTCTGTTGATTATTCGTTAAAAAAATGGCAGGCAGGGAACGCTATGGACGCTTTGTCAGATTGTTGCCCTACACACCTTATTATTATACTATTTAAAGACTACAAAGTTAATGCTAATTATCTGAATTCCGACATAAAGGCAGTAAAATACCCATGTCTTTTATGTTTTTTTGTGTTATCTATGTTGAGATAACCCACCGTTACTTTTTAAAAATATTTCGTAAGTAATACTTTTTTTGAATATTATTTCGTCTAACTGACTGTTTTCTCAAAAATTAGTTATAATTTTGCACTTGCTTAAAGCCTAAGAACGAATAACAAAACAAACCTCATACTAACAAATCTTGAAAACTAATGAGACATAACAAATTTTACCCCTGGATTGTTGTTGCTCTCCTGTGGGTTGTCGCCCTTCTTAATTACATGGACCGACAGATGCTCTCCACGATGCAGGAGGCCATGAAGGCAGACATAGCCGAGCTCAACAAGGCGGAAGCTTTCGGTGCGCTGATGGCTGTCTTTCTCTGGATTTACGGCATAGTAAGTCCGTTTGCAGGAGTGGTGGCAGACCGCGTTAGCCGCAAATGGCTCGTCGTAGGAAGCCTCTTCGTATGGTCGGCGGTGACATATCTTATGGGATATGCTACAGATTTCACACAACTTTATTGGCTCCGCGCGCTGATGGGCATCAGCGAAGCACTCTACATACCCTCCGCACTCTCACTCATAGCTGACTGGCATGAGGGCAAATCGCGCTCACTCGCCATCGGCATCCACATGACCGGACTGTATGTAGGTCAGGCAGTCGGAGGTTTCGGCGCTACGATAGCAGCCACCTTCTCATGGCACAGCACCTTCCACTGGTTCGGAATCATCGGCATAGCTTACTCCGTGGTGTTGGCATTGTGCCTTATGGACAAGCGTAAGGAACAGCCGAAGGTCGCAGGACCCGAAATACAGACGCCGAAAGAAAGCATCTGGCGCGGCCTTGCTGTGGTGTTCTCCACCTGGGCTTTCTGGGTGATACTCATCTATTTCGCCGTACCGAGTCTGCCAGGCTGGGCTACAAAGAACTGGCTGCCGACACTCTTCGCCACCAATCTTGGCATACCGATGTCCGAAGCTGGTCCTATGTCAACCATCACCATAGCCGCCAGCTCGTTCATTGGCGTAATCGTGGGAGGCATCCTGTCTGACAACTGGGTGAAGCGCAACATACGCGGACGTATATATACGAGTGCCATCGGACTGGGAATGACCATTCCTGCCCTTGTGCTCCTCGGTTTCGGACATAGCGTCATCGCCATCGTCGGAGCCGGACTGTTCTTCGGAATGGGCTTCGGAATGTTCGATGCCAACAACATGCCCATCCTCTGCCAGATTATCCCTGCCCGTTATCGTGCCACAGCTTACGGCGTGATGAACATGGTGGGCGTATTCGCAGGAGCTGCCGTTACACACGTCCTCGGCAAGTGGACAGACGGAGGCAACCTCGGACTTGGCTTCGCCATTCTCGGATGCATCGTGCTCCTCGCACTCGTGCTCCAGCTTTCGTGCCTGCGCCCCACAACGGACAACATGGAGTAATCCACGGGCAATAATAAAAACAGACAACTATTCGTACATAATAATATAGTTAAACAACAAACTAAATAAAAAAGTGAAAACTATGGAAAAGATCATCGGACTTATTGACGCTCCTTTCACACCGTTCCATCCCAACGGTGATGTCAATCTCGAACCCATCGAGGCTTATGCAAAGATGTTGCAGAAGAACGGTCTCAAGGGTGTGTTCATCAACGGATCGTCAGGTGAGGGCTATATGCTCACCACCGAAGAGCGTATGCAGCTGGCTGAGCGCTGGGTGTCTGTAGCTCCAGAGGGATTTAAGGTGATTGTGCATGTGGGCAGCTGCTGCCTGCGTGAGAGCGTGCGCCTTGCCGAGCATGCCCAGAAAATCGGTGCATGGGGTATCGGTTCGATGGCTCCTCCATTCCCAAAGATCGGCCGCATCGAGGAACTCGTCGAGTACTGCGAAACCATCGCAAAGGCTGCTCCTGAGCTGCCCTTCTATTATTATCACATCCCCGCATTCAACGGCGCATTCCTTCCCATGGTTGACCTGCTGAAGGCTGTAGACGGACGCATCCCCAACTTCGCCGGCATCAAGTATACATACGAGTCGCTGTATGAGTATAACCAGTGCCGTCTCTATGGCGGTGGCAAGTTTGACATGCTCCACGGACAGGACGAGACCATCCTCCCCAGCCTTGCACAGGGCGGCGCACGCGGCGGCATCGGCGGCACAACCAACTATAACGGTCGTGAGCTGACAGGCATCATCGAGGCTTGGAACAACGGCGACATCGAGACTGCCCGCGAGAAGCAGAACTTCTCTCAGGAGGTTATTAACGTCATCTGCCACTTCCGCGGCAACATCGTAGGCGGAAAGCGCATCATGAAGCTTCTCGGATTCGACCTCGGACCTAACCGTGTGCCGTTCCGCAACATGACTGACGAGGAGGAAGCACAGATGAAGAAGGAACTGGAGGAAATCGGTTTCTTCGAGCGCGCCAACAAGTTCTAATGCGCCAACAACATTAAAAACAACAAATCAGAAATGAACGTAAAAGAATATATCCAGTCGTGGGCAGACTCCTACAAGAAGGACCTCACAGAGAACATCATGCCGTTCTGGATGGAGCATGGATGGGACCGTGAGAACGGAGGTGTCTACACTTGTGTGAACCGTGACGGCTCGCTGATGGACTCCACCAAGTCGGTGTGGTTTCAGGGACGCTTCGCCTTTATATGCGCTTTCGCATACAACAACGTGGAGAAGAACCAGATGTGGCTCGACGCTGCCAAGTCAACGCTCGAATTCATCGAGAAGCACTGCTTCGACGAGAAGGGACACATGTATTTCTCTGTAACCGCTGACGGACAGCCGCTCCGCAAGCGCCGCTATGTTTTCTCAGAGACATTCGCCTCGATAGCAATGTCTGAGTATGCTCTTGCCACAGGCGACCAGCACTGGGCACAGCGTGCGCTCCAGATATTCGAGGACACACAGCGCTTCCTCAACACTCCGGGCTTCCTGCCCGAGAAGTTCGAGCCGAACGTGCAGCTCCAGAGCCACAGCATCATCATGATTCTCATCAACGTAGGTTCGTGCATCCGCAAGGTGGTGAACGACCCGAAGCTCACAGCACAGATTGACGAGTCGATAGCGAAGCTCAAGAAGTACTTCATCCACCCCGAATTCAAGTGCTTACTCGAAACCGTAGGCATGAACGGCGAGTTTGTCAACACCAATATGACACGTACCATCAATCCGGGTCATTGCATCGAGACCGTATGGTTTATCATGGAGGAGGCAAAGCTCCGCGGTTGGGACAAGGATATGCTCGACATGGCGCTCACCATCTTCAACTGGTCTTGGGACTGGGGATGGGACAAGGAGTACGGCGGCATCATCAACTTCCGCGACTGCCTCAACCTGCCCGTGCAGGACTATTCGCAGGATATGAAGTTCTGGTGGCCGCAGTGCGAGACCATCATCGCATCGCTCTACGCTTATCTCGCAACCGGCGACGAGAAATATCTCTATCGCCACGAGCGTATCAGCGAGTGGACTTACGCTCATTTCCCTGATCCGGAGTACGGCGAATGGTATGGTTATCTCCACCGCGACGGAACAGTGGCACAGCCCGCCAAGGGCAACCTCTTCAAGGGTCCGTTCCACATTCCGCGCATGATGATCAAGAGCTACATGCTCTGTCAGGAGATTCTCAAGAAACTTGAGGAAAAGTAAAATTCTTTATATAGTATTCAGTGACGAGTGGATTGTGGGGAATCCTGCCATGCGAATGGCATGATTCCGTCACTTTCCACTTTTTTTGTATAAGCTAATGAGAAATTTCGTTATATCAACATTGCTTCTCCTGTCGGTCTTCACCGTCATGTCGGCGCAGAGCGTTCGCAATGTCTTCGGTTTCCCTGCTACGGAACCGGGCTATTCGCTTGGCGTGTCGGCATGTTACGCAGGACAGATAGGCGACTATATTGTGATGGCTGGAGGATGTAATTTCCCCACGCCGGGCAACAAGACTTATTATGCCGGCATCTATGCGGCACCCCTTGACAACGCTGTCCTCCGCTGGCAACTTGTGGGATTCCTGCCCGAACCGGCTGCTTACGGAGCCACCATCGCAAGCGGCGACAGCCTCATTTTCATCGGCGGCAACAACAACGAACACAGCCTCAACACGGTCTATAGCATACATCTGAATGCCGATGGCGACCGTGCCGAAGCCCGCCAATTGGCTGACCTGCCTTGCACGGTGGACAACATGGCGGCTGCCATCGACCGCGGAAACGTGTATATCGTAGGAGGAAATCAGAACGGCAAGCCTTCAGCAGGAGTATTAATGGCTGACATCAAGACTGAGAATTACGTGTGGTCCGACCTATGCACGATGCCTTCTTCGCCGCGTGTGCAGCCCGTCTGCGCTGCCAACAACGGCAAGCTGTATGTATGGGGTGGCTTTTTCGCAGACGGCGAGAAGAGTGTGGTAAGCACCGACGGCGTATGCCTTGACACCACCGTGCCCTATACGGACAAAGCATGGACAACAATAGAAGGTCCCCGTTCGGCAAAAGGCGAACCGATGACTCTCTCTGGTGGCGTGGCATGGACCGATGGCAGCAAGGTGTTTGCCACGGGTGGCGTCAATAAGGACATCTTCCTGGATGCCATAAGCGGCAGATATGAGCGCATCAAGAAGGCAGACTATCTGCTTCAGCCTATAGAATGGTATAGCTTCAGCGGCAATCTCTACAAACTGGACCTCGTAACGCAGAAATGGAAGCCCACTCGTTTTGCAGACAAGGCGCTGGCAAGAGCCGGTGCAATGGCAGTCCCCACCACGCTCGGCACCTTCTATATCGGCGGCGAGCTGAAGCCGTCAGTACGCACACCGCAGATTGTATTGATTCCCTGAAGATTATATATCCATTAGCGATGGGTTGCTGCAGAAGGCAGGGCTTTGACAAAAACCTGACTCCACAATCGGAAAAACAGATAAAAACACAAGAGGGTGCAAAACTAATAAGATGAGAAGAAAAGGCTAACCGTAGGAGGAGGCTATTACTGTCTTTACGTTTGTAGTTATCGGATAAACAAAAGTAATCAAAAAACTTCAATTAACAGGGTTTCAGAGAGCAAAACATTCCTTACCTTTGCATTATATATAAACCTAAGGACGACATACAGACAATATTATGACACTAAAACAAATCATTCCCAACAAAACCCTATCCACCTTGTTGCTGGTATTATTCTGCCTCACCACCCTACAACTCCCAGCTGCAGCCAAGCGCAAGAAAGGCGCTGCACAGCCTGTGCGCGTGGCTTGCGTAGGTAACAGCATCACTTACGGCACGGGCATCGCCGACCGCGAACACTTCTCTTATCCCGTTCAGCTGCAACATATGCTGGGCAACGGATATGTGGTGGGCAACTTCGGAAAGCCGGGCGCCACGCTTCTCTATAAGGGTCATCGTCCCTACGTGGAGCAGCCGGAATTTAAGGAGGCGCTGCGCTTCAAGGGCGACATCGCCGTCATTCATCTCGGCATCAACGACACCGACCCGCGCAACTGGCCCAACTATCGCGACGAGTTTGTGAAGGACTATCTCTCCATTATGGACTCGCTGCGTGCCGCCAATCCCAAGGTGCGCTTCATACTGGCTCGCATGACGCCCATCGCCTACCGCCATCCGCGCTTCCAGTCGGGCACGAAGCAATGGCACGACGAAATACAGACTGCCATCGAAACCGTGGCACGCGTAAGCGGAGCCGAACTCATCGACTTCCACGAACCGCTCTATCCCTACCCCAACCTCCTCCCCGACGCCATCCATCCCAACTCCGAAGGCGCCGGCATACTTGCCAAGACCGTCTACAGCGGCATCACGGGCAATTACGGCGGACTGAGCATGTCGTCGCTCTACGCAGACTACATGGTGTTGCAGCGCGACGTACCGCTCGACATTCACGGAACAGCCAATACGGGCGAGAAGATAACCGTGGAGATCGGCGGTCAGAAAGCCAAAGCCACTGCGGACAACCAAGGCAAATGGAGCGTCGTGCTCAGCCCAATGCAGGCAGCCGAAGACCTTACGCTCACCATCACAGCCGGCAAACAGCGCAAGGTGTTCAGCCATGTAGCCGTGGGCGAGGTGTGGCTGTGCTCCGGACAGTCAAACATGGCGTTCATGCTCTGCCAGGCGGAAAGCGGCAAGCAGGACATTGCGGCGGCTGACGACCCGCAGCTCCGACTCTTCGACATGAAGGGACGATGGGAGACGTACGACGTGGCTTGGCCCGCCTCATGCCTCGACTCGCTCAATCACCTACAGTATTTCCATGAGACCACGTGGCAACCGTCCACTCCCGCCTCTGCCTCACGCTTCTCTGCCGTGGGCTATTATTACGGCAGAATGCTGCGTCAGAAGCTCGGCGTACCCGTCGGACTTATAAGCAACGCCGTGGGCGGAGCGCCGACGGAAGCATGGGTGGACCGCAACTCTCTGGAGACTTCGTTCCCCAACATCCTGCGCAGCTGGCTACAGAACGACTTCATACAGGACTGGGTGCGCGGACGTGCAGCCAAGAATCTCACCAACGACCAGACCAAGCTCGGTCGTCATCCATACGAGCCTTGCTATCTCTACGAGAGCGGCATCCTGCCCCTGCAGCGCTATCCCATCAAGGGCGTGATATGGTATCAAGGCGAATCGAACGCGCACAACAAGGACGCTCACGCCAAGCTGTTCAGTCTGCTTGTTGACGGATGGCGACAGAACTGGAACAATCCCGACATGCCCTTCTACTTCGTGCAGCTCTCGAGCCTCAACCGTCCGTCATGGCCGTGGTTCCGCGACAGCCAGCTGCGCCTCATGAAGGAGATTAGCAACACGGGCATGGCTGTATCGTCGGACTGCGGCGACTCGCTGGACGTTCATCCGCGATGCAAGCAACCGATTGGCGAACGTCTTGCACGCTGGGCTCTCGCCAAGACTTACGGACAGCACATCACTCCCTCCGGTCCCGTCTTCAGCTCCGTAACGCGTCAGGCAGACGCCCTCATCGTCAGCTTCCTCTACGCCGACGGTCTGCAGACCTCCGACGGCAAAGCCCCGTCATGCTTCGAGATAGCCGAGGAGGACGGACTCTTCCATCCTGCCACCGCCACCATCGAAGGCAACACGGTCCGCCTCACCTCCCCCACCATCAAGCATCCTCGCTACGTCCGCTACGCCTGGCAACCCTTCACAAGGGCAAACCTCGTAAACGGCGACCAGCTGCCAGCGTCTACGTTCAGAGGAGAAGCGAGGACGAATTAGGAATTAGGAGTTAGAAATTAGGAGTTAGAAATTAGGAGTTAGGAATTAGGAGTTAGGAATTGTGCGCCAAGTCAGAAACAAACTTAGGAGGCTATGGCGTCTCGCCGTAGCCACGCACCCATAAATGCAAGCAAATTGAGCAAGAGCTGCGGGTTCTGCGGAGCGGGACCTATATCATGAAACCCACTGCAAGCTCCGAAGGAGCGCAGCTGTGGG